>Ga0182016_10002254_pt1 | contig 22838 bp, 25 predicted proteins | sample 712S2MmetaG_FD_120491 | JGI IMG/M metagenome (GOLD analysis project Ga0182016, IMG submission 120491) | Permafrost microbial communities from Stordalen Mire, Sweden - 712S2M metaG | ecosystem: Environmental > Terrestrial > Soil > Wetlands > Permafrost | place: Sweden: Stordalen | collected... | reverse complement strand
GATAACGTGGCGATGGAAGTCGCGCTGATCGTGCCGATCGCGATGGAAGAAAAGCTGCGCTTCGCCATCCGCGAAGGCGGCAGGACGGTTGGAGCCGGCGTGGTCGCCAGCATCATCGAGTAAGGTTGGCGGACGCCTTGTGAAGGGCCGAGTCCACCCCCTCTCCCGCGTCAGCGGGGGAGGGTCGGGGTGGGGGCGCCAGCTCCATGGCGCGACGTCTGATCGTCTCCACTACCCCGTCGAACTCGCCATAAACCTCGGCGTTGGTCACGCGTAAAACCTCGAAACCATTGTCGGCGAACCAAGCATCGCGCCGCGCGTCGCGGGCGAGTTCCTCCGGCGTTGAATGCGTCGCCCCGTCGACCTCGACGACGAGTCGCGCGGCGTAACACAAAAAATCCGCGATATAGGGACCGCAAGGCTGCTGCCGGCGAAACTGCAATCCTTCGAGGCGATGACCGCGCAACGCCGCCCAGACCTTGCGCTCGGCGTTCGTCATCTCTCGGCGCATCGCCCGCGCCCGACGCGTGAGCAGGGCTTTTGGAGCAACGGTCATCAGGACCCTAACCCTCCCCCGCTTCGCGGGAGAGGGGACGGATTCGGCCCTTCACAAAGTCCCGGCGCGAAGCAGTGAGAAGAAACAATGTTCACTGTTTACCCCGATACATGCGCGTCGCCAAGGCAGTAATCCCTTCTTTTCCGTCGACGCGGGAGAGGAGCGTCGGCGTCGCCCTTGTTCGCATCGCGGCTCCGTCATATAGACCAGTGCGGCGGCGCGAGGGAAAAACGGTTCGGACATGTTAGACACAACGGAAATCGGCATATTCACGGCGCTTGGCGTCGCTTTCGCGGCCGGGCTGCTGTTCCTGGCCTTGTGGGGCAAACAGAACCCCTTGCGCGTCTCCGCCTACGCGCTGATCGCCGTCGCTTTTCTTTACGTCGGCTTCGCCTTTCGCTCGCTGGACCCCAATAGCTGGGTCGCGGTGGAGATGACCGGCGTCGCGATCTTCGGCTCGCTGGCTTATATGTCGATCATCTTCTCGCCCTGGTTTCTCGTGGTCGGCCTCGCGCTGCATCCGCTTTGGGCGGTCGTGTTTCATTACAACGGTTCGGGCGCCATGTTCACGCCGGGGTCATTCGCGCTGGCCAACGCCGGTTTCGACGTGGCGCTGGCGCTTTACGCCGTTTATGCGATCCTGCAACGCGCCAAGACCAAGGCGCGGGCCGGCATCGCGCAAGACAACCGCAAAACCAGAAGAGGCAACGCGCAATGAACGCTCCCGCGGAGTTTGACCTGCGCCACGACTGGAGCGTCGACGAAATCGTAGCGATCCATGATTCGCCCCTGCTCGATCTGGTCGCGCGGGCGAACGCCGTCCACCGGCGCCATTTCGATCCCAGCGACGTGCAAAAGGCGGCGCTGCTGTCGATCAAGACCGGCGGCTGCCCGGAGGATTGCTCCTATTGCCCGCAATCGGCGCATCACCGCGAGGTCAAGCTCGATCGCGTCGATCTTCTCGGCGTCGAGGAGGTGCTCGGCGCCGCCAGGACCGCGCGCGAGGCCGGGGCCGACCGCTTCTGCATGGGCGCGGCCTGGCGCTCGGCGCCGCGCGGGCCGCGCTTCGACGCCGTGGTTGAGATGGTGCGCGGCGTGCGCGCGCTCGGCATGGAGGCCTGCGTCACGCTCGGCATGGTTGACGCCGAGCAGGCCAAGAGCCTCGCCGAGGCCGGGCTGACGGCATACAACCACAATCTCGACACGGGGCCGGAGTTTTACGGCGAGATCATCACCACCCGCACCTACGAGGACCGGCTGGAGACGCTGAAGGCCGTGCGCGGCGCGGGGCTGGAGATGTGCTGCGGCGGCATCATCGGCATGGGCGAGAGCGTCAAGGACCGCGCAGGCATGCTGGCCGTGCTCGCCGGCTTCGACCCGCACCCCGAGAGCGTGCCGATCAACACGCTGGTCGCGGTCGAGGGCACGCCGCTGGCGGGCCGGCCGCCGCTCGATTCGCTCGATCTCGTTCGCATGATCGCGACGACGCGCATCGTCATGCCGAAGTCGCGCGTGCGGCTGTCGGCGGGCCGCTCCCTCCTGTCGCGCGAGGCGCAGATTCTTTGTCTCGTCGCCGGCGCGAATTCGATCTTTTACGGCGAAAAATTGCTGACCACCGGCAACGCCGGCGTGAAGGAGGACGACGCGCTTTTCGCGGCGCTCGCGGGCCGCACCGAGGAGGCCAAATGCACATCCACCATCGCTTTTTCCTCGCCGGGGTGATGGGCTGGCCCATCGCTCATTCGCGATCGCCTAAGATTCATAATTACTGGCTAAAATTGCACGGGCTTGAGGGCTTCTACGCGCCTTTGGCGATCGAGCCCGGCAAGCTCGGCGCGGCGCTGCGGGCGCTGGGGCCTCTGGGTTTTTCAGGCTGCAATCTGACCATCCCGCATAAGGAGGCGGCAATGAAGCTGGTCGACGGGCTCGATCCGGCGGCCGCGCGCATCGGCGCGATCAATTGCGTCGTGGTCGAGGCGGACGGCTCGCTGACCGGCCGCAATTACGACGGCTTCGGCTTCACCGCCTCGCTGCGCGCGGCGGCGCCGCGCTGGCGGGCCGACGCCGCGCCCGCCGTGGTGCTCGGCGCCGGCGGCGGCGCCCGCGCCATCGTCGCCGGGCTGATCGACGCCGGCGCCCGCGAGATCAGGCTGTTCAACCGCACCCTCGGCCGCGCCGAGGCGCTCGCCGGCGATTTCGGTCAGCCGGTCGCGGTCTATCCCTGGGAAGAGCGCCGCGACGCGCTTTCGGGCGCGGGACTGCTGGTCAACGCCACGAGCCAAGGCATGATCGGCCAGCCGCCGCTCGACATAGCGCTCGACGCGCTGCCCTCGAACGCGCTCGTCGCGGATATCGTCTACGCGCCGTTGGAGACGCCGCTTTTATCGGCGGCGCGCCGGGCCGGCCTCACGCCGATCGACGGACTCGGCATGCTGCTGCATCAGGCGCGCCCGGCCTTTCGCGACTGGTTCGGGATCATGCCGGACGCGACGCCGACGCTGCGCGCGCTGATCGCCGCGACGCTGTAAGCGCAACGCAATCCCTTCTCCCGTATACGAGAGAAGGACTCGCGCTCATGCCGCGAAGAAGAACAATTTTGGCGGCGGCACGACTTCACCGGCGAGCTTCGCGAAGCGATTGAAACGCTCGGCGGCGAAACGCGACTGCAATTCGACAACCTCGGTCAGGCTCTTCGCCTTGCCGAGCGCCGAAGCGAAGCCCATCATCGCCTGAGCGTTCTCGCTCCAGAGCTCCACGCTCTTAAAGGCCCAGGCGGCGGCCTCCGGCGTCGCGATTGGCGTCGAGGCCGAGATCGCAAATCCCGCCACGCTCTCTTGCGGCGCGACGACCGGAACTGCTTCCAACTCTATGACTTCCACGAAGGCCGACGCTTCCGGCGCTTGGGGCGCGAGCGCGGCGGCGATAACCGCTTCGTCGACCGCGGCGCTCTCGATCGGGACCTGCTGGGCGGGCGGGGGCGCGACGGGCTCGCTCTTAACGGAAGGCGCGACCGCCGCGCTCTTGGCGGCGGCGGGGGCGGAAGCCTCCGGCGCGCTCTTGGTTGGCTCGGCCGCCTTGGCTGGCTCGGCCGTTTTGGCGGCGGCGCCGGCGGCTGTCCATTTGGACTTATTGCTTGGTTTATTCACGGTCATCGTCTTGGACTCCGTCGTTGAATGTCTTCGAAGGCGACGCCTCGCTCAAGAACTCCAACGCCGTCGTCGCGGGCCGCCTCGAATTTGAACGCTTACTTGGGGCTCGCGGCCTTGGTGAAGGCGGCGCCGATTTCCTTGGTCTGCTCCTGGAACGCGGCGCCGAGCTCCTTGGTCTGCTCCTGGAAGGCGGCGAACTGGCTCTTGGCGAATTCGGTCTGGAGCGTCAGGACTTCCTCCACGTCCTTGGCCTGCACCAGCTTCGTGGCGAGGTCGAAAGCCGCCTTGACATTGGCCTCGGCGTAGCCGAGCGCGGTCGCGCCGACTACCTTGGCGCCGGCGGCGGCGGGAATAGCCGAGGTGTCGACGGCGGCGATGGCCTTCTGCGCGGCGCCCGAAAAACCTTCGAAGGCCTTGCGGGCCTGCTCGACGCTCTTTTCCGCGAATTCACGGACCTCGGTCGGAATCTGATAGCTCGGGCTGGTCATCTAGTCTTCTCCCTTTGACAAACGGCGTCCGCGGCGAGGAGCGAACCGCCCCGCCGCGTAAATTCAAGCTCGCGCGCCGACGCCTTGGCGACGAACCGACGCAATATTACCGATTCAATTGTGCGATGCAACATAAATTGTGCGCTGCATTTAAGCTCCTGATAAAAAAGCGGCGCCGCGCGTTCCCCGCTTCCGCTCGCGGCTATTTCGGCGCGGGCGCCCCGATATCGGGGAAGCATTGCTTTTGTTGTCGCCGCGGAGGACATTTCACGTTCACAGCTGGCTCACATCACGGTCGTCGCCCCGCGCGGGATCTCGCCAACCGACTGGAAATCGCTCAATGATTGCCACTATCAACGATTTGATGGATAAAATTCGCCAATTGGAAGCCGAGCTGGACGCGGAAGTCGCCCAACGTCGAATCGATCTGCACGTCGGCATGGAGAAAGGGCGGATCTTTTTCGAGCAAGAGATTTTGCGTCGGCATCGCGAGCTGAGGACGCGGCTTTCGACATATATTCTGAACGCGCGGCCGCTGGTGGTGCTCACCGCGCCGGTCATCTATGCGCTAATCGTGCCGTTCGTCTTGCTCGACATCTTCGTCACGATATATCAGGCGATTTGCTTTCCAGTTTACGGCATCCCCAAGGTGCGGCGCGCCGACTATCTGGTGTTTGATCGTCACCACCTCGCCTATCTCAACGCGCTCGAAATCATCAATTGCGCCTATTGCTCCTATGGCAACGGGGTGATCGCCTATGTGCGGGAGATCGCGGGCCGCACGGAAAAGCATTGGTGTCCGATCAAACACGCGCGGCGCGTGATCGGGGCTCACCCGCGCTACGCCGAATTCGTGGACTATGGCGACGCGGACGCCTATCGGAAACTTTCCGCGCAAATGCAAAATCCGAATAAACCCGCGGATTGAAGCCGCGTATCGGACCGAACGGTTACGGCGCGAGCGTTGGAGCCGCGTCAATCCCGAGCGCCTGCTCCAGCCCGCGCGATCCACTGATCGCGTCCGCGAGCGTGTAACGGTCGAGCGTCTGGAAGAAGGCGTTCAGCGCTTCCTTAAAAATTCGCTGCAAGCCGCAGCGGCCCGTGATCACGCAGTTTTCGGGGGCGGCGCCCATGCACTCGGCGAGCGCGAAATCGTTTTCGAGCTTGCGCACGGCCGCCCCAATCGAAATTTGCGACGCCGGAACAGCCAGCCGCAAGCCGCCGCCACGCCCCCTCGTCGCCTCCACGAAGCCGTTCTCGATCAAGCGCCCCACCACCTTGCGCAAATGGTTTTCCGAGATCGCATAGGCCGCCGCGATCTCGGGGATCGTGGCCCCACGCTCGTCGGCGACAGCTAGGAAGATGAGCGTTCGTAGGGCGAAATCGCTGTAAAGTGTCAAACGCATGGTCCGCGCCCCTCTTGCATTATCCCAGTCCCGGCGTTAAAGATGCATATGATATACATCTTTTAGAAGAGGAGAGGGAAATGCCCACATTATATGAACGCCTCGGAGGCGCGCCGGCCGTCGACGCCGCGGTCGACATCTTCTATCGCAGAGTGCTCGCCGACGGCCGCATTGCTCGCTTTTTCGATAATGTAAATATGGAAGAGCAGATCGCAAAGCAAAAGTCCTTTCTGACGATGGCCTTTGGCGGCCCCAACAAATACACCGGCAAGGATATGCGCGAAGCGCATAAGAAGCTCGTCGCCAAGGGCTTGAACGACATGCACGTCGATGCGGTCGTTGAGAATCTGTCAAGCACCCTGCGCCAGCTCGGGGTTAACGAGAAGGACGTGCTGGAAGTCGCGGCGCTCGCCAATTCCGTCCGCGCCGACGTTCTAAACCGTTGATGTGGCGCGCATGACCTTGCTGACCTACCGGAGCGCGGCGATAGATATCGAGCCGGGCGAGGACGTTCTTTCGGCCCTGCTAAGGGCCGAGATAGACGCTCCTCATTCGTGCCGCGCTGGCGTTTGCCAAACCTGCTTGCACCGCGCCGTCGAGGGCGCTCCTCCCTCCGCAGCGCAAGAGGGTCTGACCGAGGCGCAGAAGGCTCAGGGCTACTTCCTGGCCTGCGTATGCGTCCCGAAAACGCCCTTGACCGTCATCCCGACGGACGAGGCGGCGGCCCGCTCCGAGGTCATCGTCCGCGCGATAGATCGTCTTTCCGGCGACGTCGCGCGGCTATATCTGGAACATGGCCCGGACTTCAGCTACCGGCCGGGCCAGTTCCTTGAATTGATCACGCCCGAAGGGCTCGGCCGGCACTATTCAATCGCCAGCGTGCCGGAAGAGGACCCCCACGTCGAACTCCATATCCGGCTTCATCGTGGGGGGAGAATGAGCGGCTTCGTCTCGGAGCAATTGTCTCCGGGCGACCGCCTCCACGTCGCCGGCCCGCTGGGAACCTGCTTCTACGAGGGGGTCGATCCCGGCCAGCCATTGACGCTGGTCGGCGCCGGCACCGGCCTCGCGCCGCTCATGGGCATTTTGCGCGACGCGCTTCGGCGCGGTCATCACGGGCCGATCCGGCTCTATCATGGCGCGCGCGAGCGCGCGGGCCTGTACCTCCACGATCCGCTGGAGGCGCTCGCGGCAAAGCGCGAGAACTTCACCTATGTTCCGCGAGCCCTGAGCGATCCGGGGCCTGAAGGCGGCGACGTCGCGGCCGCCGTGCTGGAGCAGGAGCTAGCGCTGAAGGAAACCGCATTCTTTTTGTGCGGGGGGGAGCGACTGGTCGGCCGCCTCAAGCGCGATTTGTTCATGAAAGGCGCCAGTCTGAAACAAATCCGGTCGGACGTTTTTCTGGCCGCGAATTAGCCGGAGTTGCGCGGCGTTTATGGGATCCGCTTGCCCGTGGCCAGCGGTGTCGCGTTGCTTGTTTTTATGGAACGCGGTCGCGCCGCCGAATTATTTCGCGCGAACCAGGACGAAAAAACCTGCTTTTTCCTTTAATAGGCCTTTCTGCGTGGCGCGCTGTTCTCAATTTTTGCGCTTCTATTCGCCGTCCTGCGCCAGAACGGAAATGATCGGGCATAACCCTTCGGCCTGCCCCGTATCGCATTGCCGCACGAGCGCCGAGAGCGCGTCGCGCACCGCCCCAAGGTCGAGCAACTTCCGCTCGATCAAGGCAACCTTATGCGCCGCCAGTTCGCGCGTGTCGGCGCAACAATCCGCGCCGTCCAGCCGTAAGAGGCTGGCGATTTCCTCCAGTGTAAATCCTAAAGCCTGCGCGCGTTTGATGAAGCCGACGCGCTTCGCCATATCAGGGGGATAGTGCCGGTAGCCGCGAAACGGCTTGCGGGGTTCGTCGAGCAAGCCGCGCCGCTGATAGTAGCGAATGGTTTCGACACTCACGCCCGCCGTCGCCGCCAGCCGTCCAATCGTCATTGCATGCTGCATCAATCCGCCCTTGAGTCCGTACCATACTACGGAGTTTAGATTAGTGTCGCTGGACAAATCCAGAAGGGTCAAGATGGCCAGACTGAGCGCAAAAACCTCACTAATTGTTGGCGCGGCCGCCGCTGTTGGCGCGTCTCTCTGCTGCGTCGGGCCGCTCGTGCTGCTCGCGCTCGGCGTCGGCGGAACGTGGATCGCCAACTTGACGGCGCTTGAGCCGTACCGTCCGCTCTTCATAGGCTTGACGCTGCTCTTCCTCGGCTTAGCGTTCCGCCGCGTCTACCTCGTCCCGCCGGCCTGCGCGACGGGCGCATTCTGCACCGATCCGCGCACGGCCAAACGTCAACGTCTGACCTTCTGGATAACCGCCCTGCCGCTAGTCAGCCTCCTCGCGGTGCCGTGGCTTGCGCCGCTGTTCTACTGAAAAGAGCCTTCACCATGCGCCGATTATTGCTCACCGCCGCGCTCGCCCTGTCGCCGCTCGCGGCGCTGGCGGGTGCGCCGCAAACCGTCACCCTTGACGTGAAAAACATGACCTGTTCTGTCTGCCCGATCACGGTCAGGAAGGCGCTCGAAAAGGTGCGGGGCGTGGCCAGTGTCAAGGTCGATCCAGACACCAAAACCGCAACAGTGACTTTCGATCCTGACAAGGCCAATGCCGCAGCGCTGATGAAGGCGACGGCGGAAGCGGGCTATCCGGCGAGCGTCAAGTAGGAGAACAGCGACGGCGATGCAACTTCAGTCCACCATCACTTGCCCGTCCTGCGGGCATCAATCTACCGAGACGATGCCAACGGACGCCTGCCGGTTCTTCTATGAATGCAGCGGCTGTGGCGCGATGCTCAAACCCAAGGCAGGGGATTGCTGCGTGTTCTGCTCTTATGGCGACGCGCCATGCCCGCCAATACAGGAAGCGAGACAGCATGGCCGCGCCGCCGGATGCTGCTCGGGCGGATAAGGCTACACGCTAAATTCGGATGGCCATTTTATATGGAACGCGGTGGCCCCGTCGAATTATTTCGCGCGCGAGGGTCAAAAAGTGCGTTTTCACCACATATCGCGGAAGGTTTCGAGTAGCGCGCTTTTCTCGATTTCCGCCCACGGGCGCGTCGCGTCAGCGGCGAAAGTTAAAGCCGACCCCCTCCCGCCGTTCACCATGAATCGCCATTTCAGTTAAAAAACCATGGGCTCGGATAGACCGCGAAGCGGCGAGCGATTAAGTTCCCGTTAACCGAGAGCGGCGCTGGCGCGACGGCGGTCGCTTGCCCGGCGTCCATCGCGGCGGCTTCGTCAATGCGTCAACAAGGCAAGCGAGTCCAAGATGTTCGAGGACGAGCGTAACTCCACGGCGGCGCTGATCGCCGCCGATCCCGCCTTCACCTCGCTCGAGGCCTCGGGCGCGCCGATTCTCGCGGTGATGGGGACGCCGCCGCGCGTCGTTTACGCTAACGCGGCGGCGGCGGCGGTATTCGGGACCGACCCGGCCGCCCGGCTGCTGACCGGCGGCGAGCGCGGGCTCGCGGCGGCGATCGACCGGCTGCGCGGCTCCGGCGCGCCGCGGCTGGAGCGCCTGTCGATCGACATCGGCGCCGGCGTCCAGACCATCACCATTCTTTGCCGCCGCCTGTTCGAGAGCGACGACGCGCCCTGCTTCGCCGTCGCCGCGCTCGGCCTGCGCGCCGACGACGCGGCTCCCAGAGAGCCGGCGCCGGACGCCCCCAAAATCGAGGCGGAGGAGACGCCCGCCGATCCGGCGCTCGCCGAGTTGCGCGCGCGGCTCGACGAACGGCATGGAGAAGCCGCTCCGCGATTCCTCTGGAAGACCGACGCCGCCGGCCGTTTCGTCGACGTGACGCATGTGCTGGGCGATGTCGTCGGCGCGAGATACTCCGATCTGCTCGGGCGCGGCGTGGAGGAGACGGCCGAGGAGATGGGGCTGGGCCCCGCCTTCGCGGCCGCTCTCGCGACGCGCAAGTCTTGGAGCGGCGTCGTGGTCGACTGGCCGGTCGAGGACCCCGCCTGCCGCGTCCCGACGACGCTCGGCGCGCTGCCGATTTACGACGCCGAACGCGGTTTCGCGGGTTTTCAGGGCTTTGGCGTGTTGCGCCTGTCGCAGGCGGCGCCGACCGCCATGCCCGACGCCGCGCCGGAAATCACGCAGCCGGAGACGGTCGAAGTGGAAGCCGAGCCGCAAACGCCGCCGCCCCGGGAGCCCGAATTTTCGAACGCCAATGTCGTGCCGCTGCGGCCCGCGGCGGCGCCCGAGCCCGCGAGCGCGCTGACGCCGGTGGAGCAGAACGCGTTCGACGAAATCGGCCGCGCGCTGGTCGAAAGCGCGGAGCCCGGCGACGCGCGCGATCTTTTGGGCCAAGTGACGCGCGCGATCGAAGTGGCGCGGGCGATAGAGAACCCGCCCGCCGCGGACGCGGTGGACGACGCGGCGTCCCGCGCGATGGCGATCGTCGACCTTCTCCCGGTCGGCGTGCTGGTGGCGCGCGGAACCAATGCGATCTACGCCAACCGCACGCTGCTCGACTATCTCGGCTATCCCGACCTCGACGCGCTCGCGGCGGACGGCGGGCTGGCGCGGGTGTTTTTGGGTCGCCTGCCCGCGCGGGCGCCGTCGACCTCCCCGGTCGAGGTCCAGGCGCAGGACGGCGAGACGCTCGACGTGGACGCCCATGTTCAGAGCATCGAGTGGAGCGGCGGCCCGGCGACGCTGATCAGCCTGCGCCGCGCGCGCGCCAGTGCGCATGCGCGCGCCGAAAATGCGCGTTTATGCGCCCAGGAAGCCGAACTCAGCCGTCTTGGCGAGGAGCGCGACGCGCTCGCCGCCTGTTTCGACGGAGCCGGCGAGCCGATGGCGATCCTCGGCGCCGACGGCCGCATAGAGCGCGTCAACGCGGAATTCGCCGCGCTGCTCGGCGAGGACGCGCGCATTGTCGCGGGGCGCGATCTCGCCTCGTTGTTTCGCGACGAGGACGCGATGCGGCTCAAGGCCTTTTTCACCCCCGGCAGGAGCGAGGCCGCCGAGGAAGCCGTTTTCGCCGTCAAAGCCCGCCGCGCCGGCGTCGCGCGGACGAAACTGTCGCTGTGCCCGCTCGGGTCCGGCCGCTTCGTCGCGCGCGCGCTGGCCGAGCCCGCGCTCGCCATGCCCAAGTCAGACTCGGAAGCCGCTCGCGAGGAGGCCGAACGCGCCAGCGCCGCGAAGTCGGATTTTCTGGCCCGCGTCTCGCACGAGATCAGAACGCCGCTCAACGCGATCATCGGCTTCGCCGAGGTGATGATGGAGGAGCGCTTCGGGCCGGTCGGCAATGAGCGGTATAAGGAATATCTCAAGGACGTGCATACCTGCGGGACGCATGTGCTGAGCCTCGTCAACGATCTGCTCGATCTCTCGAAGATCGAGGCGGGCAAGATGGAGCTGGCGCCCGAGGATCTCGACGCCAACGCGACCATCGGCGAATGCGTGTCGATCATGCAGACGCAGGCCAATCAGCAGCGGGTGATCGTGCGGCTGTCGCTTGCGCCGCGGCTGCCGCGCATCCGCGCCGACGAGCGTTCGCTGCGGCAGATCCTGCTCAATCTCCTGTCCAATGCGGTCAAGTTCAACGAGCCGGGCGGACAGGTGATCGTCTCCAGCGCGCAGACCGACGCGGGCTTCGTCGTCATCCGCGTGAAGGATACGGGGATCGGCATGTCGGACGACGAAATCGACATTGCGCTGGAGCCGTTTCGCCAGGTCGCCACCTCGCGCAAAACCACCGGCACCGGCCTCGGCCTGCCGGTGACCAAGGCGCTGATCGAGGCCAACCACGCCTCCTTCACGATCAAGAGCCGCAAGAACGAAGGCACGCTGATAGAGGTCGCCTTCCCCCCGGCGAGAAGCTTGGCGGCGGAGTGAGCGGGAGGCGACTTCCTTCTCCCACTTGTGGGAGAAGGAAGAGCCGCCAAAAGCTCTCTATGTATCTAATTTTGCGATATTTTCTCCCCCAAAGCCGCGACAGTTTGGCGCATGGCGAATGGTCGCGTTTGGCGTAGCTTTCTCCTTCGCGGGGCCCACGCCTCGCTCGCGCCGACAACAAAAATCCGGCGCGGTCGGGAGACGCCCGCGCCTTGCGCGGCGTCGGGAAACGCAAAAAGGAGACCGTCCATGGGCACTAATATTGGTGAAGGCGAAATCTCTCCTAAGGTCACGATCTTCGCCGGCGTCGGCGCGATCGCCGGAGCCATTCTCGGCGGCGCCATGCTGGGCTTCCCGGCCCTCATCGCCAGCACCGTCGTCTTCGGCCTCGCAGGCGGCATTTTGGGCGCGTTTTTCTAACGCGCGGCCCCTCCCCGCCCCTCGCGGAGAGGTTGGGCGCGGCGCCGGCAAATAATCCCGTTGATCCGACGCTTTGAACCCGGCATGAAGGAGCGATGCGCCTTGTCCTCGCTTTGCTCCTTCTACTCCTCCCCACCGCCGCGCTCGCCGAGCCGCTGGCGGTCAAGGTCGGCGTGCTGCGGCAGGCGCATTCGCGCGAGACCCTCTCCATTCAGGACATTCCCGCCGAGGACGACGCGCTTGCCGGCGCGCTGATGGGCGCCGCCGACAACAACACCACAGGCAAATTCACCGGCCAGACCTTTGCGACTGTCGACATAAAACTCAGCGAGGGCGAGGACGCCGGCGCGGCGTTGGATAAACTCGTGAGCGAAGGCGCGCGGCTGATCATCGCGGATCTTTCCGCCGACGCGCTGCTGAAAGCGTCCGAGCGCGCAAAGATTTCGGGCGCGCTGCTGTTTAATATCTCCGCCACCGACGAAAGTTTGCGCGAGGAAAACTGCCGCGCAAATGTCGTGCATGTCGCGCCCTCGCGGGGCATGCTGGCCGACGGCCTCGCGCAATATCTGATGTGGAAGCGCTGGAGTCGCTGGCTGCTGATCAAGGGGTCGCATCCCGACGACGAGTTGCTGGCCGCCGCCTATCGCGCGAGCGCGAAGAAGTTCGGCGCGAAAATCGTCGAGGAGCGCGTGTTCGAGGACATGGGCGGCGGCCGGCGCAGCGATTCGGGCTCGGTGCAGACGCAGCGGCAAATGCCCGTGCTGACACAGAGCGCGCCGGCCTATGACGTGCTGATCGCCGCCGACGAGTCGGAAGTTTTCGCGGGCTACCTGCCCTATCGCACTTTTGACCCGCGCCCGGTGGCGGGGTCCGGCGGGCTCGTCCCAACCAATTGGGACAGCGCGCATGAGCAATGGGGCGCGCAGCAATTGCAAAACCGATTCATGCAGACCTTTCGCCGCGTGATGAACGCGCGCGACAATGGCGCCTGGCTCGCCATGCGGATGATCGGCGAGGCGGCGACGCGCGCGGGCTCGAACGAGCCTGCGAAACTGCGCGAATTTTTGACCGGGCCGGAGTTCTCCATCGCCGCGTTCAAGGGCGTGCGGCTGACGCTGCGCGACTGGAACCAGCAGCTGCGCCAGCCGATCCTGCTCTCGGACGGACGCATGGTCGCCTCGGTCTCGCCGCAGGAGGGCTATTTGCACCAGACCAGCGAACTCGACACGCTCGGCCGCGACCGGCCCGAAACCAAATGCAGGCTGCGATGATCAAGTACCCCCTCCCTAGCCCTCCCTCGCTTCGCGGGAGAGGGAATGCGCTACTCCGGCATGAGTCGGGTTTTTTGCAAAGGGCGCGATCCGCCCCCTCTCCCGCGAAGCGGAGGAGGGCTGGTGTGGGGGCGCTCCTTATCCTCGCGCTACTCGCCCCAGCCCCCGCCAACGCCTATCTCGCTTACGTCAGCAACGAGAAAGGCAACAGCATCACCATCATCGACACCGATACATTGCAGGCGATCAAGACCGTGAAGGTCGGGCGCAGGCCGCGCGGCGTCGAGCTGACCAAGGACGGCTCGGAACTGTTCATTTGCGCCGGCGACGACGACTCGATTCAGGTGCTCGACACAAAGACGCTGCAAATCACCGGAAAGCTGCCGTCCGGTCCCGACCCCGAGCTAATGGCGCTGAGCCCCGACGGCAATACGGTCTATGTCTCCAATGAAAACGACAATCTCGTCACGATGATCGACACGCGAACGAAGCGCCAGATTGGCGACGTGCCGGTGGGCGTCGAGCCCGAGGGCATGGCGGTCAGTCCCGACGGAAACATTCTCGTCAATACGTCGGAAACGACGAACATGGCGCATATGATCGACACGCATACGAAGCAGATCATCGCCAATATTCTCGTCGACGCGCGCCCGCGCTTCGCGCAGTTCAAACCCGATGGTTCCGAGCTGTGGGTGTCGTCGGAAGTCGGCGGCACCGTCGCGGTGATCGATCCGGTCAAGCATGTCGTCAAGCAGAAGATCAGTTTTGAAATTCCGGGGCTGTCGAAAGAGGCGATTCAGCCGATCGGCATTTCGTTCTCCAAGGACGGCAAGCGCGCTTTCGTGGCGCTGGGGCCGGCCAACCGCGTCGCGGCGATCGACGCCGAGAGCAAGAAGGTGGACAAATATTTGTTGGTCGGACAGCGCGTGTGGCATCTCGCATTCACGCCCGACGAAAAATATCTGCTGACCGCCAATGGCGTCTCCAACGACGTGTCGGTCATCGATGTCGCCAGTCTCAAGGTGGTGAAATCGATTCCGGTCGGGGCGTTTCCCTGGGGCGTCGTGGTGGCGCCGAAATGAGTTTTTCCGCGCCCTTCGCCACGTCAGTCATTGCGAGGAGCGCGGCGACGCGGCAATCTGGGAGTCGCCCGGTCACCCTGGATTGCTTCGCTCCGCTCGCAATGACGTGTACTCGCATCGGGTCTTTCTCATGACCGACGCGCCGGCGCTAAGCGTGACAAAACTCTCGCACGCCTATGGCGCGCGCAAGGCGCTCGATGATGTGAGCTTTTCGCTTGAGCGCGGCTCCTTCGCCGTGCTGCTGGGGCTCAACGGCGCCGGCAAGAGCACGCTGTTTTCGCTGGTCACCGGGCTCTATTCGGCGGGCTTTGGACGCGTCGACATCTTCGGCTTCGACGTCGCCAAACAGCCGGGCGAGGCGCTGCGGCGGCTTGGCGTCGTGTTTCAGGCGCGCACGCTCGATCTTGAACTCAGCGTGACGCAGAACCTGCTCTATCACGCCGCGCTGCACGGCATTGGTCCGCTCGAAGGCAAGCGCCTCGCGCGAGAATCGCTGGAGCGGGCGGGACTCGCCGACCGCGCCAGCGATAAGGCGCGCGATCTTTCCGGCGGGCAGATGCGCCGCGTCGAAATCGCGAGGGCGCTGCTGCACGCGCCAAAACTGCTGCTGCTGGACGAGCCGACCGTCGGCCTCGATATTAAAGCGCGCGCCGATATTCTGGCGCATGTGCGCGAATTGGTGAGGCGCGAGGGACTCGCCGTGCTGTGGACGACGCATCTGATCGATGAAATCGAGCCCGGCGATCGGGTGATCGTGCTGCACCGGGGCAAGATGCTGGCGAACGGAACAGCGGCCGAAATTGTGAGGGCGCAGGGCGTCGCGACGATTGGCGAGGCGTTCGAAGGTCTGACGGCGGAGGCGATCCCCTCTCCCCGCGCGCGGGGAGAGGGTTAGGGTGAGGGGCTTGGGGCATTTGCCAGCACTGAACATTGCGCGCGCGCAAAAGCGATAGGCGACATTGATGACAACCGCCCCGGCCCCTCACCCCGGCCCTCTCCCCGCAAGCGGGGAGAGGGAGCAGGCGCGCGCCTTCACATCAGCGCAATATGCGATCTGCCTCGGCGGGATCGTCTGGCGCGAGGCTTTGCGCTTCCTGCATCAGCGCGAGCGCTTCGTCTCGGCGCTGGTGCGGCCGCTCGTCTGGCTGTTCATCTTCGCGGCGGGGTTTCGCTCGGTGCTGGGCGTGTCGATCATCCCGCCCTACGACACCTATGTGCTTTATGAGGTCTACATTACGCCCGGCCTGATGGCGATGATTCAGCTGTTCAACGGCATGCAGTCGTCGCTGTCGATGGTCTACGACCGCGAGATGGGCAATATGCGAACGCTGCTTGTCTCGCCCTTCCCGCGCTGGTTTTTGCTTGGCTCGAAACTGTTCGCCGGCGTCGCGGTGTCGGTGTTGCAGGTCTATGCCTATCTGATCGTCGCTTATTTCTGGGACATCGAGCCGCCGACGAAATGGGGTTATCTCACCGTGCTGCCGGCGCTGGCGCTGTCGGGTCTGATGCTCGGCGCGCTCGGGATGCTGCTGTCCTCGCTGATCAAGCAGCTCGAAAATTTCGCGGGGGTGATGAACTTCGTGATCTTCCCGATGTTCTTTGCCTCTTCCGCGCTCTATCCGCTGTGGCGCGTGAAGGAGTCCGGCCCCTGGCTGTATTATTTTTGCGCGCTAAATCCCTTCACCCATGCGGTGGAACTGATCCGCTTCGCCTTTTATGAGCAGATTTCCTGGGAGTCGCTGGCGGCGGTCGTCATCTACGCCAGCCTGTTCCTGATCGCCGCGCTGCGCGCATATGATCCGGCCAAGGGGCTGCTTACGCGCAAGGGCGGGTGAGCGGCTACTTCTTCCGCGCGCTTGTTTTTCAAGCTCTTGTTTTAATCGCGCTTCATTTTCAAGGCGTTTGAGGTGCTTACTTTCGCGCTTACTTTTTGAACGGGCGCCGCTGCTGTCACGCGAACCCGCCGATCTGTCGCGCGCCGTGGTTGTATCGTGCGAAATCTCGCGTATATGTCGCAAAAGGTCCGCGATCTGCAGCTTGCGGCCGCGAACGCCAGATGCCGGAAGTACGCGCTGGCGTTTCGCATTTCATGCCGATCGCCGCCAGACTCCGGTAGTGTCTTAGTTTGAAATTTTCCCCTTGACGCGGGCCCGCGCTAGCCCGATCTCCATGCCGTTCTTAGCGGAAAGCAAGGAGACGGAGATGGATCGCATATCGTAGATTTTGCATTTCCATTTGGAGGCCGCCAGAAAGCAGCTTGAACTGATGGATCACGGATTCCGAATTAATTTGCCGGGCGATGACGCGAACCTCGTGCCGTCAACTGAGGAAGATTTGCTAATTCGGATCGCCGAATTGGAAGGCGCTATCAGTCGGCATGAGGAGCGCAATGCCCACAGGTCCTAAAGGCGAAAAGCGCCTCGGACACCGGAAGTACGCGCCGAGGGCCTCGCATTCGCCGCCCGGGCGCAATAGCAAAATAGTGGATGACAAATTTTTTGGTTTTCCCCGGCGCTCGCAGTCTGCTACGCCAGAGTGCCCTCACGAGCGGCAACTCGTGAGGGCGGCTTGTTAAGAGTCCAGTTCTAACCCTGCATGTGGACTGAGGCCGCCGCCGCATAGGCGATAGCCAAAGCCACATGCAGGACGGATATTGCGAAGTCGATCACTGCAATTACCAATGTAGTAGTCTCCATCACGGTTTGTCTTCGAGCCATCATCGCGGCCCGACGAATGATATGCCGTGAAAGAGACGCGCACCCAAGTGGCTTTTTTGTTTTCAGCCACATTGTCGCTGACGTTATAGACAGGATTCATGCGTTTCGCCTTATTTTCCGGGCGATCCGCGCGCGACAAAACGTGAATGCCGTCCCCAACTAAGTGTGGATAGTGGGGGTAAAAGCGCGGCGGCGAGCGAATCACTTGCGAGTGAATCAGGTGGGCCGGCTCAGCGCAGCCGCACTTGGGTCTAGCAGCCGGACTTAGCGCCGCGCGGCGCGCCAGATTCAGCCCGTGGGCGCGGCTTGAAGGGCGGGCGGCAGGTCTACCTGAGACCGCCGAAGAGCGCCCGGCGAGCCTCCCTGTGCTGGCCGACGCCCTCGCGTCGCTCGATTGTCCGATCAAAAGTAAGCCCGGGCCTGGCTTGAATCGCCCCGGCGTCCGCGCTTACTTTCGCGCTTATTCCGCGACGTGGATCGAGGCGGACGGCGGCGGACGACAAGAGACAGTTATCGGGCTGAAAGGCTATGAAAACAAGGGGCGCGACGGACGGTCGCGGATTGCCGCGGATGCTAGAATCTCGGCTATTTCTTCCGCCCCTTCTTGCGCGGCGCTTCGTCGTCGTCGTTGAGGCCCGGCGGACGCTTGATTCCCTCCGCGAGCTGCGTGCCGAGCGTCAGGGCGCGCGCCTCGGTCACGCGCAGCGCGCAATAGCCGTAGTCCGCCTCTTGCACATAGTTGCGGCAAATCTCCTCGCGACGCGAGGAGAAGCCCGCCTGCTCGCGCACCAGCAGTTTGCGCAGCGGCTTGTCCTTCTTGTTCTTGACGTAGAGCTCGCGAAAATCCGCGCGCACGGTCTTTTCGACGCGGGCGCGGGTGCCCAGCATTTGCTTGCCGCGTTTCTCGTCGAAATCCTTCTCGCCCCAGAGGCCCGTGGGATCGACGCGGCAGTCGGCGGCCTTGATTTCGCAAGCGCCGCCTTCGTTCGAGACGAGAATGGCGCCGTCGAGCACGTCGAAGCTGAACGGACAGGCCGGGAACTCGACCCGATAGCGGCGCAGGCCAGAGTCGCCCTCGCGCGGCGTCAGCTTGAGCGGCGTCTCCGACACGTCGACGCGGCAACTGTCGCCGGAGCGCGACATGCGGTCTCCTGTCAGCGTCAGCCGGGAAAGCCGCGTCTCGCCGCCGACTCGCTGAAACTCCACGATGCTGCGCTCGCCGTCCTGATAAAGCGGCTTGCCGACGATGGCGTCGTCGGTCGGGGGTTTCGGCGCGATCGCCGGGCCCGCCGCCGCTTGCTCCTCCGCGTCGCCCGCGCGCGCCCTTTTACGCGCTGGCTTGGCAGCGGGATGCGTCACGCCTTCCGCGACCGCGCCCTCCGGCTCCGGCGCGACGGCGCCCGGCAGGGAGATCTGCGCGCGCGCGATGGGGCCCTGGCCCGTCAGCAGCGCGGCGAGACAGGCGAAAACCGCGGCGCGCCGCCGGCAAGGCTCGGGAAACCAACGGTTCGACATTTTCGCGGAACAGCCATCGATGGAATGAGCGGAAGGCCCGCCGCGACTAGCGCGGCGACAGCACCATGATCATTTGTCGGCCTTCCATCGAAGGCTCCAACTCAACCTTGGCGATCGTCGCGGTCTCGGTCTTGACCCTGGTCATCAGCCGATAGCCGATGTCCTGATGCGCGATTTCACGGCCGCGGAAGCGCAACGTGATCTTCACCTTGTCGCCTTCCTCGAAGAAGCGGCGCGCCGCCTTCATCTTGGTGTCGTAATCATGATCATCAATGCCGGGGCGCAGCTTGATCTCCTTGACCTCGACGATCTTCTGCTTTTTGCGCGCCTCGGCCGCGCGCTTTTGTTCGAGAAAACGAAATCGTCCGTAATTCAATATCTTACAAACGGGCGGTTCGGAGTTCGGGTCGATCTCGACCAGATCGAGGCCGGCGGTGTCGGCAAGCTCCAGCGCTTGCGGGAAGGGAACCACGCCGTGATTCTTGCCTTCAGAATCGATCAGCCGAACCTCTCGCGCGCGAATCTCCTTGTTTATTCTGAGGCCTTCCTTTTGCGGGGCCGCAGTGCTCTTCATTGGACGTCGAATGGATGTTCTCCTTTAAATAAAGCCCGCGCTCCATCGGCCGAAACGCCAAAGCCCAGGTTCTGGTCTTAAAGCGCCCGCGACGGCGGACCTCCAGCGCCGGCAGAATCCCACGATTGGCCCGCATGTCAACCACGCAAGCCGCCAACGGCGCGAAAATCCTCGAACTGTGGCGCCGGCGCCGCTTTTTCCTTCCGCGAAAGGGCGGCGGGACGGCCTATTTCGTCCTGAGCTGGATCACCATGTTGTAATCGGCGCTCGCGTGTTCGCCGTCGCCCTTGGCCTCATAGGCCAGGCCGCGGTGGCGATAGGCGATCGAGTCGCGCGGATCGAGCCGGATCGCCTCGGTGTAATCGGCGATCGCGGCGTCGAGATCGCCCTCGGCCCTCTTGCCTCTCGCTACGTAGATGTCGCCGCGTCCGCGCAGCGCGACGGGATCGGCGGGCTCGAGTTCCAGCGACTTATTGGCGTCGGCGAGGGCGCGGGCGTATTCGCCCTCCCCCTTAAGGGCCAGGGCGCGATTGAGATAGGTGTGGGCGAGATTGGGGTCGAGCCGCAGCGCCGCGTCGTAATCGGCGATGGCGCGTCCGAAGTCCTTGTTCGTCTGATAGGCGTTGCCGCGATTGTTGAGCGCGATCGCGCGATCGCGCGGAGGGGAGTGCTTGTCGCCCGCGATGCGCGCGCAGGCGGCGATGATTTTGGCGCGGTCGCCATCCTCCCGCTTGCACTCGCTCCAATCGGCGTCGCTGGCCGCGCGCGAGGCGCCGGCGCAAAGCACGGCTGCGAGAACGCAAAAAAATCTCAAATAATCGCGCATCTTTCCCCTCCGCGCCGCCATGCGCGGGCAATTCCTACATCGCGCGAACCCGAAGACAAGAGGGAAAGGCGCGGGAAGGATTCAACCAGGCGGGGCGCCTACCTTCTCCCATTTGTGGAAGAAGGAGGGAAGCGGCGCCTAAAGCCACTCTTCGAGCAGCGCATTGACCTCGCGCGCGCCGTCCTCCGGGGTCCAATGCGTGACGCGCGGCAGGCGCTCGATGCGCAAATTCTTCACGTAACGCTCGGTTCCCTCGAGACAGCACAAATCGAGCGCTACATCCCGCTCGCCCCAGATCATCAGCGTCGGCGTCTCGATCGGCGCGGCGGGCTCCTCGGTGGCGAAGATTTCGGGCGCGGCGACGCGATACCAGTCGAGCATCGCGGTCAGCGCGCCGGGCCGGCAGGCGTCGGCGCGATAGATGGCGATGATCTCGTCCTCGAAGGCGCCGCGGCGCGCCGTCTTGCGAAAAATCCATTCGATCAAGGCGCCGCCGCGCAGCGAGAGCAGCCACTCCGGCAGCAGCGGCGTCCGGAACAGACTAATGTAACGCGACCGGCGCTTTTGCGCGGGCGTCTGGAGCGCTCTCGCGAAACAACGGGGATGCGGACCATTGAGCGTGACCAGCCGCTCCAGCGGGCGCAAGCCGCGCGCGGCGAAGGCGAAAGCGAGCAGACCGCCCCAATCGTGGCCGATCAGCACGACGCTGCTCGCGCCCGAGGCGTCGATCAGCCCGGCGATGTCGGCGAGGAGATTGGCCAGTCGATAATCCTCGCGGTGGCGAGGCCGGCTCGTGCCGCAATAGCCACGCTGGTTGACCGCCCAGACGCGAAAGCCCTTGGCGAGCAGCGTTCGCATCTGGCCGCGCCACTCCAGCGCGCTTTGCGGAAAGCCATGCAGCAACAGGGCGAGGCGCTGGCCTCCGCCGGCCTCGAACACCTCGAAGTCGAGCCCGTTGGCGGCGACGACGATGCGCCGCGCGCCGAGAATCTCCTCGACGCTTCTCAATTCGCTCCGCCAAAACTCATGTCCCCGAACGCCGGACAACCGCCGCAGGGCTCGCCGCCCTCCATCGCCGCGCAGGCCGGCGCGGCGCCCTGCGCCGAACTCGGGCCGCCCGAGGCGGGTTTCGCGATCAGCGATATCTGGCGGTCGAGCCGATCGCTGCCGCATTTGGGACAGGCGGGCGATTCGCTCGAGCGAACGAGGGTTTCAAACTCATGCGCGCAATCGGCGCAGGCATAGGCGTAAATCGGCATGAAAGCGTCCTTCGAAGGAAACAAGAGCCGACGATGTTACCCAAAGCGCGCCGCGAGGCAAGCCGGTGGCGCCTTAAAATTGGACGTGCGGTTTCGTTTCATCCCGTTGGCCCATATTTGTCGGCGCGGGCGCCTCCAGGCGTCGGCGATTCGCGGTTCGGCCTCGCCCGACAGGAACGCCCCCGATTCGGGCGCCCTCAGCCCCGCGCGAAACAGATGAGCCGATGCGCGCCGTAATGGACGCCGCCGGGCGTTTCCCGCAGTCCCGCCGCGCGCGCCAGCGCGACCAGGGTGGAATAGGCTTCGGGCAGGTCGTTGTTGACGAGGTGATCGCAGATGGCGTCCTGTTCTTCCGCGCTCAAACTCGTCCATTCGCGGCGCAGCCAGCCGCAATAGCGCCGAAAATAATCATCGAGCGATTCGTCCTCCTCGCGCACGACGTCGACCAGCAACAGCAGGCCGTCCGGCGCGAGTTGGCGGGCGGCGCTGCGGAAAAACTCGGCCTTCCGCTCGGTCGGCAAATGATGCAGCACGAAGCTCGAATGGATCGCGTCATGGGAGTCGTCTTCGTCCAGCGCTTCGAGGATGTCGCCATGCGTCAACGTCACCGGACAAGGCAGGTCGGCCAGTTCGCGCGCGGCGAGCTCCAGCGCCGTCTCCGAGAGATCGACGCCCTGGTAGCGGCTCGGCGGCTGTTCCCGCAGCACTGGCGCCAGCGCCGTGGCGTCGCCGCAGCCCAGATCGAGGAAAGCTGGCCGCCGTCCCGAAAAGCGCGCGGCGAGCGCACGCCGCAAGGCCTCCGCGATCTCGCGGTGGAACATGAAATTGGCGGCGACCACCTTGTGATAAGTGTCCCACTGGTCAAAAATATTTGGCGAGGACGGGGCGGACATGGGCGCGGCTCCTAAGGTTCCGGGACGAGTGACGGTTATATCGCCGGCGTCCCTGGTGTTGGAAGCGGTCGCTCGCCTTTTCGTCAAATTCGACACCGCTGGCAAGGCCGCGGCGACCGGCTTCGCCGCCCCGCGTCCTACCCGGCGCGAAATCTGCTATAGGGAAACTTCCGCCCGCGGGCTTCGCCAAGGATCGCGACACCTCATGAATGTCGAAAACAACGCTTCCGCCGCCGCCGCCGCTCACGCCGCCGCCGTTTCCACGCCCGCCGCGCCGCAAAAGGCCGAGCCGCGGAAAGGCGACCATGGGCTGCATGACGATGTGCGGCTCCTGGGCCGGCTGCTCGGCGAGACGGTGCGTGAACATGAGGGCGACGAGGCGTTCGAGCGCATCGAGACGATCCGTCGCCTCTCGGTCGCCGCGAGCCGTCATAAGGCGTCCGAGGAACGCCCGTCCGCCAAGAACGGGCATCCCCAGGGGACGCCGGACGCGATGGACCTTGGCGATTCCGAGGCCGACCGCAAGCTCGATCAATTGCTGCGCAACCTTTCGGCCAAGGAGGCGCTGACGGTCATTCGCGCCTTCAGCTATTTTCTGCATCTCGGCAATATCGCCGAGGATCTGCATCCCTTGCAGCAGCGGGCGCGGGCCGAGGCCGCCGGCGAAAAGACGAGCCTGATCGAGCCCAGCCTCAACCGCACTTTCGCCCATTTGCGCAAGGCGTCCGTGGGCGCCGGCAAGATCGCCCAGGTTCTCGCGCGCGGGTGGGTCTCTCCCGTGCT
>Ga0182016_10002252_pt1 | contig 22841 bp, 17 predicted proteins | sample 712S2MmetaG_FD_120491 | JGI IMG/M metagenome (GOLD analysis project Ga0182016, IMG submission 120491) | Permafrost microbial communities from Stordalen Mire, Sweden - 712S2M metaG | ecosystem: Environmental > Terrestrial > Soil > Wetlands > Permafrost | place: Sweden: Stordalen | collected... | reverse complement strand
GGCGCATGATTTTCCCCAGGTTATGTGGCGGATTGAGATTCTTTCTGGGGCAATTATAGCACATTTATCCAATCTATATTATTGATTCTAAATATAGTTGCTCGCTATTTCAGGATCGACTAAATAGTGAAGGAATCAGCTGAAAAGTCACCGGTCCGCTCGGCGCTGGTGGGAACAGTGAAAGTGTTGGAACCATCGAACATTTGCTGTTGCGTGGCCTCGTAGTCGCCGAAGAAGAACAGCTTCTTGTGCAGGATGGGACCGCTGATCGAACCGCCTTCCTGATAACGATGAAAGTCCGGTGACGTGTTCCTGAGGCCCTGCTGAAACTGGCTTAGCTTATTGAAGTAATCGTTTGCGGCCAGCACATTGGGCCGAAGCACCACGAAGGCGTCGCCGTGGAACTGGTCGCCGCCAGACTTGCTGGCCAGGCTGATGACGCCCGCTCCGCCACTCTGATAGGAAGCGGGAGTGTTCTGGGTCTCAACGCGGGATTCGTCCACCCCATCCTCGGGAATTTCCAGGGCTGGGATGATGGCTCCGACGTTCTGTTCCGCAACGCCCAGCGGACTGCCGTCAATCATGTAATAGACAGAGCCAATGATGGCGCCGTTGATGGTGTACGAGGAGACATCAACCCCCGGGCGCCCGCTGGAGATGTTGATGATGGCCTGGGAGTTGGACGAGTTGGGTGATCCATTGGCTGGGGTGACGCCGGCACTCAGTTGTACCAGGTCAAAGACGTCGCGGTTTAACAGCGGGACGCGGTCAATGGTTTCGGCGGAGATGAGTTGGCCGACGGTGGAGTTGCCGGTTTCTACGAGGTCGACGGACTCAGAAACGGTTACCGTATCGGTAACGCTGCCCACACGCAGGGCAATGTTCACGGTGATGACTTGGTCCACGGTCACGCTCACCTTATCCTGGGCGACAGTTTCAAAGCCATTGCGGCTGGCAGTTACCTGATAATCGCCTGGGTTTAGGGAAACAAACGAGTAGAGGCCGGCCGCGGTGGTGACTGTAGATCGCGTGACCCCGGTCGCGTGGTTGAGTGCAGTCACATTGGCTCCGGGCACCACGGCGCCGCTAGGGTCAGTCACCAAACCGTTGATTCCGCCCCTGCCGGCCTGGGCGAATGCGGCAATGGCCATACAAAATACAAGTATCCAGAAACAGAAGAATGTGCGCACAAACGAGGTATCCGCAATTCCGTTGTTCATTGCCCAACCTCCCGCGAAGCTCCTATTCAAACGTTTGAAATACCCGGAGAGACAATGTAGGATTTATTCGCTTGGCTGTCAAGCGAAAAATCGAGGCAACTCCTAATCTGCCTGAGGGTTATCCGTGACTCTGCGCACACCAGCCACTCACGCATTGCAACGAGGTCTCTCGTCGATTGCGGATAAAACGGTGTAAATTCAATGTCTGCGTCTTTCAGGGCGACAGTGGTTGCGAGTTCAAGAGGGTGCGCGTTGGTGGAATTTACTTCTTATCCGCAGACCAGCCCAACGAGCCATGACCGATGTCATTGTGGCAGAATGGCGCAGAGCCGCCAGCCTTGAAGGGGCCGGGGAGGCAGAGAAGTGGTTGAACGAAGATCCGGCCACGTCACGTTGCTCGACATTGCCCGTGCCTGTGGATTCTCGGTATCCACGGTTTCCATTGTGTTGAGCGAGGCGCCGCTCTCGCAGAATGTGGCGGCGACAACGCGCGAAAAGATACGGGCCATGGCGCGAAAACTTGGCTATCATCCTGACGCGTTCGCCCGATCGCTCCGCCGGCGGCGCAGCCAAACCATCGCAGTTCTGGCCTATGATCTTTCCGACCCATTCTGCGTTCCCATCATGCGCGGGATTCAATCTGGATTGCACCGAGCGAACTTTCTGCCGCTCCTGATGGACGCACAAACCCAACGCAAGCTTTTTGACAGCTACTTGAGCATGGTTCTGGAGCGGCGCGCCGAAGGTGTGATTGTGGTTGCCAGTTGGGTATTCGAAGAGACCAACCTGCTGGCTGACATCGAGAAGAATCACGTCCCAATCGTTATGGTGGGCCGGGACCTGACCGGCCGCGGAATCAACTCAATGGCGGTGGACAACCAGGCGGGAGGCACACTGGCGATGCGTCACCTGCTGGAACTTGGCCACCGTCGGATCGCGGTCGTCCGCGGGCCAGAAGAGCTTTTCGACAGTGAGCCTCGGTGGGCGGGAGTAAGGCAGGCTGCCGCGGAAGCCGGCGTTCAATTCGATCCGAAGTTGATCTTTCAACTGCCGGGGGCGACGGATTCCATCTCCAGCTTCGAAGGTGGACTGCGCCTCGCAAGACAGATGCTGAACTCGGGCCGCTTGTTCACGGCCGTCCTTGCCTTCGACGATTTGACCGCTCTTGGCGTGGTGCGCGGGCTCATTGGCGCAGGGTTGAGGGTTCCGGAAGATTGCTCCGTCGTAGGCTTTGACGACGTACTGCCGGCGGTGGTGGCTACACCGGGAATCACCACCATCCGACAGCCGTTAACTGAGATGGGATTGCTTGCGGCAGATTGGACATTGAAAGCAATCGAAGCGCAGGAGAGAGGAATTGACAAGGCACCACAGTTGTACGAGGCACAGCCGGAACTGGTGGTACGGACATCCTCGGCTCACCCGCCACAAAAGAGTAGGAGAGGCAGGAAACGGGGTGAACGCGGCACTTGACAATGTTAGGCAGGTCGGAGGATATTTTCAGAATTCAAACGTTTGAATTCCGATCCATCCGCGAGATTCCCGTTTGGAAGTAGACCTTTGTGGCAACTCAGCTAGAAATCTATAACGTGCTTGAACGAGGGAAGTTGGTGGCTATGAACGGAAAGGTTTTGTCATGTCTCGTTGCCCTGCTGGCATTACCGTTGGCTCTGCAGGCGGGAAATGTCACGCCCCTTCGTGAAGGATGGCGGGTGCAATCGGCCTGCAAACTCCAGGCAGGGGGCGACTCCGTTACGGCTGCCGGGTTTTCGGTTGACGGTTGGCTGAATACTTCAGTGCCCAGCACGGTGCTGGCCGCGCAGGCTGCCGCAGGTTCGGTCCCCGATCCCTACTACGGCGCCAACTTGCGCCAGATTCCGGGCGCCAGCTATCCCATCGGGCAGGACTTTTCCAACCTTCCCATGCCCGCGGATAGCCCATATCACTGTGGGTGGTGGTATCGCAACGAGTTCACGGCTCCGGCAGCCTCTGAAAAGGACGAGCGCTTTTGGCTTCACTTTGGAGGCATCAATTATCGCGCCGATATCTGGTTCAACGGTCATCGCATCGCAGATACGACGACGGTTGCAGGCGCCTATCGCACGTACGACTTTGACGTGACAGATCTGCTGAATTCCGGTAAGGCAAACGTACTTGCGGTCGAGGCCTTTGCCCCCACGGAAAAGGACCTGGGCATCAACTGGGTCGACTGGAATCCCTGCCCGCCGGATAAGGATATGGGTCTCTGGGGCGCAGTGGATCTGGTGACGACGGGTGGAGTCACGTTGCGCTCACCGATGGCGGTTACTCACTTTAGCGACAACACACTCAGTTCCGCGGACCTGACCGTGTACGCCGAGTTGCACAACGCCACGGGGAGCACGGTCAGGGGCGTGGTTTCCGGCTCGGTGGCAGGAGTTCGATTTGAACAACCGGTCGAGCTGGTGGCCCATGAAGACCGTACCGTGATCTTCACTCCGCAACAGTTTCCTGCGCTGCATATTCGCGACCCAAGAGTCTGGTGGCCCTACCAGATGGGCCAGCCGCATCTCGAACGGCTGACCATGAGCTTTGCCGCGCAAGGCAGGCAGACCGATGAGCAAAGCGTGGAATTCGGAATTCGCGAGATTACCTCGGAACTTACTGCCAATGGCAGCCGGCTGTTTCGCGTCAACGGCAAGCCCATCCTGATTCGGGGCGCCGGCTGGTCGCAGGATATGCTGCTGCGAACCGATGAAAGCCGCCTGCGCGACCAGTTCCGCATGGTACGCGACATGAACCTGAATACCATCCGCCTGGAGGGCAAGCTCGAAACTGAAGAGTTTTTCCATCTAGCGGACGAGCAGGGAATCTTGGTGATGCTTGGCTGGTGTTGCTGCGACCACTGGGAGCATTGGAAGGACTGGACCGCAGAGGATCTGACCATTGCCACAGCATCGCTGCGGGCGCAGATGCTGCGCCTTCGCCAACACGCCAGCCTGCTGGTCTGGCTGAATGGCAGTGACAACCCTCCGCCCGCGGATGTGGAGCGCGCCTATCTGCAGATCGAGTCCGACACGCATTGGCCCAATCCGATTCTTTCGTCCGCATCGGGTACGCCCACCACCGTCACCGGCGCCAGCGGTGTCAAGATGAATGGACCCTACGATTACGTTGCTCCCAGCTACTGGTATGTTGGGACTCGCTACGGAGGAGCCTCCGGGTTTAATACGGAAACCAGCCCGGGGCCGGCCATTCCCTCTCTTGCCAGCCGGCAAAAGTTCCTGCCCGATGCAGAGGCTTGGCCGCCCACAGCCACTTGGAGCCTGCATAACGGCGGCAGTGAATTCGCGACTCTCAAGGTATTCGACGCGGCCATGGAGGCCATCTACGCCAAGCCGCACTCGGCAGCCGAGTACGAGCGCATGGCACAGACCATGGAGTACGACTCAGAGCGCGCGATGTTTGAGTCCTACAGCAAGAATAAATATGTATCCACCGGTGTGATTCAGTGGATGCTCAACAATGCGTGGCCGTCAATGATCTGGCACCTCTACGACTACTACCTTGACGCGGGCGCCGGATACTTCGCAACGAAGAAGGCTTGTGAACCGTTGCACATTCAGTACTCTTACGACGACCGGTCGATCGTCGTGGTGAATAGCAACTATGAGTCCGTGGCAGGACTGCATGCAAGTGTTCACGTCTATAACCTGGCCTGGAAAGAGCTGTACAGCGCCGAAGCGGCCGTGAATGCCAGCCTGGATAGCGCACAGCGTGTTCTTTCGATACCAGACAGTCTCTATTCGGGCCCAGAGAGGGTCTTCTTTATCAATTTGTCCCTGACGGATGCCACCGGACGCGTGGTGAGTCACAACTTCTATTGGGTGCCATGCACGCTTACCACCTTCGATTGGGAGAACACTGACTATACTCACACACCGGCGCAACGTCACGAAGACCTGACTGCGCTCACTAATCTTCCACCCGCGAGCGTGGCTGCGCACGCGGAGATTGAAACCACGCCGCGCGGCCGCGAGATTCGCGTACACCTTCAAAACACATCGGCCGCACTGGCATTTCAATTACACGCCGCTGTCCGCACGCCGTCAGGCGGCCTGATCGCCCCGGTCTTCTGGTCAGACAATTGGATCGAACTGATTCCAGGTGAATCAACCGTGATGACCGCACTGCTGCCAGAGAGCGTCAGTGGCGCGGCCATCGTTCAAATCGAGGGTTGGAATATTGCATCCCAAACCTTGACACCGATTACGGCTAGGGTGCCCTGAGAGACAGCTTCTAGCTGCCAGCTCCTAGCCATCCCAGGTCCCAAAATCAGGACCTGGAGCGTCTGTTAACCGATGAGTAACCCCACCCCCTCCCCCCCCTATTCTGGGGGTAAATTCTTTATTTTCATGCGGGTAGAGTAGGGGGTTCCGCTGTATAATATTGATTCTGCATGAGTTAGCCACAGAATATAGAAAACAAAGGGGTTGCGAAGATTTTTCGAGACGCGGTCGATTGTTGCTCCTGGCAGATTCAGGAAGACAGATACCCGTCCGCGCCGGTCCGCTCGCGGGTTCACAACGGGTGAGCCGGTTGAAGATGTTTCCCGCTCTTGCAATCGACTATTGGCACTCTACTCAAGTCCAATTATGCGCCGCATCGACATAATTTCATGCAAAAGGGCAGCCATTCTCAGGTTTCGAAGGGAAGAGCACTGCAGGGCGAAGTGGCGTATTCGATTCTGCACCCCGGCCGTGTTCACCACTGCAGTCATCACACTGCCTCGGGTGTTGACCGCTTGCGCTGAACTTAACCGCAAAAATCCGATCTCGGATATTTCTTCTTCGAATCCCTCTAAGTTTCTAAACAGGTTCTTAGAAAAAGCATCGGGATCAGAGCATCTACCGGCCATCGAGGTTAAAGCGCTCGCGGACTTCATAGCGTGAGCCGGCAGGGCCGAGGAAGCTCTCGTAGAGAAAAAATTGCTGAGAGACGAACCTGGTGAAATTCGGATGGTGGTTTAATTTGGCTTTGAGCTCCTGAAGACTTTGCGGCTGGCCGTTGCGTTTGCCGCGCGCGAGAGTGATGTGCGGTTGATAGGGTCGAGCCTCGGGAAGGAATCCGCAAACCGCAGTCGCCGCGCTGATCTGCGCATGGAGAGAGAGCAACTCGGGCGTGAGCCTGACTCCGGCAAAGAGAATTCCAGAGCGATCAAAAAGGCCCAGTTCCTCAAGCGATACGGGCACGGGCGGCGCATTCAACTCGCGCAATCTCGCGACAACGCATACGTAATGTTCCTGATCGGTATTGCCCAGGAACTGCAGAGTGATATGCCAGGATTCCGGCGTCGACCAACGGAGCCCGTCCCCGCCGGATCGAAGGCGCGCCGTGATTGCCGAAAGCTGGTCGATAACCGTGGCCGCCAGAGGAATTCCGACAAAGAGGCGCATACGAGAGTAGTTTAAGGCAGTTTTATTGCCAGGTGCGAATACCGATTCGACGACATGGGATCGGACTTTGCCAGCACCGGCGCTGCGTAACCCGTCAATGTTTACCGCTGCGTGTGGCTGGAAGGCTTGTCGGAGTGGAAAATACTGTGGTTGATATCGGGCCAGAACTCCTTGAAGAAAAATGACGCCGCATCGATTCCAACATCCAGTCCCCACTCTGTGCCTGTGTTGGCAAAGCTGCGTTCCCTGGACGGATAGTAGAGACTAGACAGGCCCGCAGCCGCACCTGCACCGACAACCTCACTTATGTTGAAGACTTCAGCTCCGGAGTCCGATCGCGTGATCACGGCGCGGCTCAACGCGTAGCCGGTCCGTTTAAGGAATCCTCCCCTGCTCAATGTGTAGAAGCGCGTGTCCTCATGTGTGATGGTGGGCACCACGAATTCAACCATATAGTTTTCACTGGTCTGATCGACGGCAGCGTGCCAGAAGTAGCGGGCATATCCTGCCGCGCCCTGATGGAACTCCGGAGTTGCGTTCTCTTCCATCGAGTAGCCGGCGAGAATTACAGGGATAAATATGGAAGAGTAGTCGAAGGAGTCCTCGGTCGCGGTGACAAATTTGTCTTTCACTGATTGCGCCGGCAGCTTCTCGTCGGTGCTGACGGCGCGAAAGTTCGGAATAATGCCAAGGATCCGCTTCGTTTGAGGCGCTCGGGGATCATCAGGCACTTTCTGCGGGACAGGCGCGTCCGGGACGCTGTTCTGTGCGGCTTGTGGCAGTTCGGCTGCGCCGGCAAGTGCGACCGGCGAGGCGGCAGGCGACGAGTCGTCGCTGGCTGGCTTACGGGCAGCAGAATTCTCCGTGACGCCTTCGAGGGAGTTGGCAGGGATTGTGTTTTGTTGTGCTGCCATGTTAGACGAAGATGTCAGGACGCAGGCAAACGGCAACGAATACAGGGCAGTGCGGGCCAGAGATCGAATCCCGAGCTTCCCGCACCGTAGCATAATTCGCTTCATAGAGTATTCGATAGGAATATTCATAGAAAGTTCAATACTTTATCTGACTATCGGAATCGCGAAAATGGAAGCCACAACCAGGCAAAATGAACAAATCATCATCTGGCATACCGATAGAACGACGGACCTCGCCCCGGAGTACCGGCAAGAGTGAGTGGCCGAGGAAGCCAATGGGCGTGCCGCTCGCGCATGCACTGCAATGATTTGGCGGGTGATTCCCGGCTTGCATTGACGTGCGCAGAGGTTCAGGCTTGTAATTCTTGTTAGGCCCGGTTCTTCAACTCAGGGTAGCGTGCGTAGATGCGGCGCTGGTCGTCAGGACTGAGCTGGCCCAGCCGTATCGGTTTGTCCTGCGGCCGCGAGCCTTTCTGATTCAATACATTCATCAGGCTCCATTCACGCTGCAGTCCGTGGGGCTCTTCGGCCTTCAAGTCGTAGCGGGTGAAGTCGATGGCCAGGGGAGGATTGCTTTTGGTCCAGTCGTGCAGGAGCGCGAGGCGAAACTCGCGGTTCATGAACCACTCGATTTCCAGCTCCTTTTCCGAGCCCGGCGCCCCGGTTCCTTTGGCATCAAAACGGTAGTTGAGCGAAACATTGCTGGGGGTATGCTTGCGCCACTCCAGGCCGAACGCTCCTTCGGTCATGACCTGGGTATCGGGCCATCTTTCCCGTACGGCCTGAAGCCAGTAAGTCAAGTCTTCATCGTGGCCGACCGAGATCTCCCAGATGCCCGTCACCCAGCCAAAGCCGTTGAGAGCATGGCCTTGGTCGAAGTGCATTGCGCTGGTATCCATCATCTCCTTGCGGCCCCGCACCGTTCCAAGATTACCGACGGTTTCGATCGGGCCCACACCAATCCGGCTGTTGAACCCACCCTGGAATCCGTCGCGCCGGGCGGCCAGAAAGTCACAAGTCCAACCGTCAAGGCAAACGCAGTCAATAAAATCGGCCGTGCCCTGCGCGGGCTTCAGATAGTGCTCGCGGCTGGGGTAATAGGGATAGCAGATGCCGCCATCGCCGTCGCCGTTATCGATGGCATGCTGGCTCCAGATCTGGCCCTGGCATACATGAATGCCCTCATCGGCGGCGAGGAATCTCTGATTTTCCGCGTCAAGAAAGCCGGCCACCAGGCATTGCGGGCGATAACCGCCTCCCACCATCCCGGAGATGAGCCCGAGCGCCTTGTGAATTGTTACCCGGATATGTTCACGGGTGTCGTACATCGGCGCAAAATAACCGCCCGGAATGAAGGTGATCTCGTCGCCATATTGATCGTGATAGGAGGCAAGCAGCCGCCGCGTCTCCTGGTATTCCTTCCGGCTGTCATTCAGGGCCAGCCAACTGATTGCCCAAGTCATCTTGCCATCCGGGCAGCCCCTGGCAAAGGCTTCTCGCCGGGCGCGAACGCGATCAGGGTGGTTATCGGCAGCTTCGTCCTCGCCGATCGAGTGGTCCGGGGTGACCTCAATCTGGTTCACGCGCACCACCGATACATGGGTCAGGAATCTGCCACGCAAGGGGGACAGTGGAACAGCCCAAGCCAAGGAGCCTCCTGCCGGCTCCGCAAGCGCAAGAGACGCCGCTGACCCCGCCACCCCCGTGAGAAACTGCCGTCTCGTCCAATCGCCGTTCACGTGCTTTCTCCCTGATCCCGCCTTCTGATATCACACCGTGGCGAGCATTTCATACTCGGCAGAAATCATACTAGAGGGGGCTGCGTTGGCATGTTGAAAGAGAAACCGTACGCCGGTGGGTTCATTCGATGCGCGACGGAGCTGCGAGTTGATTGGTGATAGTGAAGAGGCACGCGATGCCGATGAGGAGGTGAGGATGGAGCAACGGACACTAATGAATCCGCACCTAATTTTCGAGGGAAAGGTGCGACCCGTGATGAGCCTTTTAGCGCCTCCGAGAGCATTGGTGGATCGAAGCTGCCGGGTGCTCCCGGCTTGTCTCTGATCTTCGGCTACGACAAACGCCGGGTACTCCAATGCCGGCTCGAACCCATATCATGAATGAAACGCAGTTGCAGTCGGATAAACTGGTAGTCCGCCCTCACTAAGGACGAAGAGTTGAGGACGCACGTCACACTGATGACTTCTGAACTTACATTTACGAGATTTGCCTGGAAGAATCTCTGGCGCCGCCGCCTGAGGACTCTGCTGACACTTTGCGGCGTTGGAATGGCAATCGGCGCATTTGTGGGCCTAGTGGGCTTTTCTCGCGCGTTTGAGCACGAATGGATGCGGATTTACTCCAGCAGCGGAACCGACATCGCCGTCATAGAGGGGACCTTTCTGAGTACCTCGTTGGATGAGTCGGCGGTCACCAAGCTCAAGGCGTTGTCCACGGTAAGCCAGACTGCGCCCATGATCTACAACGTAATGGATCTGACCCCGGACGTGAACGCACTGGCTTACGGCTGGGAGGCCGACTCTTATGAATTCGAGTCGTTGCGGATTCTATCGGGTCGACGCTTTCGCGACGGCCAGCGCGAATTGATGCTGGGCGACCTGTTGGCAGAGAACTTGAAGAAGAAACCTGGCGATACGCTTGAAATTCAAGGCTCGACTTTCGCGATTGCCGCTGTCTACCATGGCAGCTCGGCGCTGGAAGCCGATGCGGTGATTCTGCCCCTTGACCAGTTGCAGCAACTGAGCAGCCTGCAGGGCAAGGTCTCCACAATCCATGTGCGGCTCAAGCCTGCGCCTCGTGGAGAGGCACAGGACCATTACCTGAAGCGCGCACAGGCGCAAATCGAGGGCGCTCTTCCGGGCCTGCGCGCAGTTCCTGCCGCCGAGCGCGCCAGCAACAATCAGCTTGTCAGGATGGCACAAGCGTCTGCCTGGGGCACCTCTTTGATCGCTTTGCTGATCGGCATCCTGGGGATTGCCAACACCATGGCCATGTCGGTCTTCGAGCGCACCCGGGAGATCGGCGTTTTGCGTGCGCTGGGCTGGAAACGGTGGCAGGTGCTGATTCTCATCCAGCTTGAGGCGGCCGTGCTAGGCCTCGGCGGCGGATTCCTTGGCATCGGCGTTGGATGGTGCGCCTTGCATCTGCTGGCAATCCTGCCGCAAACCGCGAGCATCGTCTCGGCGTCGCTTCCCTGGCCACTTCTGGCTGAAGCGCTGGGCATTGCCGTCCTGGCCGGGCTCATCGCGGGAGCGATTCCTGCATGGCGCGGCGCGCAACTTTCCCCGGTCGAAGCTCTGCGGCATGACTAGTTTCCGTCGTGAAGGATCCATAATCCACAGCCGCCGAACGACGACCGCAGCATCAGTCGACCGGCCGAGAAAAACGCTCTTGCAGGGCTCGCCGGAGCAGCTTGCCGTTGGGATTTTGCGGTAAGCCGCCTGATTCGAAAATCCAGATACGGCGCGGCGCCTTGTAGCCCGCGAGATTTTGCCGGCACCAATCCAGCAACTCATCTTCGCTGGCCTTGGCGCCCTTTTGCAGTTCGACCGCTGCTGCGGGAAACTCGCCCTTCTCCTTGTGGGGCAGGCCGAAGGCGACGGCGCGGGCCACAGCCGGATGAGCCAGGATGGCCTCTTCCAGTTCGCGGACATACACCGAGTAGCCGCCCGACTTAATCACATCCTTCATGCGTCCAACCAGGCGGATCAGGCCGAGGCGATTTCGCGTGGCCAGGTCGCCTGTGCGCAGCCATCCGTCATTGGTAAGCAGGCTCTGGCCATGGTCATTGTCCTTCCAATAGTGGGGAGCGAGACCGCGACGGCGGACCTGGCACTCGCCCGCGACGCCGGCCGGCACAGGGTGGTTGTATTCATCGACTACGCGAATGCGAAACGGAGGCATGGGAAAGCATAAGTCGCCGCTTCCAGGTGCGAACGACAACTCGATACCCATCATGGCGAGGCCGCCCAACTCCACCATTCCATAGCCGTTCAGCAGCACCGGCGGAACCCGCCCACCACCCGGCAACCGGAGCAGGGCGCCGAACTCTCGCAGACGCTGCCAAACTTCAGAGGGCAGGTGATCGCTGGCCGAGAGCCATAGACGAATGTTCTTGAGCCGGGCGGGGTCCGGATCGCTATTGACGAGGCGGGAGAACATGGCGGGCACACCTACGAAGGCAGTGACACCCAGGCGTTCAACAAGTTCAAGCGCGCTCGCGACATCGAAATGATCCAAAAAGCAGCCGCGGATCCCTGCCATCATGCCGTAGAGCGCGATGCTTACGGCCATAATGTGAGACCAGGGCAGCGCGACAAGCGCAAGGTCCCTGGGTCCGAGAAAAAGTCCTGCCAGCACCGTGGAGACACGCGCGCCGAGCAGAGCGTTGCTGGAGAGGGCTGCGCCTTTAGGAAAACCGCTGGTGCCGGAGGTATGGAATACAGCCACAGTTGCAGCCGGATCGATAGCCACTGGCGGGAACGGCGCCCCAGTAGGAACAACACGCTGGAATCCCTCCATTGTCTCTGGCTCGTCGTCTGCCTGTATCCAGGTGCGTACACCCAGCGCCTGACGGTCACAGATAGCGCGTTCGAAAACCACCTTATCAGTGACCAGAATTTCCGTGCCGCTATTGGCCAGAATGCGGCGCACCTCGGCGAGCGAGAGAAGCGGATTCAGTGGAACTGCGATGCCCCCGGCCCGGATGATCGCCAGGAACCAATGAAAGCATTGCCGGTTGTTCGTGCGATAAATGGCGACAGGCTGACCTGGTTGGAGCGCAATCGAACGGCGGAGAAAAGCATCGATGGAGCAGACTTCGTCGTGCAATTCAGCGAGATGAAAAGCACCGCCGCTGTCGACGGAGACTTCGCAATCGCCTTCCCGTCGGACCAGTTCGTCCACAAGGTTGGCCACAGTGACGTCGCGGTCGCGTGCGAGTTGAAAGCGACGGAAAATGTTCATTGTGTGCTAACCGGCCTGCGACCCCAGTCGCTTGCGACGCAGTAGTTGAATAAGCGGTCAAGGTAGTCCAGCACCGGCGGCGGGCACACTCCGCTAGGCCCGAGCAGCCGCTCTGCATTGCTGGTGTCAAACTGCATGCGCATGGTGAAGTAGTCTCGGTAGGCGCGGCCATCGCGCAGCACCCGGCGCTTGCGCCCCCATAAAGCGAGAAACAGCAGCGGCCGCACCGCCGCGAAGAAGAATTTGGGATCGACATAACGCGGCTCGGGGGCGTTGAAGTACTCCATTGCGCGTCGCGCGACCTGTTGGATGGTGGCGCTGCCGCGTGGCCCGGCGCAGAGGTGGACTGTGCTGCCCAGGGCTGCCTCATCAAAAGCAAGCTGGGCCACAGCAGTGGCGACAAAATCGACCGGCACAATGTCCAGCACAGCATCCGGGTAGCCGGGCACAGTGCGCCACAAGCGCCGCGCGTAGATCTTTAGCGGCCAATACATCATCTTGAAGCTGGAGGTCACACCGGTGCGGGAGTCGCCAACGATGATGCTCGGACGCAGAATCACTCCGGGCAGGGAAACCAGGCGCGAGCGAACCAGCGCCTCAGCCTCGGCCTTGGTCTGCTCGTAGGTGTTGCGGTAACCTTGCCCCACAGCGAGTTCGTCTTCGCGCACAAGGCCCGCGCGCTCACCGGCCACATAGGCTGTACCAACGTATGCGAAGCTCCGAAGCTGGCGCGCGCCGGCCGCGAAATCCAACACGCGGCGAGTACCCTCCACGTTAATGCGGCGCGCCTCGTCCAGCGAATGATCGAAGCGTACAGTGGCGGCGCAGTGAATTACCCGGGTCGTCTCCGATGAAAGGCGCTGCCAGACAACTGCATCCAATCCGCAATTGGGCTGGCCGACATCTCCGGAATAGACCTGAACACGTGACCGGTCGGCTAAAGGGACGATTGCGTCGGCGCGTTGCTGGCACGATTGGTTCGGTTTCGACCGGATTAGCAGAGCTAATCTGGCATGCGGCAGACGATTCAACAGTTCGCGCACCAGTTGTGTTCCAAGAAAGCCTGTCGCACCGGTGACAAGGATGAGTTCTTCGCTATTCATTCAAAATCCGACCTCAGTGCTCGAACAACTCGAAGGCCGGTGAACGTTGACCTTTGGATGCCTGGGCCACAGATAGAGTATGCGAAATTATAGCCCGCAGAGCCAGCTCTCCCTGACCCACCGGCTGGGCAGAGACAAGCAGTACGCTTTGTGCACCATCTTCCTATACAAAAAGAAATCTGTTGTGGACTTAGGTTTTTTCACGGGTGGAATTCGATATGCCCTCAGGACAGAGCGCATCTGGGACAGGGTCATCTTTGACGTCGCAGGCTCCGCTGCCGACTGTTTGCATTGTCACGGCCGACGATGAATTCCTCGATGTGCTGACCCATGAACTCTCGCCCTGGTTCAAGGTAGTGGCTCGAGACGGCTATTACGACTTGGCGCGCTTGACTCGTGAATCTCATTTCGCAGCGGTCCTGCTCGACATCGATACCCAAGGCGAAGATCCATACGGCGGTCTGCACGTGTTGGACGAATTGCGTCATCTGAATGAGAATCTCACGCTGATTTCGTTGAGCCGGGCGCGGGCGCGATCCGTGGAGAAGCAGGCTCTCAGCGCCGGGGCCGACGCGCACTTTCGCAATCCGGTCGACGTAGCAGAGCTGCGCACGACTCTTGTGGACAGGCTGCGCCAGCGACGCGAAGAGGCCGAACGCAAGAAGGCACTCGAATTCAGCCGCTTTCAGGACTTCATTGGCGTAAGCGAGCCGATGCGGCTCGTCTATGACGCCATTCAGCAGGTTGCCGCCAGCAACATCAACGTGCTCATCAGGGGCGAGAGCGGCACGGGCAAGGAGTTGGCTGCACGCGCCATTGTTGCGCTCAGCCGCAGGGCTACCAAACCATTCATTCGCCTGAATTGCGCCGCATTACCTGAAAACCTGATTGAGTCAGAGCTCTTTGGCAGCGAGCGCGGCGCATTTACGGGAGCCACCGAGGCGCGCCCCGGACACATTGAGCTGGCTGACGGCGGCACGCTCTTTCTGGACGAGATCGCAACTTTAACTCTGCCGCTGCAAACCAAGCTGCTGCGCGTGCTTGAAGACCATCACGTGCAGCGCCTGGGCGGGCGCACGCTGCGCAAGATTGATTTCCGGCTCATCTCCGCCACCAATGAACCGCTGGAAGAGATGGCCCGGACGGGGCGCTTCCGCGAAGACCTCTATTATCGGATTCACGTTATTCCCATCCACCTGCCTCCGCTTCGGGAGCGAATCGCAGATATTCCCTTGCTTTGCGAGCATTTTCTTCAAGTTCACTGCGTGGCCAATGGCATGCTGTTGAAGCGGTTTACCGCCGATGCATTGTCCGCGCTTGAGGAACATACGTGGCCGGGCAACGTGCGCGAGCTTGAAAATCTCATCCAGCGCTTGATTGTGACCACACGCGGAGATGAGATTGCCGCGAGTGATTTGCCGCCTCGTGTGCTGGCTCAAAGCATTGCCGCGCAGGAGGCAATTCTGCTCCCTGAGGACGGCACCGACTTTGACCAACAGATTCGCCAGATTGAGACGGCATTGTTAAGCACAGCGTTGCGGCGAACAATGGGCAGCAAGACCGCGGCCGCACGACTCTTGAATCTAGATATTCAACGGATGAAATATCTCTGCCGCAAGAACTCGCTCTAGCGTGTTCGGGTGAGAAATTTACCCTAAGTAGATTAATTATTAACCTCGCGAAAGGGCTCACCTCGTGAGCCAGAAATACTCCTTCAAAATAAATGGAATTGTTTCAGCCGTTTAGAATTTCCCCCTGGTATGGCCTGAGTTTGGCACGCGGGTTGCATCAGGGTATGGCGTAACAAGGAATTCAAAAAAACTTTGGGGGTGAAGACAATGGCAATCACGAAGAAGTCACTGATCGGCAAGAGCACATCTGCAAAGTCCTCGACCGTGAAGGCCGCCGACTCCAAAGGCCGGTCAGCAGCGAGCAAGCTCGACAACACCAAGCAGACCGCCAGCAAAGTGGTGGCCGCAATGCGCCTCCACAGCACGATGCTTATGAAATGATAGAAAGCTCGCAAGTCGTTACCAGGATTGGGGAGCGCTTGCAGCGCATTGGTAGAAGGCGGCTTGCACATCTTAGGCCAATCTGGCCTGGCGCCCTAATTGAATTGAAGTTTAAGCGGCGGCCGCACATTTGGCCGCCGTTCAGTTTCACCAGACATGGGACTTGATCAAGTTCAAGAGTATAAAGACGGCCCGCTCCGCAATACTCCGTCTCACGCCAAAAATCTTAGCCCGGCCCGAGGCTCCAAACATCGGATTGCCGTCGGTGGCGGGCAAAGTCACGCGAGAACAGTAATAGACTGCCAGCTGAATTCCTTTGAAATTCTGTTGAGGAATCAAACCTGGGGGAAGAGTTTCAGCGTCGGCTCCGGGAAGAGGGAGCGGCTGGTGCAGGACCGAGAATTCACCCGGCAGCGAGAGTGAGACTTTGGCGTCGCGCGAAATGCGGTCCAATCCCCACGCCGGAATGAAGATTCGGAGAACCCGGGGTCCGGCGTCAGCCAGATCGAGCATAGGTTGGCCTGAGGCAACGTCCTGATCGAGTAGCAGGCCGGGATTCTGTGTCATGATGATCCCGTCGCTTGGCGCGGCAATCAAAAGGGAAGACTGCGCTTCATGGGCAAGTCCGGCGAAATGGGCGGCGCCAGTTTGTTCGGCGGCTGCGGGGCCGATGCTCTGGCCCTGGAGTTGGGCATTGAAAGTCTGGAACCTGGCGCTGCCCACCTGGGCAGCAGCCGAGGACTGCATCGACGCAGCCATGGGGCTGCTCATGCGCAGCAGCGGCTGCCCAGCATGCACCCGCTCCCCTTCCCGGACCATTACCTCATTCACCCGACCCATCACCGCGGCATGCAGGGTGTGCGAATGTATTGGCTCAATCACATAAAAGGCGTCCACTCGATCTCGCCAGAAGGGCAGGAATAAAATTGCCAGCAGCATCGCGACCACAACGGTGTGCGCTAAACTCCAGCCATTGTCTGTGGCGAAAGCGGAGAGCCTGTGAGTCGGTTTGAGAATGCGTTCCAGTCCGCACTCGCCAGCGGGCATGTCTTTCTGATTCTCGACCTTGAAGCGTTGCCCTATATTGACTCATCCGGCATCGGTTCTATCGTGAATGCGCTTCGGCTTTCGACAAAACTGGGAGGCAGCGCAAAGCTGGTCAACCCCACTTCTTTCGTATCCAAGACGTTCAAAATGGTTGGCATCCTGAGCTTGTTCACCGTCTATGAATAGGAGGCTGATGCGGTGGCTGCGTGCGGCCGCTCCTAACCGTATTTCCATACATTCAACGCGGTAACGCGTGCACCAAAGTCGGCGCAAATAACGGCAATATTATCAATACATTAGACAAATATCCCACGCACGTTCACGCACGAAGCCTGTGTTGAACACAAGAAACCAAGCGACATCAGAATTGACGGGCATTTCGCCTGCAAGAGGCCTGGGCGTTCAGAGGAGATATTCCCAGGAACATCTCAGTTTCTCAAGTTCTTGGCGGTGGACCGCCCGCTATCAGCCGACGCTGCGCCCATTTTGCAATATGGAATGGTCTCCTTTCCATTCTATGACCCTGTAGGTCCAGGGAAGGATCGACAAATTCAATTGAATTAAAGGCTTATGCCTATCAAGAGCACCAAAATGAATTGAATCAAGTTTCGGGTTGCGAAATATGGTGTCACTGATATAGCGTCTTTTTGTCATGACCGCCGGGAACTCACGTGATCAGTACCTGATCAAGTCGATCGTGTACGCATCTCGTTTACTCGCTGCATTTCGCTCTCCCAGTGAAGCTCTGCCGCTTAAGGAGGTTGAGGCGCGGAGCGGACTGACGAAGACCAAAGCTTTTCGCCTGCTCTATACGCTTGAAAGATGCGGCATGGTTGAAAAGGTCGGTGGAAACCTCTATCGAACATGCCTTCGGCCGTTCAGGCACAGGCTCTACCGTCTCGGATATGCCTCGCTCGGGGATGACTATCAATTCTCTCGGGAGGTGACAGCGAGTCTGCAGCGCGCCGCAGATGCCGAAGGGATAGAGCTCATTTCGACAGATAACCGTTACAACGCGAAAACCGCCCTGCGCAATACCGATCTGCTGGTTCGCGAGAAAGTAGATTTGGCCATTGAGTATCAGATTGGAGAAGAAGTTGCGCCCATTATAGCCGCCAAGTATCGAGAGGCGAATATCCCCATGATCGCTATCGATATTCCCCACCCTGGCGCGACGTTTTACGGGGCCAATAATTACGAGGCTGGGTTGATTGGAGGGAAACACCTCGGTCGATGGGCGAAGGAGAGGTGGCAATCAGAAGTCGACGAGATCATTCTTCTGGAGCTGCGCCGCGCTGGTAATCTTCCCAAGATGCGCCTCACGGGCATGTTGATGGGCATCAACCTGGTGCTCCCAAATACGAAAAGCTGCCGGGTCACCTACCTTGACGGGGATGGAGAATTGGTTCCCAGCTTTGAGGCGATGCGCCGGCATCTCCGGTTCTCTCATGGTCATAGGGTTCTCGTCGGCGCCAACAACGATATGAGCGCTCTCGGCGCCCTGCGGGCATTTCAAGAGGCGGGTCGCACTGAATGTTGTGCAATTATGGGGCAGAATGCTTCGCCTGAAGGACGGCAGGAACTGCGACAGCCGAATACGCGGTTAGTGGGGTCAGTAGCCTTTTTCCCAGAGCGCTATGGGGAGAACGTGATTCGAGTGAGCCTCGATATCCTGTCTGGCCGACCCGTACCGCCGGCAGTCTTTGTGGAACATAAACTCGTCACACCCTCCACCGTCGATCACTATTATCCGAACGACAGCTTGACAACTGCATAACAACAGAGGTGCGACTTACTATAGTTGGGGCCCAATGGTCCGGACGCAGTATGTCGCCATGGTGGAGTGTATTACTGCATAAGTCCCGCTTCCTGAGGCCCTCAAGGCGGCCACTCTTCATCAGGTTCCTCAGCGTCGGTCTGCGTCTGTTTCTATTGGAGTTTGGTTCTATATGAGCGACTAATGGACCTGTGGTGGTTTGAATACGAATTTTCATATATCGCATCCATGCCTCTACCTGAGCAATTCACTTTCCCGCTGAGGTTTGAATTGAGATAGGCGCATGAACTCGCAGATAATCGGGCGGCACTCATTTCACATTGCGCAATTGTCCTCGTGTATCTAAATGCGCAGGGACCTCTTCTACGGTGCAGCTCATTTCCACAAGATATGGACTAATATGACCGATTATTGCAGTTAAAGGGTATATCTCGCCATTGAGTAAAATCGCCTTCCGCATTTCACAAAGCGGAATCCCCAAAATTTTCCTGCCCCTCGTTGACAAGCGTTTCATTCCGATGGAAAGCTCCACACCACTGTCGAACACTTGGGGTGGCCGCAAGCGAATCGGCGCGGTTGATCAATCCCATGATTGACATGAATTGCACAAGTCGGCTTTACCGGACAGGGCCGGTGCGGTTGCGTTCATTCCTTCCCGTTGGCTGAACCGCTGTTGAACGCACGCGCGGCTTTGAGCGGAATTCTAGGAGGACATTCAAAAATGAAGTTGCGAATGCTCTTGATGAGTCTGCTGCTGTGGATACCAGCGAATCTACTCTTCGCACAAGGCGGTTCCACGGGAACGATACTTGGGACGGTCACCGACAATTCCGGCGCTGTCATCGCGAGCGCCGGCGTTGATATTACGAATATCGGGACAGCCGTTACCACTCACACCCAAACAAGTTCAGCGGGCGATTTCACTGCCCCTTACTTGCCGCCGGGCGTCTACCGGATCACCGTCCAATCAGCTGGCTTCCAAAAGGCGGTGACTGATGGTGTCCAACTGGCCGTCGCCCAACAGGTGCGCGTGAATGTCCAGATGGTGCCGGGCTCGGTTACCCAGAGTATCGAAGTTTCCGCCAGTCAAGTTGCGTTGGATACAGATACTCCTTCGATTTCGCAGGAAATCAGTCAGGCGCAGGTGAATGACCTGCCACTCAATGGCCGTAATTTCCTTGACCTTCTCCGTTTGACTCCCGGGCAAGTCACAACAACCACTGAAGCGTCGGCCTTCCGGCAAGGGGCCGAATCAGGCATCAGCGTTAACGGTCAGCGGGCTACATCGAACAGCTACACACTGGATGGAATGCCGAATGTGGATGCGTCCGAGTCTCAAGCTGCTGTAATTCTCTCAGTGGACGCGATCCAGGAGTTTGCCGAGCAAGCATCCACTTACGGCGCTCAGTTTGGATTCAGTGCGAACCAGGTGAACCTGGTGACCAAGAGCGGAACAAACAACCTGCATGGGACGCTCTATGAGTTCGACCGGAATGACGCATTCGATTCAAAGGGCCCCTTTCAGACCGCGCTGCCACCTCTGCGCCAGAACCAATTCGGCTATGCCGCGGGCGGACCGGTATACCTTCCGCACCTTTATAACGGCAGGAACAGAACCTTCTGGTTTGCCAGTTATGAAGGCTGGCGAATCAATTCAAGTTCCGACAATTTCTTTAACGTTCCATCGCCCGACGCTCTGGCGGGAGATTTCACCCAATCCATCATCGACCCGACCACGGGTAATCCGTTCGCGGGCTGCACGGCCAATGGTGTCAGCTATGTCTCGTGTATTCCACAGGCGCGTTGGTCCCGGCTTGCGAACGTTGCGATTGCGGACAAGTTCTTTCCCGCGCCGAATTCCACCAGCGCTTCCGGTAATTTTCAGCAAGTCGGCAGCGCGCCCCTGCATCAAAATGAGCAAGACTACCGTGTTGACCAGGACCTCGGCCGATTCGGCACCATCTTCGGTAGAGGCACGTACGGAACCTACATTCAATCTCAGGCTAACAATCTATCCGTGCCGATTGGAAACACTTTATACGACCAGGCCGTCACTTCATGGGCGATTTCACACACCAAGAGCTTCGGTGCAAACGCTATAAACCGAGCGTATTTCTCCCACCTGAATTTCTACTTTGACGAGGGCACGGGAGATCCTATCACAAACGCTGACCTGCAAACGCTTGGGTTTACAAACTACTTCTCAAACATCGCCGGCCTGCAAGCAGCTTACCCCAATATCGCCTTCAACCTCGGAGGACTTTCGAATGGGGGCGGAGATGTAAATGCTTATCTTGCCAACCAGCAACCGGAGTGGGATATCGGCGATTCGCTGACCATCAATCGCGGCAGACACACCATCACCACTGGAGTGGACTATCGCAATTACAAGTTAAATCGCAATTACAACCAGAACTTCCTTGGGCTCTTCACCTTCAGCGGATTTGCTACGGGGGGCGATACCCCCACAGTAGAAAGCGAAGTAGCTGATTTTCTGCTCGGTTACTTCTACAAGGGAGGCAATGCCTATGTGCCGGGACCTCTGTCTAGCACCACTACGCCAGGTGCGGCTGGGAATCCCACATCGTTGGTCTTCTCGTATCTTGCCCCCTTTGTCCAGGACGACTGGAAGGTGAACGGCAAGCTCACGCTCAATCTGGGTGTGCGCTACGACTACAAGCCAACCCCGCACGACGCTCACAATTATTTCTTCTGGAGAGACCCGGATAACACATCCGGAGGGATATGCACTGCGGACCAAAGTCTAATCGGCAAATACGGGGCCGGGGTCTACAGGTATTGCGGAGAATCCCATCCGCCCACCCCCAAGGAGCCCTTTGCTCCGCGAATCGGATTTGCGTATCGCGTGGGCAGGCCGCTAGTTATTCGCGGCGGTTACGGGATCTTCTTCGACAACTACGAAGGTCGCGAGTTCGACAACTCTCAAAATCTATGCCCCTTCTCGAACCAGGTTAACCTGGCACAGTCCACGGGACAGGCTTCCCTGATTACGACCGATACGCTGTGGCCGGTCCAAAGCCCGAGTTGCGAGTTCAGCGCCAGCAGTCCGCTAGGGACCTACAACCTGATTCCTCCCGTCTGGCATAACCCTTATGTTCAACAGTATTCTTTATCGGTTGAACACCAGTTAGCTCGCGAAACAACAGTAGAACTCAACTATGTTGGCAATCGCGGAACACGCCTCCTTTCGCGGAACAATGTAGCGCAGGCGTTTGCTCCGACTAACCCGGCCGCTTGTCAGGCCGATCCAAACGCATCGGGCTGCCCGGTCGCCGACCGCGAGCCATTTCCAAACTTCAATTTGTATATTGAAGAGCAGTTTGAGGGGTTCTCTAACTACAGTGCGGGGACTGTAAAGCTCGAGCACCAATCGCGCGGTCTTGCAGTTACGACGTTCTATACGTTCGCTAACAGCCTCGACGACAAATCGGCGGCGGCGGCGGTCGGCGCCACGAACAACGGTTGGCAGGGTTTTCTCGACAACCATAATCCGAGAAAGGATTATGGACGCTCAGATTTCAATGTGCCACAGCGCTTTGTTCTCAGCGCGATTTACCAACTGCCCTTTGGCCGCGGAAAGCAATTCCTTGGCAGCGTCAACAAGGCGGCCGATCTCGCGGTCGGCGGCTGGCAGATGAACGGCATTTTCAACTGGCAAAGTGGACTCCCATTTTCTGTAACCGCACCTGACGCGCTGGGTGTACTGCAAACCAACGGAGCGCCCAATCGGACGAACCAGGTGGGAAGTCCGTACCCAAGCGGATTCCATAAGTCCATCAACAACTGGTTCAACACCGCGGCATTCGTCGCGGCGCCCAACTACGAGTATGGGACGACTGGTAGAAACATCATCCGCTCTCCAAGCTGGAACAATCTGGATTTCTCACTATTCAAAACGGTCAATTTCACTGAAGGTCTCAGATTTGAACTACGCGCAGAGGCTTTCAATGCACTGAACCATGCAGAATACGGCCTCAGTGGCGAAGCTGGCGATTCTTCCAATGCGGCGCAGTATGGAAAGATTCTGGCCGCGAACCCGGGACGTATCGTGCAACTCGGCGGAAAATTCTATTTCTAAGACCGGAATGATTCGCCGTTTGAATTGGGTCAGCCTGCCATCAGAGATGACAGGCTGACCTGCACCGCAAGACTGAGATTGGCACTTTCGGCTTTATCCAACGTCACGGGCCACTTTCTATCAAAGATCATTCAACTCAATAGCAAAGGGGCAAGAATTCGATGAAAAGCAAATACGCAGTGATTCTTGGAAACCTAGGCAATACCAAAGATCGTTTTTGCGGCGGGTATAAGAATAATCCACCGGCG
>Ga0182016_10002251_pt1 | contig 22851 bp, 25 predicted proteins | sample 712S2MmetaG_FD_120491 | JGI IMG/M metagenome (GOLD analysis project Ga0182016, IMG submission 120491) | Permafrost microbial communities from Stordalen Mire, Sweden - 712S2M metaG | ecosystem: Environmental > Terrestrial > Soil > Wetlands > Permafrost | place: Sweden: Stordalen | collected... | reverse complement strand
GCGGATACACTGCCCATGGCGGTCTCACCGCCGCGGGCCTGGGCTTCAGCGCCACCTATTTCCTCACGCCTGGCTGGTTGCTCAATGCGGATGTTGCGGCGAACCGCCTGGTGGGAAGTGCAAACAACAGCCCGATAACCCAAGCGTCTTTTCAAGGCATTGTTGAGCTGACAACCGCATATCAATGGTAGCTCAGACGCCATCGCGTGCCACTGAGCCAAGGACCTTCATCCACACTTCGGTGGTGCTGCAGCGGCTGCACAATCAGGCGCCATTGGACCATTTCACGTTGTCTTGGCTAATGGGACACCTGCGCAGGCGCTCCTTCGGAATGATCATGCTCCTGCTTGCCCTGGCCGCGATGGTGCCAGGGGTATCGATCGTCGCCGGGCTGCTGCTCATGATCCCGGCGTTCCAAATGCTCGCGGGCCGGCCTGCCCCAATCTTTCCGCGACGCATCGCCAACCACCCGTTGCCAACACGGCACTTGGCCGCATTGGTGCAGCGAGCCGTACCCGTGCTGCGATACCTCGAAAAGTTCGTCCACCCGCGCTGGCCCACCCCGTTCGAGGCGACGAAGCGTCTGGTGGGCATCGTCGTCATCATCCTGGACACTGCCGTAGCGTTCGCTCCGCTCCCGCTGAGCAATGTCGTGCCTGCTCTGCTGATCGCCCTGATCGCACTCGCCTATCTGGAGGAGGATGGGCTCGTGCTCTCGATTGCCCTGCTCGGCTCCCTCATCGTGGTAGGCGTCGTATTGGTGACGGTTTGGGAGATAGTCATCGGCGCCAAGTGGTTCATCGGCCTCTGGTAGATAGACCGCGCAGGTGAGTCCGCGAGTTGGCACATTGATGGTCTTGATCGCTTGCACCGCAGTCTGGGCACCCATCAAGGCTGAGGCCGCGGATCCGGAGCAAGTGCACCCCTCGGTGGAGACAGCCGAAGAACTTCGCGGTATTGCCGCCACAGTGTCCGACACTTTCGGTGACTACCTCGACCAGGGGCACGACTGGCTCTACCGGCGGATCCAATACTTTGTTGAAGACGTCGACACGTGGTTTGCGCCGACTGGATCGAGTCCCCTCGTGGTACCGGTCTCGCCGCTGCGGATCGACTTTGACGGCGACTTTCTTCACAGGCGGAGCGGATTCGGCCTCGCCTCAGCACGCAACTTCGACGCAACTCTGAGCGTTCCGAATCTGGAGCACCGGTTTAGATTGTTCATCACCAACGACAGCCTCCAGGAGACCCCGGTTGTAGATCCTGCTCAGGAACAGAATCCCGTGCGCGCCGGCCTGAGATTGACTCCGCTTGCGCATGTCGATATCGAAGTCGGCGTACACGCCAGGCTCTTGCCATCGGCCTTCGGAACGGTGAGGTGGGCGCGAGATTTAAGCGCCGGGTCGCTGCACGTCTACCCGTTCGCCAAGCTGTACGCGGAGACCGGTTCTGGAATCGGCATGGCCGGCGGCGTCGGTGTGGATCGCTGGAGCGGTCCCTGGGTCATGCGCTCAGCGAGCTACGCCGATTGGGTTCGCGACAAGGCTGCAACGGATTGGAATCAGACGTTCATTTTTGGCTATGCGCGAGCTGTGATTCAGGAGCGCCGCTATGATCGACTCGCCGATGGACATGACCTTGCATGTGGCGTGATCGCAAAGTTGGCAATCACAGGAGACCGCAGCTCGCGCGCTACCTTGTACGAGACCAGTGTGCTGTTCAAGCGTCCGCTCCATGGCGGTTGGCTGTTCGGCTATGCCGGGCCCATGGTGCGTTGGGATCGCAGCTTCGCCTGGCATCCGGACGCCGGCGTGCGAATCGGAGTCGATGCGCTGTTCTGGGGACTGGCGACGCGCGCGACCGAACTGGCCGACTATTGTCGATGAGCCAGCGTTTGGCTGCGCTCTCACTTCTCCGAAGTTTTCTTGAACTCATTCGCCCAGATCCTTTCGGATCTCCGACTCCGCCTTCTCCCAGTTCTGAGCTGCAGCACCGTCCTTGCGCCCTCCCTGCTCGTAGAGTTCATAAGCTCGCTTAGCGATGAGCGGAGCCAAGTCGCCCGCTGCTCTCGTGGGATCCCGCGGGTTACGGGCGATCCCGAGGTGGATGAATACCGGGACCTTTATCAAGTCCAGCACCAACGCGTAGATCGCGGCGGCCCCAAGCGTGCCCGCGACCAGCCGGGCCGGCACAGGAGCCATGGCGATTCCGCCGACACCCAATATCGAGGCGATGGAGATGTCGGCGACGGAGGACGCCACCAGCAACACGCTTGGGCGAGATTCCCACAAGTGCCGGCGCTCGCGAATGGCATAGACCGTCGCCTGGCTGCCGAACACCAGCACGATAAAGGTCAGTGTTCTGAGCGCATCGGTTCCAAGATGCATGCCAAATTTGCCAACCGCCAGGGTGCCGGTGCAGAAGGCGAGCAAGCAGACAGCCAGCACGATGCCGGCAACCGTCAAGCTGCCGATGCGCCACGCATTCGGCCTCGGCGATGGCCGCACATGGTCCGTCGTCAATGACATGGCGAGGAAATCACCCGCCACCATCAGAATCACCATCAGCAGCGGAGTCAGCATTGCGTGTCCCGTCATGATCACGCCGACAACCAGCAGCATCACGGTCACGAGCTTCTTGATGATGGAGTTCAACGTGTAGGTCTGGATGCGCTGGAAAGTTGTTCGACCTTCCTTCACCGCCGCGACGATGCCCACCAATCCCGCTTCGGTCAGCACCATGCCGGCGGCCGACTTGGCGACGTCGGTTGCGGTCGAGACTGCGATTCCGATCTGCGCCTGGCGCAGCGCTGGCGCATCGTTGGCCCCGTCACCGCACATCCCGACGCTGTGGCCGCCCTTCTGGAAAGCTTTGACGAGCTTGTATTTGTCCTCTGGCAGCACGCCGGCGTAGACCGCAAATTGCTCCGGATGGACACTGTCGGGGATCGGTCCGGGCGGAAAGACCGCACCGTCGAGCCCAACCGCGCGCGCGACGATGGCGGCGGTCGCAGGCGCGTCCCCCGTCACCATCACGGTGCGCACGCCCAAACCATGCAATTCCATGATGAGCTCGGCCGAGTCTGTGCGCGGCGGGTCGCTGAGCGCGATCAGTCCTGCCAGCTTCAGCGCCGTCGGCGGCCCGGCTGCAACTGCCAGGACGCGCAAACCCTGCGTTTCGAGCCCAGCAGCTGCTTCCGCCGCGCCTGGCGAGGTCTGGGCGAGGCCGATGACCGCGGCAAAGGCCCCTTTGATGATCCGTTGCGTTGCCCCGCTCGGATCGGTGGCCTTCGCCTCGGACATCTTGTTTGCCGGATCGAAAGGCACGAACTGGACGAGCTTCGGGGCATCGGACACTGTCTTGATCGCCGCGGCGGTGCGGATCGCACCATCGACCGGATCCTGTCCGCCATCGGAACTGGCCAACGCAGCCAGCGCCAGAACATGTGCCTCGTCGAACCCTGGCATGGGCTGCACGCTCGTCACTGTCAGCGCGTTCTGGGTCAGTGTGCCGGTCTTATCGGCGCACAGGACTTCCGTCGTGCCCGCCTCATCAACAGCGGACAGCCGCGTCGGAAGGACCCCACGCTTTGCCAGCTTCCGGGCACCGAGTGCGGCCGCCAGCGTAAACGTGGCCGGCAGCGCGACCGGTATCGATGCAAGGACCGCTGTCAAAACCAGGGAAATGATCTCGGCGAGCGGCATCTTCAAGAAGTGGGCATATGCCACGAGCAGGACGATGATCACGCCGTTGAACGCAGCCAGATTGCGAACCACGCGCAAGACTGCCTTCTGCTCAGAGCTCACCACATGGGCCGTGCGCACGAGCTCCGCGGTCCGGCCGAACTTGGTGCGCGCTCCGGTCGCCGTAACCTCGGCCACTGCCTCGCCGCGACGGACGAGCGCCCCGGCGAATGTCTGGACGCCCGGACCGGCCTCGATGGGGACCGATTCGCCGGTCAGCATGGATTGGTCGAGCAGGACCTCTCCGCCAGTGAGTTTCACATCGGCTGCGACCACGCCTCCGAGCGATAGCTTCAGCACATCGCCGGGCACCACCTCGGCGGCGGGGATCGTCTTCCAGGCTCCGTCGCGCTGCACGGACGCATTGAGTGCGAGACGCGATTTCAGTGCCGCAAGGGTTGCCTGCGCGCGGCTCTCCTGGAACAGGCCAAGTGCTGCATTGAACACCAGGAGCGCGGCAATGATGGCACCCTCGATGTACTTGCCGAGCGCCAGTTCGAGCAAGATCGCCGCCTCGAGCATCCATGGGACGGGTGCCCAGAACTTATCGAGTGCCCGGCGCAACGGATGAAGCGCCGTGTCGGGCATCGCGTTAGGGCCAACTGTCTCCAGTCGATGGCGCGCCTCCTGGCCCGACAAGCCACTCAACTCAACTGCCTCTGCCGCCGTTCATTGCGACGCAAGTGCAACTGCGACGCCGAAAGCCTTTTTATCGCCAATCGTGATGATGATAGTAACCGCCCCCTCCGCCGCCCCTTCCCCCTCGAAATCCGAAGCCAATGCATCCACTCAGCAGGCTGCTGAGGATCAACAGTGCAACAGCGCAGGTACAGGTACGCATCACTCGTCTCCTTTATCTATTCGCGGCCAACAGCGACGACGGTGCGGCGCGTTTCAATTGACTGATGGATGAGCATAATCCCATTCGAGAAAGTGCGCGGTCTGCGAGTCGGTGCGCTCCGGCATGCAGCAGCGGTAAGAGGCGATCTTGTCCCCTCGCATCTCGCGAATGCCCCAGAGGATCACTCGCTCGAATCCAGCCTTTTGAATCGTGGCACTGCGGGCTTCAAAGCGCGTGACCAGGACGTTGCCGGAGACATACGTATTGAGGACGGTGACGCGACGAGTCTTGTCCGCAACAAAGCGCTCGAGGTCCTTCTGGATCGCAGCCTTCCCCACGCAGGGAGCCTTCGCACAGAGGCCACTTTCCGCATCGATTACCGCATCCTCGGTGAATAAGGCGAGCGCCCCCGCCACATCGCCGCGATCGAGGGCCGCAAACAGCTGCTGCTGCACGGCCACGGCATCGGCGTGCGCAATGCCTGCCCATCCCGACGTCAGAATCAGGAGCGCGGTGAAACTTCTCACAATGAAAGACTTACCCATGGCGTTGCCTCTCCATTTATGCGAAAACAGTCTTACGATCGCGGTTGTGAACCCATCAAGAAGGTTCGGATCGGAGCACGGGGAACTTCGCCCAGTCGGTGCGCTATCGTACAGTTCGACAAGTTGGCGTCGACAGGCAGTTTCCACAACGAGGCTCTATAAACGAACCCCACGCTGCCACAATGGGTGTGACCACCGGACACGGGACAGATCATGCGGCGCCTGAAGATTCTGCATCGGACCTACTACAACTTCCGCGGCAACGTACAACTCCAGCCGCATCGGCTACTGCTGCGCCCGCGCGAAGGGGCAGGGTTGCACATTGAATCATCAAAGCTCGATATTGCGCCGGCGGCACAGATCCGCTGGCATCGCGATGCCTACGATAATTCCGTCGCCGTGGCGACGTTTGCCTCGCCGACCTCACAGCTCGCGATCGTCAGCGAATGCATCGTGCAGCAGTTTGACGAGAGACCGTTGGACTTTGTGGTGGCGGATTTTGCCGTGAACTACCCCTTCAACTACGATGCCGAGTCAGCGGAAGTGCTCCAACCTTATCTGCATAGCCCGCCTCAGAGCGACAACGCCGCGCTCGCGGATTGGCTGCACCAGCACTGGCAGCCTGGCGAGCCGGTGCAGACTTATGGACTGCTGGCCCGCCTGTGTTCGGTGATTCACGAATCACTGACCTACCAGGTGCGCGAGCAACCCGGAGTCCAGACCCCCGCCGAGACTCTCACACGCGGCACTGGCTCGTGTCGCGACTTCGCCAACCTGTTTATGGACGCCGCGCGATCTCTAGGTCTTGCCGCACGCTTCGTCAGTGGCTATCTGAATGCGCCCCCCGAGGATGGCAGCAGCGGCTCGACCCATGCCTGGGCGGAGGTCTATCTGCCCGGCGCGGGTTGGAAGGGTTTCGATCCGACCACCGGTGAAATCGCCGGTAGTCGGCACATCGCCGTGGCCGTGGCGCGCTTGCCCGAGGTCGTCTCGCCGGTGACCGGTGCCTTTTATGGGCCGTCGGGCTCTGATCTGGTCGTCGGTGTGTGGGTGAGCGAACTGTAGATGCCACGGACCTCATTTGCGCGCTACCGTACATAGGTGTATTTACGAACTGGATATTAGCGGATGATGATCTATCTTTAAGCCGCGTTATAGTGAAACGATAGGAGCTTGCGGTTCCATGCGTTCATCAGCCAGTGATTTAGGCCTGAATACCCTGCTCGCAGCCCTCCCGCATGACATCGGCGATCGGATGCGATGCTTTCTCACGCCGGTCTACCTGCCGCACGGCAAAGTGCTTTACGAGCCCGGCGTGAAGCTTGACGAGGTTTACTTTCCGACGACGGCGATCATTTCTCTTCAGTGTGAGCTGGCCGATGGGACCTGCGCAGAAATGGCCGTGGTCGGCCATGAGGCGATCCTCGGCATCGCGCTATTCATGGGTGGCGAAACGACCTCGTGGCGCGCTGTCGTGGACACTCCAGGGAATGCTTACCGACTCAAGGCGCTGATTCTGAAGGAGGAGTTCCTTCGTAATGGCGCCATGCGGGGTACACTGCTGCGCTATGCGCAGTCGCTGATCACTCAGATCGCGCAGACCTCTGTCTGCAATCGCCATCATTCGGTTGATCAGCGGATGTGCCGGTGGCTGCTCGGAAGACTGGACCGACTGGAATCCAGTGAACTGCGTGTGACCCATGAGCTAATGGCGGACAGGCTGGGCGTGCGACGCGAAAGTGTGACGGACGTAGCGGCCAGCCTGCAACAGGCTGGAATTATCCGCTACAGGCGCGGCCATGTTTCGGTACTTGATCGCGACAGTCTTGAAAGGCGCGGTTGTGAATGCTACGCGGTCGTGAAGCAGGAAACAGATCGCCTGTTGCATATCCCAGCGCGATCTCACGACATCGCAGCGCCCAGACCGGGTGTCAGTCGGCGAGCGTATTCACTCGTCGGGTCCCCTGGATACGCCGGAATCGCCTAGATATCAGCTAAAAGGAAAAAGAACATGCTCTACACCATTGCAGTCATTCTGCTCATTCTGTGGGTTTTAGGTCTGGTCACTTCGTACACCCTGGGCGGGTTCATTCATGTGCTCCTGGTCATTGCGGTCGTAGTGATTGTGATTCAGCTCATTCAAGGTCGTCGCCTGTAGGATCAGGTAGCTCGATAAGTCGCCGAGGGGGCTTCGCCCTGATCCTGGGGCTAGCGACGCGTGCCAATGGCATTCGCCAGTGGCGCGTGCGCCTGGCCGAAGAGCTTGGTGATCTCGCGATTGAACGCCGGAAGGTCATCGGGCTTGCGGCTCGTGACGAGCTGCCCGTCCACCACGACCTCTTCGTCCACCCATTTCGCGCCGGCATTTTGAAGATCGGTCTTGAGTGATGGCCAGGAAGTGAGCTTGTGCCCGCGCACGCCACCGGCTTCGATCAGCGCCCAGGATCCATGGCAGATCACGCCCATGGGCTTGCCCGCGTCGACGAAGGCTTTGACGAAGGCGACGGCCTTGGGCTGCATGCGCAGCGCATCGGCATTGATGACACCGCCCGGCAATACCAGCGCGTCGTAATCCTTAGGGTCCGCATCATCGAGTGTCTGGTCGACCTCGACTTCAGCTCCCCATTCCTGTTTGCTCCAGCCGTACACTTTGCCCCCTTTGAGGGAGATCACTTCGGTGTCGGCGCCGGCTTCATCGAGCGCACGGCGCGGCTCGATCAGCTCGCTCTGTTCGAAACCGTCCGTGGCCAAAAGCGCTACCCTGAAACCGCTGAGTGTCTTGCCTGCCATGTCAATTCTCCGGATACATAGGTGTGTAGGGGTACTGAGGGGGGATAGTGAACCTTGCGGGGCATGGACACTGAGGCCGCCACTCCGATGTTCGAATCAGACGGGGCTGACGCGCTGGACCTGCGCGCCGCTGTTAGAATGCGGCGCAATTGACCCTAAGGGGAAACCTATGAGCGGAATGAAAGTGCTGGCCGCGGTGCTGATCGCAGGCGGGATACTCGGGCTGGTCTATCACCACTTCAGCTACACGCAGAATACGCACGAGGCGAAGATCGGCTCGGTCGAGCTGTCAGTCGCCAAAAAGGAGTCCGTGGACGTGCCGGAATGGGCCGCCGTGGGCGCCATCGTGGTGGGTGCGGCACTGCTGCTGTTCGGCGGCGGCATCAAGCGTTAGACTTCGCGCGCATTTGGGCATGCGGCCCAGGTCATTTAAGGAGCGTTGAAGTGGGAAAAGGCGATCGAAAAACGCGGCGTGGCAAGATCTATCGGGGCTCATTCGGCAAGACCCGGCCGAAGGATCCAACGGCCAAGAAGCGCGCGGCCGCCAAGACCGCCACCCGCAAATAGCCCTACAGAATGTAGCGGCTCAGGTCCTCGTCCTTTGCCAGGGCCCCAAGATGCTCATCGACGTAGGCCGCGTCCACGCGCAGCGCGGAATTGGCACGCTCGCTGGCATCGAACGAGATCGTCTCCAGTAGCCGCTCCATGACGGTATGCAGGCGGCGCGCGCCGATGTTCTCGGTGCGCGTGTTGACCTGATGCGCGATCTCGGCGATCCGCCGCACCCCATCGGTGGTGAATTCGAGCGCCACCTGCTCGGTCTGGAGCAGTGCGCGGTACTGGGCCGTCAGCGAGGCATCCGGCTCGGTCAGGATGCGGACGAAGTCGTCCACGGTCAGCGATTCCAGTTCGACGCGGATCGGAAAGCGGCCCTGCAGCTCCGGGATCAGATCCGAGGGCTTGGACATGTGGAACGCGCCGGAAGCGATGAACAGCACGTGGTCGGTCTTGATCGAGCCGTACTTGGTGTTGACGCTGCAGCCTTCCACCAGCGGCAGCAGGTCGCGCTGCACGCCCTCGCGTGAGACATCCGCGCCGATGGTTTCCTGGCGGCGCGCTATCTTGTCGATCTCATCGATGAAGACGATGCCGTTCTGCTCGGCATTGCTGAGCGCGCGCGCCTTGAGCTCCTCCTCGTTGATGAGCTTGCCGGCCTCTTCCTCGATCATGAGCTTGAGCGCCTCGCTCACCTTCACGCGCCGCGTGCGCGTGCGATTGCCGCCGAGATTGGACAGCACGGACTGCAGCTGCTGCTGCATCTCCTCCATGCCCGGAGGCGCCATGATGTCGACGCCCGCGCCCTGGGAGCGCACTTCGATTTCGACCTCGCGCTCGTCGATCTGACCGGCGACCAGCATCTCGCGCAGCTTGTTGCGCGTGTCGGCATCGCGCGGCTGCACGGGCTCGTCGGTCGAGAATCCCATGCGGTGCGGCCGCGGCAGCAGCGCGTCCAGCACCCGCTCAACCGCCGCGGCGCGCGCGCCGTCGCGCACGCGCGCGAGCTCGACTTCACGCGTCATCTTGACCGCCACGTCAGCCAGGTCCTTGATGATGGAATCGACCTCGCGACCGACGTAGCCGACCTCGGTAAATTTCGTGGCCTCGACCTTCACGAAGGGTGCCTGTGCCAGGCGGGCAAGGCGGCGCGCAATCTCGGTCTTGCCGACACCGGTCGGACCAATCATGAGGATGTTCTTCGGCGTGATCTCCTGCCGCAGGGATTCGCCCACCTGCATGCGTCGCCAGCGATTGCGCAGCGCAATGGCTACCGCGCGCTTGGCGGCGGCCTGCCCGACGATGTGCTTGTCGAGTTCCTGGACGATGGCTTTCGGGGTCACGAACGCAGTTCCTCGATCACGAGGTTGCGGTTGGTATAGATGCAGATGTCGGCGGCAATGCCGAGCGCGCGTTCGACGATGGTGCGCGCATCCAGCTCGGTGTTTTCGGTGAGTGCGCGCGCCGCGGCCTGCGCGAACGGGCCGCCCGAGCCGATGGCCACGGCTTCGAATTCGGGCTCGATGACATCGCCGTTGCCCGAGATGATGAAGAGGTTCAGCGGATCGCCCACGAGCAGCAGGGCCTCGAGCCGGCGCAGGTAGCGATCGGCGCGCCAGTCCTTGGCAAGTTCGATGGCCGCGCGCGTCAGGTTGCCGTATTTCTCGAGCTTGCCTTCGAAGCGCTCGAACAGCGTGAACGCATCGGCGGTGCCGCCGGCGAAGCCTGCCAGCACCTTGCCATTGGAAAGACGCCGCACCTTACGGGCATTGCCCTTCATGACCGTGTTGCCGAGCGTGACCTGGCCGTCACCGCCGAGCGCAATGGCGCCGCCGCGGCGCACGGCCAGAATCGTGGTCGAGTGGGGGTTGAAATTTTCGCTCATGTAATGAACTCACCCGCGGCGTTTGGCACGCGGATGAGCCTTTTCGTATGTGCGGGCAAGGTGTTGGAAATCAAGATGAGTGTAGATCTGTGTCGTGCTGATGTTGGCATGGCCCAGAAGTTCCTGGACGCCACGCAAATCACGACTGGATTCAAGCAGATGGGTCGCAAATGAATGGCGGAAAAGGTGTGGATGAACGCGCTGCGGCAACCCTTGAGCCCGCGCTCGCGCGGCCACGCGCAGCTGCACGGCCCGTGCGCTCAAGGGGGCGCCGTTGCGGCCCACGAACAGGGCTTCGCAGTCCGGCCGCGCCACCGCCGCTCGCTCCTTTATCCAGCGTTTGAGCGCCGTGACGGCTTTGGAGCCGACTGGCGCGATGCGCTCCCTGGCACCCTTGCCGAGCACGCGCGCACTGCCCTCACCTAAGTCGAGATCGCGGAGCTTGAGGCTTACGAGTTCGGTCAGCCGCAATCCGCCGGAATAGAATAGTTCCATGAGCGCAAGATCGCGCACTTCGAGCGCATTGGCGGGCTTGAACGCCAGCAATCTGGCCATCTGATCGACGTCGAGCGTATTGGGCAGCCGCTTGCGGGCTTTCGGCGCCGGCACATCGATGCCCGGATTGCGGCGGATCGCCTGTTCGCGCTGCAGGAAGGAAAAGAACGTCCGAAGCGCCGCGAGGCGGCGCTGGATGCTGCGGCCCTTGAGCCCGCGCGCGTGGCTGCGCGCCGCGAAGGTGCGCACATGCTGATGATCGAGCTGCAGCCAATCCGTGATGCCGGCACCATCGCACCAGTCCCTCAGGGTGGACAGATCGTGGCGATAGGCGGACAGGGTGTGGGCCGAGAGCCGTCGTTCAGTAGCCAGGTAGCGCTCGAAACGCTCGAGCCACTGCAGAGCCTTGGGCGTCACACCCTAACTGACGGTTTTAGCGGGCGCCAAAGGTCTCGCGAGCGCATCGCTGATCAACTCGCCCATGCGCGAGAGAAATTCGGTGCTCATGCCAGGGTGGAAGCGGTCGCGGTCGACGCTGGCAAGGGCCAGCAGGCCAGGGGCGGGATTGCCGGAGAGCGGAATGAGCGCGACCGAACCGATCTCGACCCCCGCACCGCCAAACAGGAACTCACGCTGGCTGTCGCGGATCTGGCCGCAGCGAGGCTTCGCCGCGGTGAACAAACTCTCGAAGCTGCGGTAATTGACGTCATCGGCGCAGACCGTGCGCACGAAACGATCGGCATCCGGGACCAGCGGCTCATGGCTTGCCGCCAGCACCAGTACCGCGTGAAAGGTATCGAAGTCCTCGCGCAGGCTGGCTTCGATCTGGCTGATGGCATCGCCGCGATTGGCGGTCGAAAGCAGGCGGCGCGTGAAGCGGTGAATCTTTTCGGCCAGCACGTTGTTGGCGCGCGCAACGCGCACGAAGTCGGCCAGCTTCTCTTCCTGAGATTCGAATTTTTCCCTTAAGACTTCGACCTGGCGCTCGATCAGCGAGATGGTCGAGGCATTGCGCGGATGCTGCAGGCGCATGCGGGCCAGCAGTTGGGTATGACGTTCGAAGAAATCGGGGTTCTGCTGCAGGAATTGCGCAACCGTCTGCTCTTCCGTCGATTCCACTGCCAGACCACGCACCTGATTGCTCGTCATCCTGTCCTCTCCCTGTATCAGATCTCGAAGTGCCCCTCGAAGGATCGTTGCGCCGGACCGGTGAGCCAGACCGACTGGCCTGGTCCGCCCCAGTGTACGCTCAACGCGCCGCCCGTCACACGCACATTGACGTCGGTGCCGAGCAGTCCCAGGTGGTGTCCCACCACCGCGGCCGCGCAGGCGCCGGTGCCGCAGGCCAGTGTTTCCCCGACTCCGCGCTCGAACACCCGCAGACGGATGTGCGAGGTGTCGAGCACCTCCATGAAACCAACATTCACCTGCCGAGGAAAATGCACATTGGATTGCAGCGCGCGGCCGATGCGCTCGACCGGGGCAGTCTCGACGCAGTCAACGTGCAGCACCGCGTGCGGATTGCCGATCGAGACCGCACCGATCTCGATGATCTCGCCGCCGGCAGTCAGCCGATAGCTCGCGTTCTGCGCGGGCACAACGAACGGCAGGCTCCTGGGATCGAAATTCGGCACGCCCAGATCGATCGATACCATATCGCCCGGAAGCACGCGGGCGCGCATGGGCCCCGCGGTGCAGTCGATCGAAACCGTATCGCCGTTGTGGCCGTTACGTCCGTTGCGTCGGTGCACCAGCGCTGCCACACAGCGGGCGCCGTTGCCGCACTGCTCGACCTCCGTACCGTCGGCGTTGAAGACGCGATAGAACGCATCAGTGCCATGCCTTTTCGGCGGCTGCAGTACCAGCGCCTGATCGAAGCCGATACCGGTGTGCCGGTTGGAGAGTGCGCGCCATTGATCGCCGCTCGGCATGGGCGCATCGGGGGGCAGATCGAAGATGATGAAGTCGTTGCCAAGCCCGTGCATCTTGGTGAACTCGATCCGCATGCACAGAGCATAACCGATCGAATCGGCAGCGAGGGTGCGCGGGCGCACCAAGAGGCGCAGCCGCGTCAGCTGCCGCAGGCGGTCTGCATCGCCTGATGCAGATTCACTCGCTGCTGCTCGGCCTCTTCGTCGGAGAGATATTCGCGTTCGCCGTCGGCGCCGGTCTTATAGATTCGGCGCGCTGCAATGGCCGCGTCGTAATCGGACTTGGCCTTGGTGCACTGGTCGGCACGGGTATGCTCGAGATCCTGCTGCACGGCTTGTTCCGTGGCCTGTTTCGCCAGCGTGTCCTGCACCTGGGCGTTGGCTTTGGCGAGCGTCTGCGGAGCGGCTGCAGGAGGCGCGCTGCTCTGGGCGAGGCCGCCGCCTCCGCGCTGTACGTGCACGAGCACAGAGCCGGGGGTCGGTGTGTCGCTGTAGTGCACCTGGCCCTGCGCGTCGACGGAACGGTAGACATCGGCCTGCGCCGCGGCGATGGCCAGCGACATGATCAGGGCGGCAGCAGCAGCTTGACGCATCGAAGGGTCTCCCAGGGAGGCCTAGTATCCAGCCATACTTTAGCCCCATGGGGTGACCCGCGTCACATTCGGGGGCTATTCGATGCTTTCGCCGTGCTGGGTGATGTCCAGGCCCTCGCGTTCCTCATCGGGCGTCACACGCAGGCCGATCATGAGGTCGACGAGCTTGAGAATCAGGTAGCTCATGATGCCCCCGTAGATCAGGGTGGTCAGGACACCCCAGAGCTGCGTGAGCACCGAGCCCTCCACGCCGCTGATTTCCTTGCTAACCAGCGCGCCGGTCAGCAACGCCCCCACGATGCCGCCGATGCAGTGCACGCCGAAGGCGTCCAGGGAATCATCGTAGCCAAAGAATTTTTTGACGGAGGTGGCGCTGAAGTAGCAGAGGACCCCGGCCGCCAGCCCAATGAGGACGGACGCCGAGGGTCCGACATAGCCGGAGGCCGGCGTGATGGCCACCAGTCCGGCGACCGCGCCCGAACAGATACCCAGCACGCTGGGCTTGCCGTGCGTCGCCCACTCCGTGAACATCCAGGCCAGCGCAGCTGCGGCCGTGGCGATTTGCGTTGCGGCAAAGGCCATGCCGGCGCGACCATCGGCGGCCACCGCGGAACCGGCGTTGAAGCCGAACCAGCCCACCCAGAGCAGCGAGGCACCGATGACGGTGTAGGTGAGATTGTGTGGCGCCATCGATTCGCGGCCGAGGCCCTGGCGCTTGCCGAGCGCGATGGCGGAGGCGAGTCCCGCGATGCCGGCATTGATGTGCACCACCGTCCCGCCAGCGAAATCGAGCACGCCCTTCTGCGCCAGCCAGCCCGAGGGCTCCCAGACCCAGTGCGCGATGGGGCAGTACACGAGGATCAGCCACAGCCCCATGAACCACAGCAGGGCGGAGAATTTCATGCGCTCGGCGAAGGCGCCGCAGATCAGCGCCGGGGTAATGATGGCGAAGGTGAGCTGGAACATCGCATACACGGTCTCAGGGATAGTCGTGCCCAGATGCGACACGCTGAGTTTGCCGGCATCGTGCAGATACACCACGCCGTTCATCAGCGTGTGCCCCAGGCCGCCAATGTAGCGCGTCGTGCCCGGCGTTCCGGGCGTAAAGGCGAGCGAGTATCCGACCACCCACCAGAGAATCGTCACCAGGCAGGTGATGGCGAAGCTCTGGACCAGGGTGGCGAGCACGTTCTTCTTTCGCACCATGCCGGCATAGAAGAGCGCGAGCCCGGGAATCGTCATCATCAGGACCAGTGCCGAGGAGGTCAGCATCCACGCGGTGTCGCCCGCGCTGATCTTGTCGAAGGTCACGATGGTCGGCTCGGTGGGTCCGGCCGCGGCCACGAGAGGCGTGGCCGCGGTGGCCATGGCGGCCTCTTCGGCCAGACAGTTCATCGGCAGCAGGGACGATGCCGCCAGCGCCAGCATCGCTGCCAGCGCCAGCATCGGTGCCCAGGTGCGCTCCGTGGTGCGGTTATGCGACTGCCTGCCCATCCTTGTAACTCCTTTGTTCATGCGGCCGTGTTCATGTGGCTGAGGTGCCGGTTTCCCCGGTGCGGATGCGGATGGCCTGTTCGAGCTCGCCGACCAGGATGCGACCGTCGCCGCTGCGGCCGGTTCTCGAGACATTGGCAATCGCCTCGAGCACCGGCTCGACGATCGAATCGTCCACGGCGATTTCGACCTTCGCCCGCGGACCGAATTGTGCCTCATAGACTTCGGTCACCGTGACGCCCTGGACGCCCAGCTGTGCGATCGCCTGCCGCAACTCGTCCAGCTTGAAAGGCCGCACGACCGCGGTGATCATTTTCATGATTTGCATTTCGCGATGATCGGACCCTGAACACGGAAGCCCGTGGACTTGCTGGCGCGCATAATCTTAGATCTAGCCGCAAGTCGCGTTGAGGCAATGGTGCAGAAAGCATGCCACGGACCAAATCGCATAAAACGCCCCGCATGATCGGTGGACGCCGGAGCGGATGATTCCATTTGGATGCGCGGGCCTTTGTCGCTGCCCAATTTCAGTGCATTCCCCCAGGAGAACAGACATGGAAAGCCCACGTATCGATGATATAGCACGCCGACTTTTTGAGGGGTTGCCCGAGTCGGCCCGGACGCTACGCCGCGACATCGAGAGCAACTTTCGCGCGGTACTGCAGGCATCGCTGGGGAAACTTGACCTGACCACCCGCCAGGAGTTCGAGGTGCAGACCCGCGTGCTCGAACGCACGCGCGCCGCGCTGGGGCAACTCGAGGAGCGCATCGCGGTGCTCGAGAAGCGCTTAGGCGAGCGTGGGCCGTCTGAGTGAGCTTTGCCCGTGCCCTGAGCCGCGCACAGCTCGGCCTCGAGGCACCGCTGGTCCAGGTTGAGGCCCATCTGGGCTCGGGCCTGCCGAATTTTACCATCGTCGGTCTGCCTGCTCCCGTGGTGCGCGAGAGCCGGGAACGCGTGCGCGCGGCGCTGCTGAGCTCGGGCTACGCGTTTCCGCCCGGGCGCATCACGGTCAATCTGGCGCCCGCGGAGCTGTCCAAACAAGGCGGCCGCTTCGATTTGCCCGTAGCGCTGTCGTTGCTGATTGCCGGCGGGCAGATACCCGCGCCGGCACGCCCGTTCGAGTGCTATGGCGAGCTTGGATTGGCCGGTGAGCTCAAACCCGTGGGCGGCCTTTTCCTGGCAGCGCTGCATGCGCGCGCCGCGGAGCACGCGCTGATCGTGCCTGCTGGCAGCGGCGAGGAAGTGGCACTGAGTGCGCACCCGGCGGCCTTCGGAGCCGCCACTCTGCGCGCGGCGGCGCAGGTGCTGGCAGGGCAGACACTGGCGGGTGCGCTCGCTGTGCCCGGCCTGAAAGCTCGCGGCGATGTCGCAAGTCACCGCTCGCCGCCGTCGCTGGCCGAAGTCGTCGGGCAGTGGCACGCCAAGCGCGCGCTGATCATCGCCGCCGCGGGTTCACACAGCATGCTGCTGATGGGGCCGCCCGGCAGCGGCAAGAGCATGCTGGCGGCGCGGCTGCCTGAACTGCTGCCGCCGCTCTCGGCCAGTGAGGCACTCGATGTCGCGAGCATCGCCTCGACGGCCGGCCTGCGTCTGGACGCGGGCCAGTGGGCGCGGCGTCCGTTTCGCTGCCCGCATCATTCGGCCTCGGCGCAGGCCATCGTCGGTGGCGGTCCCCAGATTCGTCCCGGCGAAGTCACGCTCGCACATCACGGCGTGCTGTTCCTCGATGAGCTACCGGAGTATGACCGGCGCGTACTCGAGTCATTGCGCGAGCCGCTCGAGACGGGCGCCATCACGATCGCGCGCGCGGCGGCGCGGCTGGAGCTGCCGGCGCGATTTCAACTCATCGCCGCGATGAACCCATGTCCCTGTGGCTATTTTGGCGACAGTGCGCGGGCGTGCCTTTGCGGTGCGTCGCGCGTCGCGCGTTACCGTCAGCGTATCTCCGGGCCATTGCTCGACCGCATCGATCTGCGCATCGAAGTGCCGCGAATCGCGGCCGCCGAATTTGTCGAAGGAGCGCTGCACGCGGCCGTCGAACCTGCGAGCGCGGACTCACTGGAAAGTGCAGTGGCGCAGGTCGCGCGTGCGCGCGCGTGGCGATTGCATCGATCCGGATGTTTAAGCGCGCGGCTCGACACAGCGGGGCTGCAGAGCTGCTGTGCATTGCCGCGATCGGCCCAGCAACTGCTGAAGTCATGCGCGCAGCGACTGGCTCTGTCGGGGCGAGCCATTCACCGATTGCTGGCCATCAGCCGGACGATCGCGGACCTTGAGGGCAGCGAGACCATCGAGGTGCCGCACCTGGCGGAGGCCGCGCAGCTGCGGCGGGCGTTGGACACCACGCCCTTATAAAGATCGCGCCGGGGGGGACTACTGGGCCAGCGATACCATGTAGTCGACGCCCTGCTTGACCAGATCGTCCGGCAGATCGGTGCGGCCGCCCTTGGCGGGCATGGCGCCGGTCTTGCCGTTGTATCCCTGCAGCGCATGCTGGTAGAGCGTCGGCTTGCCCTGTGCGATGCGCGGACCCCAGGCAGCCTTGTCGCCGGCCTTGGGAGCACCCGCAATACCGGCGCCGTGGCAGACGCTGCACACGGCCTCGAACAGTGACTTGCCGTCCTTGGGCACGGCCAGCGCTGTGGTGGCCGCCGCCCCGGCGGGAGCCTTGATGGCAAGCGCCGAGTTGTCCTGGCCGGCCACGGCTTCCTGGCCGGCGGGAGCGACCCGCTCCAGCACGCTGTTGACGTAGGCCGGGTCGGCGTAGACGTCACGCGCTTCGGTGCGCGCGGCCACCGAGCGGGCGAGGAACAGCAGTGCCAGGGCCACTGCCACCAGGATGCCGATCACGAGACTGAAGACGTTGACAAACTGCGAGTCGTTTTTGTTCACGGGCACCGGGACCGGTTGCTGAGACGGCAGGTGCGCATGATAAACGGGCCGGCGATAAAGGTGCTAGAGCGCCCGGCGAAAGGTCAGATTGATTCGACAGCGTCCGAGTTCGGGGTGCTGCCCTTCGATCAGCGGCTGGACGCCATGGAATGCCAGGCGCTGGGCACCGCCCCAGACCACGACATCGGCGTGAAACAGCGGCACGCGCTGCACGGCATCGTCGCGGAGTATGCCGCCGAACAGGAATACGGCCGGCAACCCTAACGACACCGACACCACGGGGCAAGACAGGTCGCGTTCGTTGCGATCCTGATGCAGCGACAGGCGCGCGCCGGGCTCATAGCGATTGACGAGGCAGGCATCGGGAGCAAAACGCGCAAAACCCGCGCGTGCCGCGGCCCTTGCGGCCAGTTCGCTCCAGCGCGCCGGCATTGACGGCCACGGCCGGCCGCTGCAGGGATCGGTGCTCTGGTAGCGATAGCCCGCGCGATCGGAAACCCAGCCCGCGCGCCCGCAGTTGGTCATGGCGACAGACATGCGCTGGCCGCCGGGAGTCTGCATGTGGCGCCAGGGATTGGTGGCAATCAGGGCCTGCACATCCGCGCAGAGCATGGCCGCATCGGCGGCTGCAAACCCCGGCAGCACGACCGCTTCGGGCGCGATGCGCTCGATGGCGTTGCGCGGCAGCAGGTCGCGCGATTCCAGATCGCGGGCCGGTGCCCGGGTAGCGCTAGTACCGACCATAAGTATTACGTCGCATCGTGAAATATCACTCCAAGTGTGTATCGCATGCCCTGCCGGAGCCGACTCACCCCATGGCGCATAGTGACTCGATGAATTCCGCGTGTTCCCTGCGCCGGCCGGTGATGCACGGCGAAGATCACGGCATCGCCCCGGCGCAGTGGTATCACCTCGGCGCGCGACTGCGCGCGCGGCCGCTGCTCGGTCAGCACGAACTCGCCGCCCTCGAAGTCTGCTCCCGGTGCCGACAGCAGAACGGTCGCCTGCAGCGGAAACACATGCTCACCATAAAGATCCTGGTGCAGGCAGTTGTAGTCGCCGGCCTCGTAGCGCAGCAGCAGCGGCGTGGGTCGAGTCTGTCCCGCCGCGTGGCACTCCTCGAGATACTCCGCGAGCGTCGGCGGATAGAGCGCCGGGCGTTTGAGCAAACTGTTCCAGCGATTGGCGATCGGCGCCAGCGACTCATAGAGCCGTGTGCGCAGTGCCTGCACCGGCGCGGGCAGCGGGTAGCGGAAGTACTGGTATTCCCCGCGCCCGAAGCCATGGCGCTGCATGATCACGCGACTGCGAAATGCATCCGCACTCGCATAGCAGTCGATGAGCTGCGCACATTGCGCATCGTTCAGAAGTGCGGGGATCACGGCTGCGCCGCACGCGTCGAGCGCCACATCGAGCGCGCACCCGGACGGCGCCGTGGCCGATGTAGTGGCCGATTCGGCGAGCACGGCATTCACGAGGCGCGGCCCTCGCGCTCGAGCAGTGCGCGCTTGCGTGCGACACCCCAGCGATAGCCGGACAGCGCGCCATCGCTGCGGATCACGCGATGGCACGGCACCGCCACCGCAACCGGGTTGGCGGCAATCGCGGCACCCACGGCGCGGCTGGCCTTGGGAATTCCCAATCGGCGCGCGATCTGGGCATAGCTGACGGTCGTGCCGGGCGGAACGGCGCGCAGTGCCTGCCAGACACGCAGCTGAAAGCTCGTGCCGCGCAGATCCAGCGGCAGCTCCAGACCCGCGGCCGGCGCTTCGACGAAGCCCAGGACGGCAGCCACCGTGCGGTCGAAATCATCATCCCCGCCGCGCAGCTGCGCGCGCGGAAACCGATCCTGCAGGTCGTGCAGCAGCGCCTCGGGTTCATCGCCCAGCGCGATGGCGCACACGCCGCGATCGGTGGCGGCCACCAGGATGGAGCCGAGCGAGCATTGCGCAATCGCGAAGCGAATCTGCTCGCCATTGCCGCCGCTGCGATAGGCGCTGGGCACCATGCCGAGCGCGGCATCGCTCTGTGCATAGAAACGCGCATTGGAGTTGAAGCCCGCCTCGTACATCGCGGCCGTCACGCTGCCGCAGTCGGGCAGCGTCTCGCGCACGCGCTGTGCGCGCAGCGCCCCGGCGTACGCCTTGGGGGTAAGCCCCGTGACACGTTTAAAGAGGCGATGAAAGTGGAACCGGCTCAAGCTCGCGCCCTGCGCGAGTTCGGCGAGATTCGGTATCTGCTCGGCCTCCGCGATGCGACGGCAGGCGGCCGCAATCAGCTGCGCCTGGCGCTCAGAGGGCGCAATCGAGTTGGGGTGGCAGCGTTTGCAGGCGCGAAAGCCAGCGCGCTCGGCCGCCGAGGGCTCGGAGAAGAAGCGCACGTTCTCGCGCCGCGGCGTGCGCGCCGCGCACGAGGGACGGCAATACACGCCGGTCGTGCGGACGGCGTAGAAGAACTCCCCGTCAGCGATGGGGCTACGCTGCTGGATGGCGCTCCAGCGAGCGTCATCGGTGTTCGGGTCGGTGGTGGGGCGATTCATGGTGGACACCTCTGCAGCCGCGCTGCGTCTGGTGCGCAGATTCGGCGAGCGGCGCCTGGCGCGCACTCCAGCTGTTGCGGTTGAATTCAAGCTGCTCAGGGGTCTTACGTATGCGTTTCAGATAGCCGGAAAGCGCGGCATTTTATAGGTTTTGATGGCTCTCCGGACGCAGCAGCGCCGCGGCATTACGGCAGACAAAATGGCAAGTGATTCCAATCAGTTGAGGGATAATCGACAGACGAGACACGAGGAAGTCATGCACTCGGATGCATATGGATCGCGCCGATGCTCGTGAGTGTTTTGTCTTTTTGTTGCCTAGGCAACCATCTGCTTAGGTGCCATCAGAGATAGTTGCCTAGGCGACAATCGGCGTGCAGGAGCCGCATTTCCGCGCGGGAACGCAGGCGCCGCTAATGGCCGAGCCAGGCTGCGACGCAGCAGGAGTGTTGAGCATGACGAATTCGCCTGAGTACGTACCACCGAAGGTCTGGACATGGATCAAGCCCAGCGGCGGAACATTCGCGAACATCAACCGCCCGATAGCCGGGCCGACGCACGAGAAGGAACTGCCGGTCGGTCGCCATCCGCTGCAGCTCTATTCAATGGGAACGCCCAACGGCGTGAAAGTCACGGTGATGCTCGAGGAGTTGCTGGCGCTTGGGTTCAACGGGGCCGAGTACGATGCCTGGCTGATCCGCATCGGAGCGGGAGATCAGTTCAGCAGCGGTTTCGTGGCCGTGAATCCCAACTCCAAGATTCCCGCCCTTCTCGACCGCAGTGGAACGGAGCCCATCCGGGTGTTCGAATCCGGCTCGATCCTGGTCTATCTGGCAGAGAAGTTCGGGGCCCTGCTGCCCACGGACAGAGCCGCGCGCGCGGAGTGCCTGTCGTGGCTGTTCTGGCAGATGGGCAGCGCACCCTTTCTCGGTGGCGGATTCGGCCACTTCTACACCTATGCGCCCATCAAGATCGAATATGCCATCGACCGGTTCGCCATGGAGGTGAAGCGTCAGCTCGATGTGCTCGACCGCCGCCTGGCCGATCACGAGTACCTTGCCGGCGACACCTACACGATCGCTGACATCGCCGTCTTTCCCTGGTATGGCGGCTTGGTGAAAGGCTGGGCCTACGATGCGGCAGAGTTCCTGAGCGTGCAGGACTACAAGCATGTGCAGCGCTGGGCGGACGCGCTGCTGGAACGACCGGCTGTGAAGCGTGGACGGATGGTCAACCGCACATCTGGCGAGCCTTCGAGCCAATTGCCTGAGCGCCACGACGCCAGCGATTTCGAGACAAAGACTGCGGACAAGCTGGCGAATCGGATTTGAGAGTTGGCGCGCCCGGCGGGATTCGAACCCACGACCTGCAGCTTCGGAGGCTGCCACTCTATCCAGCTGAGCTACGGGCGCGGCGAGGCCGCGAAGGTTACCGCAATGGCAGCGCGGCGGGTACCGCTTTTGGCTTCAGTGATGTTTTTCGCTGGCAGCCAAGTCGTTGATCAGGTGAAATAAATTCGCTTCACCGCCGGCCATCTGCAGGTCGGTCTCGTACTTGCCCGCGATCACGAAAGTCGGCACGGCATCGATGCGGTAGCGACGCACCAGGTCGTCGGCGCGCGCGAGCGCGGTTTGCACGCCAAAGTCTGTATAGGCCTTGGTGAAATCCGCTTCGCTGATGCCGTTGTCCTTGGCAAATTGCAGCTGCTCGCGCTGGGTCTGCAATGGATCGCCCGGCGCATACAACGGTTGGCGGTTCACCTGGATTTCATCGAACACCTTGCCGTGAAGTTCATCGTCCTTGCCCAGGCCTCTCAACGTATAGAACAGTCGCGCGTGCGCGCGATGCACTTCGTCCCACGTAACCGGGACGCGCACGAATTCGATAGAGGGGGGCTTGTTTTTGAGCCAGCTGCCGATGGCAGGATCCAGCGCAAAACAGTGTGGACAGCCATACCAGAAAAATTCGATGACTTCGACTTTGCCGGGTGCCACGCCTGTCGGCTGCGAGGGCGAGACCACCTTGTAGTTGGTGCCCGCGGTCCATCTGCCACCCGGAAGCTGTCCTTCCGCGGGCAGCGCGGCGATGCGCTCGAGTTGCGTTTCCCCGCTATCGGAAGTGCCTGCAACGTCCGCGCCTTCCTGCTGCGTGGCGGCGGCGGCCGCCAGATCGCCATCGCCCTTGATCGCGGTCGTGGACGGTGTGGACGCGGGGGCTAGCGGCGCAGCCGCGGCGCCAGCGTTGGCGCCGGGCGCGGCGGCCGGCACCACCGGCGTCTCACGCGCGCAGGCCGAGAGGCTTGCGATGAGCAGCAGCAGCGCCAGGGAGTGTCTGATCACGCCAGCGAAGCCCTGATCAACGCAGGCCCTGAACATACGAGGCCAGGTTGCGGATCTCCTCAGGCGACAGGCGTTGCGCGATGGTTGCCATGATTGCGGAGTTGGCACCACCGGCAGACTCGCCTTTGTCGCTGGTCGAATAGCGCTTGCCGCCCGCGTAGTCGGTCAGTTCCTTGACCACGTACTGCGCATGCTGCGAGCGCAGTGCGGG
>Ga0182016_10002248_pt1 | contig 22860 bp, 20 predicted proteins | sample 712S2MmetaG_FD_120491 | JGI IMG/M metagenome (GOLD analysis project Ga0182016, IMG submission 120491) | Permafrost microbial communities from Stordalen Mire, Sweden - 712S2M metaG | ecosystem: Environmental > Terrestrial > Soil > Wetlands > Permafrost | place: Sweden: Stordalen | collected... | reverse complement strand
TTGGAGATCGCCCTCACGAAATCGGGGTAAGGCCGCGTCCCTTCGATGAGCTCGCCATCTACGCCCTCCGGAGTGCTCTTTCCGAGCACGAATGTCGGGGTCGCCTGAGCGCCGATTTTCATGGCGTCCAGCACGTCCGTCTGCACTGCTTCCTTATATTTCTGCGATTCCACGCAGGTCCGGAACGTCTTGGTGTCCATCTTCAGCGTTCCCGCCTCGGCGACCAGGTTTTCGAGATCGAGCTTATCGGGGTTCGATCCCATCAGGTCGCGCATCGACCAGAATTGCCCCTGATCGGCGGCGCACCGCCCCGCTTGCGCCGCGCGCGAGGCGTTGGGATGAATCTGATCGAGCGGCAAATCGCGGCTATAAAACCGCACCTTCCCGGTGTCGATGTAATTCTTCTTCAGCTCATTGAACACGCTCACGTGAAACTGCCGGCAGTATGGACATTGGTAATCGGTGAACTCCACCATGGTGACCGGCGCATTCTTGGAGCCCAGCATCTGGAAGCCGCTGAGGTCGAGCTTGGCGTGCGCCGGCCCTTGCGGCGCATTCTTCTCCGCCATCGCCGCTAGCGTGGCTGTCTGCTGCTGTATCAGCTCACGAATCTGGCGCAGCTCATCGAGAATCTGGTCGGCCTGTTCACTGGTGATTCCAGTGTCTTTCTTGGGTTTCTTGGAATCCTGCGCGCCCAGAGGCAACAGCAGTAAAAGCGGCAGAGCCGCGAATCTGGCATATCGCAAACAGTTTTTCATTGGTTCTAGCTCTTCTCCAGCAGCAGCATGTACTGGACGTTCTTGATGTGTTCCTTCTCCATGATCAGGTGGAATCGGTTGGCTTCCACCTCCTTGATCACGTCCGGCATGTCGAGACGGATATGCGTGAGGGCGCGGCCTCCCGGCATGGCCGACTCGCGCTTGTAATATTCCACAATCACCAGTTTGCCGTCGGGCTTAAGCGCCTTGTGAAGCGCCGCCAGCATCTTCTCGGGATAGTCGAAATGGTGATAGGCGTCCAGCACGAGCTCCATGTCCACCTGCCCCTCGGGCAAATTCGGATCGGTCTCCGAGCCTTTAATAAAGGAGATGTTGGAGAGCTTCTGCTCTTCGGCGGTCTGTTTGGCGCCCGTCAGGAAATCGTCGAAGATGTCTTCCGCCAGCACGCGGCCGGCTGGTCCCACGCGTCGGCTCAGGAACGGCAGCATGAATCCTACTCCGGTGCCCACGTCTGCCACTGTCATCCCGGGCTCGAGCCCCATCGACTGGATGAGCTGGCCCGGCTTCTGCGTCGCCTCGCGAGTTGGAGCGTTCAAGCCCTTGGCCACGTTCTCGCGGCCCGATTCCGTCTGATAGGTGGAATTGGCCTGTTGCGCTACTTGTGCCGCGAGCGTGCCCGCGGCCATCAGGAAAACGATTGCCTTTCTCATAGCGCGGTCTCCATGGGCAGCGCCAAGGGCGCCTCTTTCAAGAAATCCAGCCGCGACATCTCTTCCACCGCCTCGCGAATCGCCTGCTCCGACGTTTCCTCGGTGGTGATCACGAAGGGCAGGTCATGCTTGGTATCGCACGGCTCCTGCAGGACGGCCTCCAGGCCGATCCGCTTGTTTGCGAGAATGCCCGCCAGTTTTGCGATGATACCGGGACGGTCATCCACGCGGAAGCGCAGGTAATACGCCCGCCGTTGCAGCGTTACCGAGACCGGCTTATTTTCGCCCAGCCGCTCATGCGCGAACGGCGAGACGCGCTGCGGGCTGCCACTGCGAATTTCACGCGCCACACGCATCAAATCGCTGACCACCGCGACGCCCGTGGGAAGCGCGCCCGCGCCCCACCCGTAATAGAACGTATCCTCGCCATAGACGCCCTTCACCCACACTGCGTTGTACGCGCCCTGTACGCCCGCCAGGATGGTCGAGAGCGGAATGAGCGCCGGCCGCACGGAGAGAATCAGCCCTTCGGGAATCTTGCGCGCCCCGCAGATCAGGCGGATGGTGTGTTTCAGCTGCAAGGCGTAGCGGAAATCCACCTCGCTGATGCGCCGGATGCTCTCCATGAAAATATCCGATGGCGTGATCTTCTCGCCGAACGCCAGTGCGGCCAGCAGCACCAGCTTGGAGCGCGCATCGTAGCCGTCGACGTCGGCGCTCGGGTCGGCCTCCGCATACCCCAGCCGCTGCGCTTCTTCCAGCACCGTCGCCAGCGACACGTTGCGCTTCTCCATCTCGGTGAGGATGTAGTTGCAGGTGCCGTTCAGAATGCCGTAGAACGCCTGCACGCGATCGCCCGAGATTCCCTCCCGCAATACCGCATGAATCGGGATTCCGCCGCAGACGCTTGCCTCCATCGCCAGATTGATGCCGGCGCGAATGGCGCGGTCCCAGATCTCCGGACCGCAAGCCGCCATCAATTCCTTATTGGCGGTGACCATCGACTTGCGATGTTCGATGGCCGCGTCGAAAATCTCCGCCGCGACGGTAGTCCCGCCGACAAGCTCGGCGACAATCTGCACGTCGGGGTGCGCCACCACTTCGCGCCAATCGGTGGTGCGAAACACCGGCCCCAGGGCCGGCGGCAAGTTCTTCGCATGCGCGGTGCGCGAGCACACCGCCGCCACTTTCAGCCGGAACCCCAGCTTCAGAGCGATCTGCTCGGCATTGTCCGCGAGAATGGCAAGCGTCCCCGAGCCCACGTTGCCGAGGCCGATAATACCGAGCCCAACTTCGTCCATCTAGACAGGATAACAAGCCGGGGGAACTTGTATATCTCACGCGAAGCCACAAAGGCACGAAGAACACTACCTGCATTCCGTTTTCTCTGCGTATTCTGCGCCTCTGCGAGAACTGCCTTTAAGATCTTTTCTCGCAGAGCCGCAGAGTACGCAGAAATCAAATCAAATAGGCCGGCTGCTCCTGCCCAGACGCCCACATTGCGCCAGCCAACTCGTCCGCGTCCTCTGCCACCTCAGCGCCCTCCTGGTCTTGATTTTGACCTTTGTTTTTCTCAGCGTCTCTGTGCCTCTGCGGTGAATATTCTTTTGCGGCAATATCCCTGAGCTTCTACCGCGCGTCAATCGGGAATGTCGAAGAAGCCATGCTCCCTTTGTTGGCTTCCTCCACCACGGCGCGGAGTGTGTACACGCCTGGAGGCGCCAGGAGAGTTAGTTCCGCATTGATGCCGGTTTGCATCAGACGGCCGTGAGTCTCGGGCGTTAGCGCGAGCTCCATGCGGCCTTCCTTGGCGGTGACGATTCTCCCCTGCGCATCGACAATGGCAGCCACAATGGTGAGGCGCTCGTTCTGCCGGCCGTCCTTCGCCGCGAATGGCAGAGCGGTAATATCCACGTGGGTTTTCACGTGAATCGCCCTTTGCGTATCGGACCGCCTCTCCACCTGGAGAGACACTGCGGCAGCAACATCCGCCAACGAGCCGGACCCCATGACTTGCTTGTCGAGATTCGACCGCTCGGTCCCCACCTTCTCTTCCTGCGCGAAATATCCCGGCCGCGCTTCCAGCGAGTCCGATTTCCCATCCACCAACTCTACCCGCAGGTGGTGATAGGCCCCGTCGGAAACTACGCCTTCCGGATTGAAGCTCATTCGATAGGTGACTTCGGGCGCCACGCTGGTCTCGCGAAATCCGGCGTTAAGGTCGTTGTTGTTGTGGAACAGTACGCCGCCGGTGCCGCGCGCCAGATTGCCCATCGCGTCGTCCATCACCATTGGCCGTTCGTCGACCTCGGCGTTCTCCGCTTTCGCCCAAGCCTGGTAACGGGGCATTGCCGTGTAATACGCTTTCTGCGGCGCCGGATCTTCGAACCTCTCGCCCGCCATCTGGTCGTTAAAAAGACCCTTGGTGACGAGCGAGTTGACCACCACGCCTGCGTGAACCGCCTGGTCGACGATGCGGTCCTGATCCAACTCCATAGTCTGGCCGACGAAGCCGGAGGACGCCAGCAGCAGCACGCGCTCCCCGGCTTCTCGCCGAGATAATTGACCACACGGGCGACAGACGTCAGCGTTTGGGTAGTAATTGCTTTGACCCGGTCCCAAGTCTCGGCAGCCTGCACCATGATGCCGTTGGGGCTGTTCGGACATTGATGACGGGAGGCTGCGATGGCGACCAGCCGGATGGTTTCCCGATCGTTCAATTTGGCAATCCGGTAAGCCTGGTATGGGTTCATGCCGAAGCAGACCTTTTCCGCGTACTGCGGACGGGCCTTCACCTCGGCAATGGCCGGCAGGAGTTTTTCGGGGTCCGCGGTAAAGTCGACGGCAGGGGTCCCGGAGGCGGTGAAGATTCCGATCTGTACGCCGGGCTGCAGGGAGCTCTTCACGTATTTGGAGGCTGCGGCTTGCGTGCGCTGGACATCGCCGGCTTCTTCGCCGTAGGCCGCGTTCAAATCGTCGAAGAAGACCGCGAGGAATCGCGTGCGGCCCGCCATTGCCTGCCCAGGCTCCGGAGGAGCTGTCGGCGCGGCGCCGTCCGGACTTGCGGCGGTGGGGGCGGTTCCAGCGCCCGTGTCTGCGTCGCTTCGGATACCGGAGAAGGCCGCGATCTTCCGTTGCTTGCCATCGTCAAAGATGCGGAAATCCGATGGTGTGAGACCCGCCACTGCGCGCCCGTGACTATCGCGAACCGTGACGCCGACCTCTACCAGCCGGGACTCGGTGCGGAAGGTGAGCGGCTGCGGCGCATAAGGCTGGCTGCTCACGCGTACTTCGCCGGAAGCGGCGGGTTGTTGGCCGTGGAGCAGCGGCAGCAGGAGTGCCGCGGCAGCCGGCAAAACAGCCATCCGATAGAAATGTCGCCTCATCTGCCCCTTCCCAGCTGTCTGCAGATATTATACGCGCGCTATTGGGGCACTGCCGCATCTCTGGTTAGCGGGCATCCAGTATTCTCTTCTCTGCGTACTCTGCGCCTCTGCGAGAGAAATCTTAAGAAGTCTCTCACAGAGGCACAGAGGACACAGAGACCAAATCAAACTACTGCGTCCCCTTCGGAATGACATACCCTTTGCGAGCGAGCACCTGGGCGTCCGGATAGCGGCTGTGGCCCTGCGGACTCATCGCCACGTCCACCTTGCGCGCAGAGCCCGCCTTCCCCGCCGGCATAGCGTAATAAATGCTATACCTCCGGCGAATGCTGCGCAGCATCTCGCGCAACGCGTGGCCGGGGTCGTTGGCATCTACCGTTTCGCCGCCCGTCTTGGCCGCCACTCCCAGCATATTTTCCTCGCCTTCCCGCCACCCAACGCCGCGCTGCGACATCGGAGTGGGAATAATCAGCCCGCAGACCAGGATGTCGTCCGCCCACATGTGTTTCACCACGGACGTCTCACTGGCCGAGTACTGCCCGTCGTCATCGGTGAGAATCAGGATGGCGTGCCGCCGCTGCGGATCGGCGTGCTTGTGGAAGTACTCGCCCGCCGAATCGATGGCCTTCAGAATGTGCGTGCCGCCGCCGTATCGCAGGTCCACCACGCGCGCCACGGTCCGCTCCACTGCTTCCAGATCGTCGCTGAATTCTCCGATCAGCCAGGCGTCGGCGTTGAAATTGGCCACCGCCACGCGATCGCCCCGGCGCAGTTCGGAGAGCGCCGTGTGGGCCGAGGCCGCAAGGCGGCGCATCGCCGGCAACATGCTGCCGCTGTTATCGAAGAGTAGAAGCAGATCGAGCGGCTGATCGTCCTGTGAGCAGTAGAGCACGTGCTGCAGCTCGCCATTGTCGCGAACTTCGAAGTCTTCCTTGGCGAGTCCGTTCACTCCGCCCGTGCCGCCGTTCACCTGCGCATCCACGCGGACCAGCGCTACGCCCGTTCGAAACACCACGTCCTGCGCTGCCAGCACGGTAGCCACGGCGATCGCACCCCACAGCACCTTATGCCGCCGAAACACGGTAATGCCAGTATGCCGCATTCCTGCGGGGCAAGGGCGAGCTCCGCTCGCCGTGGCAAGCTGAAGCATGCCCCACGTCTGCACACAGTGGGACATGCTTTAGCTTGTCCTTTCGTCTCGCGCTATCCTATACCTTTCGAACACGTCTACATCTGAAAATCCTATGTTGAAACGCATTCTGGGCGTCGCGGTAACGGCCGCGGTGTTCCTTCTGTCCGCGCAGGCACAAACCAAGCTGCTGCGCTTTCCCGATATTCACGGCAACCAGGTAGTCTTCAGTTACGGCGGCGACCTTTGGACCGCCTCGGCGGCCGGCGGCGCCGCGTCGCGGCTCACTGCGCATCCCGGCTTGGAATTGTTCGCCAAATTCTCGCCCGACGGCAAATGGATCGCCTTCACCGGCCAGTACGACGGCGATGAGCAGGTCTACGCGATGCCCTCGACGGGCGGCGAACCGCGCCAGCTCACGTTCTATCCGGCGCGCGGCCCGATGGCGCCGCGCTGGGGCTACGACAACCAGGTCTACGGTTGGACCAACGACGGCAAGCGCGTCATTTACCGCTCGCTTCGCGACGGCTGGTTCAACGGTTCCAGCCGGCTGTATACCGTTTCCATCGATGGCGGACCGTCCGAGCCGCTTGCCATGCCGAATTCCGGCGCGGGGTCGTTTTCACCCGCCGGCAATCGCATCGTTTACTCTCCGCAGGCGCGCGACTTCCGCACCGAGAAGCGGTACAGCGGCGGCACCGCCAATCAGCTTTACATTTTCGACGTGGAGACGCATGAGGCCAAGAAAATCAGCGAAGGCGAACGCGCCAGCCGCGACCCCATGTGGGTGGGCAACGCCATCTACTACGATTCCGACAAAGACGGCCACTTCAATCTCTACGCGTACGACGTGGGCAGCGGCAAGACCGCGCAGCTCACCACCAACAAGACGTACGATGTTCGCTGGCCCAGTACCGACCGCGAATCGCGCATTATTTACGAGCTCAACGGTGAACTGCAGATTTTCGATGTGAAATCGAAGAAAAACACGCCGATTTCAATCATCGTGCCGAGCGACGAAGTAGCGCGCCGGCCCAGCCGCGTGAACGCCGGCAACCTGATCGAGGAGTTCGAGCTCAGTCCCAAGGGTGAACGCGCGCTGTTCGCGGCGCGCGGCGATATTTTCACCGTGCCGATCGAAAAAGGGCCGGTGCGCAACCTGACCGACAGTTCGGGTGTGCACGAAAAGGCGCCCGCCTGGTCGCCCGATGGATCGCGCATCGCCTATATTTCCGACAAGAGCGGGGAGGAGGAGATCTGGGTAGCGCCGCAGGACGGCAGCGGTAAGGCGGAACAGATTACCAGCGGCGATAAGGCCATGCTGTATCGGCCGAAATGGTCGCCCGACGGCAAGAGTATCGCGTTCACCGACAAGGATGGGCGGCTGCTGGTGGTGACGGTGGCCGACCGCAAGGTGAAGGAGATCGCCCGCAATAAGCGGGGCGGAATCTTCGATTTCACCTGGTCGCCGCGGAGCAATTTCCTGGCTTTCAGCATGAACGGCGCCAACGGGTTCTCTTCGCTCTTCATCGCCAGCCCGGATGGCCAGTTGCATCACATCAGCGACGAAGACTTTAACGCGCGCGAGCCAGTCTGGGATCCCGACGGCAATTATCTGTACTTCCTGGCCGACCACGAATTCGGGCCCATCGTCTCCCAGGCCGAAAACGACTACGCCACCACTCGGGAAACCGAAATCTACGCCATGGCGCTGCGCAAGGACGTGAAACATCCGTTCCCGCCGCAGAGCGACGAGGCGACCGTCACGAAGGATGACGATTCTAAGAAGGACGACAAGAAAGACGACAAGAAGGACGAGAAAAAAGAAGAGAAGCCTGCCGACCTGAAGATCGACTTCGACGGTATCCAGCAGCGCGTGGCGCGCGTTCCGCTGGAAGCTCAGAACTACGCCAACCTGTTCGCCAAGAAAGAATATTTGATCTACACGGTTTACCCGACCCCATATTACAGCCGCGAGGGCGAGACCAAGACCACGCTGCGCATGTATTCGCTCAAGGACCGGAAAGAGACCACAGTGACGGACGATTACTCCGGCATGGCGCTCTCCGACGATGGCAACAAGTTGCTGGTGCGGAGTTCGTCCGGCTTCGCGCTGATGGACGCCACGCCCACTGGATCTTCCAGCAAGAAATCCGTGTCCACTGCCGGCCTCTATGTCGACCGCGTGCCGGCCGAGGAGTGGAACGAAATCTTCAACGAAGTCTGGCGCCGGTATCGCGACTTCTTCTACGTGCCCAACATGCATGGCTTCGACTGGGAAGGGCTGCGCAAGCAATACCAGCCGCTGCTGCAGTACGCCACCCACCGGACCGACGTGAACTACGTCATCAGCGAGATGATCGCCGAACTCACGGTGCAGCACGCTTACATCGATGGCGGCGATTACCAGATTCCGCCGCGCCCGCGCGTGGCGCTGCCGGGCGCACGGTTCGATCTCGACGCAACTTCCAACCGCTATCGCATTTCCAAAATCTTCGCGGGGCAGAACGAAGAGGAAGAGTACCGTTCGCCTCTGACCGAGATCGGCGTGGACGTCAAGGTTGGCGATTACGTGCTGGCCATCAACGGCCGCGACCTCACCGGGAAGGACGATCCCTATCGCTTCCTGCGCAATGCGGCGGACAATCCCGTGGAATGGCTGGTGAACTCCATGCCATCCACCGAAGGCGCGCACAAGATCGCCTATCGTCCCGTCACCAGCGAACAGAAGCTCGTATATTTCGACTGGGTGGCGGCCAACCGCAAGCGGGTGGAGCAACTCTCCGGCGGGCGCATCGGCTACATTCACGTTCCCGATATGGGCGCCGACGGAATCTACGAGTTCATCAAGTGGTATTACCCGCAGCTGCGGAAAGAAGCGCTGATTATCGACGATCGCGCCAACGGTGGCGGCAACGTCTCGCAAATGCTGATTGAGCGGTTGAACCGGCGCGTACTGGGCGCGCAGTTCAGCCGTACGAACGAAGACCCGAGCTTATATCCCGACGCGTTTATCGGGCCGATGGTGACGCTGCTCGACGGCAATTCAGCCTCCGACGGCGATATCTTCCCGGCGATGTTCCGCGCCGCCGGCCTGGGTCCGCTGATCGGCAAGCGGAGCTGGGGCGGAGTGGTGGGAATTACCGATCACGGACCGCTGATCGACGGCGGCCGCGTCAACGTGCCGGAATTCGGATTCAGCAACCTCAAGGGCGAGTGGATCATCGAAGGGCATGGCGTGGATCCCGATATCGAAGTGGAGAACGACCCGGCATCGCTGATTCAAGGCAAGGACCCACAACTGGAACGCGGCGTGGCCGAGTTGATGAAGAAGCTGGAGGCCAATCCGCCCAAGCGTCCCACGCGGCCGCCGGATCCCATGAAGGCGAAGTAGCGACGTGGCGCAGGTACTCCTGCCTGCAGCGGCGAGACTCTGGACTCCTGAGGTCGGGGAATCAAGATGAGCCTCTCCTGGCATCGAGGTAAAGACATTATTGGCCACGGATGGGCACGGATGCACGCGGATAAGAAAGGGCCTGGTTTTTATCCGTGTGCATCCGTGTCCATCCATGGCAAATTTGTTCTTGCGAAGTCAGGCTCAGTCCGATTCCTCGTCGCGACCGAAACTGTGGGTAGACCTCAGGAGTCCGGAGACTTGTCTCGGCGGGACGGGTCGAGAACTATGCAAGAAAAATGGCTCGAAGTACTCAGTGGGAAAGCTGCTCAGAAGCGGAAAGGACCGCCAACGTTGCGTCTGTACGGCGGCCGATTGGGTAAGCGAACCGGAGGAGTAACGCCAATGGAGATTCGCTTAACCATGCCTTCGATGCTGAGGGCATGTCTGTTCCTGTGCCGTCTTCGAGGCGGTGCGATTTTCTTGACTGTCGCCATCTGCCTTGCGGGGCAGTCCTCGCCAGTTATGGAACCGGCACGATTTGAGGTGGCGTCGATCAAGGCTAGCACGCCAGAGAGCGGGCATGGGTTTTTCCCGTCTCCCCCAACCTAGGCTTCCGCCACAATTCAGGAACTGATCGAGCAGGCCTTCGGAATAAAGGCATACCAGATCGTGGGCCTCCCTAAGTCATTTGGCAACTCCGATGGATGGGACATAGCCGTTAAAACGCCCTCTGGCCCGCAACCTTCTTACGCAGTCCTAAAGGAGATGCTTCGCACTCTACTGGCCGAGAGATTCGAATTCCGATATCACTTAGAGTCGCGGGAAATCTCGCAATACGTGTTGTCCCTGGGCAAGTCTCCACCGAAGTTGCGGGAGGTTTCCACGGATGATCCCGATTACGCCAAACCGGCGAGCACGAGAATAGGGCGTGGGTCGATAGAGTACCGAAACGCCACGCTAGCGCGCTTCGCCGAGCGACTATCCCGCGAGTTGGGCAGTCCTGTAATCGATGAAACTCGTTTGACAGGCAAGTACAACCTCACCCTTAAGTGGACGCCTGACGAGCGACAGACGAATTCCGGTGGCGTAGCGCCGCCGGAGGATGACGCCGGGCCATCGATATCCGCGGCAGTCCGCGACCAATTGGGATTGCAGCTCAGCGTAAGAAAGGCTCCGGTGGATGTTCTCGTGGTCGATCATGTGCAGCGGACTCCCATTCCGAATTGAGGGGCTGTCCATCGGACGACGGACTGGCATTCCGGACTGTCTTATGGCGCGCGGCGCCTTTTCGATTGGAAGAAATCAACTCATGGTATGAAGTTCCAGGCAGGAGGTGTATAGGGCCAAAGTCTGATTGTCGGGGTTGTATTCGTCTAGGAGCAATCGCTCAATGGCGTCGTAGACGGCGCGCCTACAGGGAGATTTACGCCTATGAAGTGGATGGGTTCGGCAACCACTTGCTCCAGGACAACGCCAATGTCCCGAGTTTGCTCTCGCTGCCGTACCTGGGCTGCTGCGCCAAGGACGATCCGCTGTACCTTCGTACGCGCACCTTCGCGCTGAGCGGCGACAATCCGTATTTCTATCGCGGACCGGCGGGCGAAGGTCTGGGAGGGCCCCATTCCGGGATGGGGATGATCTGGCCGCTGGGCATCGTCACGCGGGCGCTTACCAGCCGCGATCCCCAAGAGATTTCCGCGTGCCTGGCGGAACTGAAGGCCACACACGCCGGGACGGGCTTCATGCACGAGTTGTTCTCGCGAAACGATGCATCGCAGTTTACGCGCAAGTGGTTCGCCTGGGCGAATACGCTGTTCGGGGAATTGGTGTTGTCGGCGGCGTAGGGCCCACGAGCGCCGAGGCGCGGCTCCTCCGCAGTGGCCTTTTACGAAGAGTATGCTGCCCGGCTTGGCCACCGCACCCCAAGGTAGTTCCCAAGTTAGGGGTATTTCAGAGCGATAATAGGTGCATGGCGGACCGGCTTGTGATGGCGCGTTTAGTCCGCCGAGAGGATGCAGACCGGGATTTCGACATCGGGTTCTGGCAAACTCTCGGCAGCGCTAGGATCTTTGCCGCGGCTTGGGATCTGCTGCTCACCGCTGCCAGGGTCAAGGGAACCGATGCAGACCAACTCAGACTTCAGAGATCTATTGCGGCTTTTCGTCGACGAGTCGGTACGCTTCCTGGTCGTGGGAGGGTACGCGGTGATAAGCCACACGGAGCCGTATTACACGAAGGATCTGGACATTTGGATCGAGCCGGATCCGGATAACGCAACCCGTACCTTGCGGGCCTTGTCCCGCTTCGGCGCACCCACCGCCTCAGCGTCTATTGAGGATCTGATAAACCCGGATCTGATTTATCAAATCGGCGTCGACCCGGTTCGTGTGGCCGTGATGGCGGCTGTTCCAGGCTTGGAATTCGCCGCAGCCTGGGACCGGCGGGTTCAATCCGATTTCGGCGACTTGCTAGTGCCGGTTTTATCGCTCGAGGATACACTGTTATCCAAACTGGCCGCCGGCCGCCCGAAAGATCTGTTGCAGGTCGAACAGTTGATCGCCGCCAAGAAACGGCTGGGAAAGTAATTTCCGTCGAAGCGGGATGGGAGGGATTCACCAAAATTCCCCGTCTTGAGGGCGATTGCCGGGGTGGGGCGCCGCCGATTAGCTCTTGCGTGACCCCGACTCCCCGCGTAACCATCCTATACCGCGCTGCGGTAGACTCCGCCATATGGACGTTCCTGGACGTTCCATACAGTGTCGATTCCATGGGGTTCTTCCTCCTTTCAACTCTTCGGGGCGTTGGGCGGCCAAACGGGGGTCTCGACGCCGAACTGCTTTGCGTACTCGGCGTTCAATCGCTGCCAGCCGCCGAACTTAATCGCCTCACCACCAACCATGCGGCCGAGGGGAGTTCCGCTGAGAAGGCGATCCAGAATATCGAAACAAATGTGCCACCCGGCAGCACCCATGGAGATGAAGCGGCGACCGATGTTGGTCCACAGCGTCAGGCGCGTGCCGCCACCAAAGGCTTCGAGTTCCCACCGCATATCGTGGTCACCCCAGTTGTACTCGAGCACCTCGGGAGCGTCGGCTCGCGTCACTTTTGTTTCGGTAATGTGCAGCGCGGGCGCTCCCACCGTGGTGAGCTTGACAGTGGTTCCAGCTTTACCCAGGCTCCCATCGGCGTCGAAGGGCGCCCACTCGCGCAGATGCGCCGGGTCGGTTAGCGCTTGCCAGACTTTTTCCGGCGAGTGGCGCAGTTCTCTGACGAGAATAAGCGTCCACTTCTCTCCATCCTTTCGGATCTCCGCGCCGCTGGCCGGTCCCGGTGCGTAATGCTCGCGATCAGTCATCTTCTTCTCCTTGTCTCCCTCTTCGTTGGTGTCGATTGATCCATGCGGCCGAGGTGGTGAGCGGACCAGAACCGGCGGAACGGAGCCAGCCAGGCATCCACCTCCTGAAGTGGTTCAAGTTTCGGCCGGTAGAGGCGGCGCTGTGCGTCCTCCGTCGATTCCACGAAACCGGCCTCGGGCGCCACTCGCAGGTGCTTTGACACGGCCGGCTGCGGCATACGAAGTTGACGCTCGATCTCTCCAACCGGCCGTTGGGAAGAGACCAGGAAGCTCAATATCGCTCGGCGGTTCGGCTCCGCAGTGATTCCGAAAACGGATTCCACTCTTTTGATATACTGCACAGGGCATATGCTTGTCAAGGTATATACAATCGAAGGCCCAGGCAACGATTTCAGTCGGTGTGCCGGGGTGCACAGTCCAATGCGCCTTTGGCGGGTACGATTCAGAGCGCTGCCGCGGCGGCCCTGGTCGCCCTGGGCAGTCACCTTGGCGAACTCGGCCCTGTTCGACTATCCGCGCGGTTGATGCAGGCTCAAGTCTTCTACTGCCGTTGCATGGCGCCACGCCAGTGCCATTCCCGCTGCCAGACTCGTTCCATGGCCCGCCGGCACGCGTGCGAACAGAAGCGCCGATGGGGCTGAGCGCCGTTGCCGCTCGAATCCTTCGTAGCAGGCAGGACGGTCGTAACAGCGGTCGAAAAAGACTATTCGTGATTACCCTCTCGGCTTCCGCACATGTCTCTTCCGGCGCGGCGGATCGGCGATTCTGACGCGCTCGCGATTACGCCGGCTCTGTCCGTTCGGTTTGTCTTTTCCTGGCGCCATTGCAGGATAGCTCCGCGGGGCCTTGCAGCGGGACCCTCGCCGCGGAGCTTGCCGACAACGCCCGCGCACCTCTTTCTTATGTTCAAAACTGAATTGTCGCTGGCCGTGACTTAGCGGCCCTGTCCCTTCAGGCTTGATCGGCTACACTCATCAGGAAGCCCCGGCAAAGCAGGACTAACTGTTTTCGCAGCAAACGCACCATCCTTGGCGAGGACCCAGCTTCGAGAACGGCTCGTGTTGCGCCCCCCATGGCTGAAAAAAGCATAAGACTCGTGAACGGCAGGTCGGCGAACGTGGCATCCGGGACGGTTGCCAGCATCGAAGCCATGGCAGTTCGTGCTCGTTTCCCCACTTTGTTTACAAGTGCTCTTTCTTGGACGCCGACCGCAGTCGCGTAAAGAGCCATGGATATGTCGGAACGTTCCATCTTGGCGTCCACAAACGCTTCCACAACCGATTCAATCATGGTGGACACTTGTTGGCCGTGATTACGGCGGCATGCGAGCTCCACTGCGCTAACCACCCGATCCAGATGTTTTTCCAGCGCCGACAAGAGCAGGGATTGTTTATTAGGAAAGTACTGATAAAGCGTGCCTACCGATACTCCAGCCCGCTCGGCAACCCGAGTCGTCGTCAGGCTGTCGGGCCCCACCGCGAGCAAAACCTGAAAGGTGGCCTCATAAATGGCCTCCACGGTAACCGTGGATCGCGCCTGCACGGGCGTTTTCCTCGGTTCCAGCGGGATTTGAGGCTGTGTACCCATATGCGAATTGTAAACCTGAACAATCCTTCATATCATTATCTATAGAAGCAAGCACGTATTCAAGAGAGAAGCAAAAAAAACATGCACAAATCAGGAACAGCAATCGAGGTTTGGTTCACGCCGGTGCAGAAGCGGCGCCTCATCGTGGCGATCGAGCGTGCCCGAGTGAATCCATCCGTTATCGAAATTCAAAGGAGTATCGTATGACCAGCAAAGTCTGGTTGATCACCGGCAGCTCACGCGGTTTTGGACGCATCTGGGCCGAAGCCGCGCTCAAGCGAGGCGACAAAGTCGCGGCGACCGCCCGCACATTGGCAGACGTTGCCGATCTGAAGGAACGCTTCGGCGACGCTGTGCTTCCCTTGGCACTCGACGTGACCGATACTGATCGGGCCCGGCATGCCGTTCGGCAGGCTCACGCGCACTTCGGCAAACTTGACGTCGTCCTCAATAATGCCGGTTACAGTCTGGTTGGCACGGTTGAGGAGGCGAGCGAGGCCGACGTACGTGCTGTGTTCGACACCAACTATTTCGGTACTCTCCGGGTCATTCAAGCTGCACTGCCTCTGCTGCGGCAACAGGGTAGCGGGCATATACTCGGCGTCTCAAGCAGCCTTGGGATTGTGACGGCGCCGCTCATCGGCTTTTATTGCGCGACGAAATGGGCATTCGAAGCGCTTCACGAAAGCCTGTCGCATGAGGTCAAACCGTTTGGCATCAAGGTAACGCTACTTGAGCCAGGCGCCTATGCGACCGATTTTGGAAGCCCTTCCTCGCTGAAGTTTGCGCCGGGAATGGACGCTTATGCCGATCTTAGGACGCAAGTATTCCGGCGTCTATCCAGCTCGGAAAAAGGCGACCCGGCGGCGACCGCAGAAGCCGTCCTCAAGATTGTGGATGCGGAGGACCCGCCGCTGCGATTTGCGGTCGGCGCCGGGGTCCTGCCTATGGCGCGCGCTACCTATGCTGCTCGCCTAGCCACTTGGGAGGCATGGGAGGCCGTCTCGAACGCAGCACAAGGCGAGCCGCGGAAACAAGCCATCGCATCGTTCTAGAAGGAGCCTGCCAACTGAGTAACAAAACGGCGCACGCCTCCGCCGAGTCGCGATCGAGCAGCCGGCCAGGCGGTTGCCGAATCCCGATCTTGGGCCGGGAGTAGAATCCTCGTCAGAGCCCAGGGGAGTGAGGCTCGCGGAAGCCCAAGCCCCGGAGGAAACCTCACTCCTCTCCGGGCCGCAACGAGTCCGGTTCCGCGCAAACTCAAAAGTCTTTCGCAGATTCGCCTCCGTGTTGCGGTGGCCCTTTCCTCGCGCCTTGCGCGCGGTTGGTGGGTTCCCTTCGGACGCGGCTGCTGCCGTCAACCTCTGGCCCCCTGGCCCTTATGACGCTGCCATAATGGCCCCATCGCCTCGGCGCCGCTAACCGCCCGGGCGAAGCGTTGGCCGAATCGAGCCGATACCAGTGACTGCCATCCAAGCGACCCGGAGCACCGGGCTGCCATCCTGCTGAACGGCCGCCCTTAATATTGTGCCAATTGGGTGAGCTGAATGAGATTGCCGCAGGTGTCGTTCAGCATCGCAATCATCGAGGCGGTCACGTCCGTGGGCGGCATCGTGAACTCGGCGCCGCGGGCCTTGATCCGCTCGTAGTCGCCCTTGACGTCGTCGGTGAAGAACATGGCCGCCGGCTGGCCCTGTTGAAAGATCGCCTGCTGATACGCTTTGGCCGCGGGGTTGTTGTTCAGCGCCAGCTGCAGCTCAGTGCCGTCCGGCTCCTCGGGCGAGGCCACGGTCAGCCAGCGATATGGGCCCTGGCTGAAATCGACCTTCTTGGCAAAGCCCAGCACCTCCGTATAGAAGCGCAGGGCCTTGTCCTGGTCGTCCACAAATATGCTCATCACTTTGATTTTCATTTCGTTTCTCCTTTATCGCGCTCGCGGTTTGGGCCGCGTCTGCCTGGAACCCTCGGAGCGCCGCGCCAGGTCCGGTGTGGAAGGTTAGCGCCGGACCCGTCTCATCTTCTTCTCCTTGTTTTCCTTTTCGTTGGTGTCGATTGATCCATGCGGTCGAGGTGGCGTTCGAGAGCATCTACGTGAGCCGACCAGAACCGGCGGAACGGAGCCAGCCAGGCATCCACCTCCTGAAATGGTTCGGGTTTCAGCCGGTAGAGACGGCGCTGCGCGTCCACCGTGGATTCTACGAAACCGGCATCGCGCAGCACTCGCAGGTGCTTTGACACGGCCGGCTGCGGCATACGAAGCTGACGCTCGATCTCTCCAACCGACTGTTGCGACGAGACCAGGAGGCTCAGTATCGCGCGGCGGTTCGGCTCCGCAATGATTTCGAAAACGGATTCCACTCTTTTGATATACTCCACAGCGCATATGCTTGTCAAGGTATATAAAGATCGGGGGCCAGGCAACGGTTTCAGCCGGTTGCGGGATGCACCGGGCGATGCGTTTATGGGCGGTGCGATTCAGAGCGCGCCCCGGCCGCTTCAGCGGCGTTGAGGTGGGGACAAGGGCTGCCGCCCTTTTCTCCGCACCCTTTCCCGCTAGCGGCGCTCTGCCTTCGCTGCGCGCTCCGGACAAGTTTCTCTTGACGAAACCGAACACTTTCCGGCGCACTCGAGAAGCCGGCGTCGCTACGCTCCGATGGTGTTCGGGATCGTCCCGGAATTCCGTTCGGCTCCCTTTCGGAACAGGCGTTCAGCTTCGCCGCAATCCCATGCAAATCGACCCAGCCGAGCGCCATCAGCGGGTTCCGGACAGGGGATGATCTGGCCGCTTCGTCACGCGCGTGATCACCAGCCCCGATCCCCAAGAGCTTTCCGCAAGTTGGCCCGGGCGAGTACGCGGTCCGGGGATTTAGTGTTGGCGGCGGCGTAGGGTCGACGCTCGCCAGCATTGGTGAGGGACCGGTGCTTTTTGCGCCGTTCTGCCTCGGAACGGCGGCTCCTCCGCAGCGGCCCCTCAGAAAGAGTATGCTGCACCGCCGGGCCGGCGAGCGCTCCGGGTAATTCCCGAGATAGCGGTGGTTAGCATGGTCCGGCGCCGGGTGTTAAGATTCGAGCGAAAAAGGGCCTTGATTGGCCCGGTCTCGATTCGGGAGCGGAATCTCACAGGAGCCGTGATGTCAAAGAACCAAACCGCAGCTTTAATCCTCACCCTATTCGTGGGGTTCGTGCCGGCGCGTGCGCAGTACAAGTATCCGTTCCAGAATCCGTCCGCGCCGATGGAGTCCAGAATCGACAATATTCTGTCGCTGATGACGCTTGATGAGAAGATCGCCGTTTTAGGCACCAAAGGGATTCATGTGCCCCGGCTGGAGATCAAGGGCACGGGAATTGGCGAAGCCATCAGCGGAGTTGTCCTGGGCGGCGGCGGAGACCAGTTGTTTGCCGACGCCCTTTCGGACCCGCAAGGCGCCATGAAGGCGATGACAGCCTTCGGCCTCGATCTGACAGACATGGACATGTCGATCATGTCGGCCAAGCCGGTGGCGACCACGCAATTTCCGGAAGGCGTCGGAATCGCCCGCACCTGGGACCCGGCGCTGGTACGTCAGGCCGGAGCGGTGATCGGCTCCGAGGCGCGCTACATCTACGAAAACGGCAAGACGCCGAAATCGGCGCTGATCCTGCTGACCCCGAATGCCGACCTGGCCCGCGATCCCCGCTGGGGACGCACCCAGGAGAGTTACGGCGAAGACCCTTTCTTCAACGGGACGATCGCTGTGGCGCTCATCAAGGGGCTTCAGGGCGACGACCCGAAATACTGGCAGGCAGCCTCGCTTTTGAAGCACTTCCTGGCCAACAGCAACGAACGGGGCCGCTACGGCTCGTCGTCGGATTTCGACGCCCGGCTTTTTCGCGAGTATTACTCAGTTCCGTTTCGTATGGGATTCGTGGAAGGTGGGGCGCGATCGTATATGACGTCGTACAACGCCTGGAACAAGGCGCCGATGACCAGCAACCCCGTCATCCGGAACATCACCATGAAGGAATGGGGCGTGGATGGCGTCATCTGCACCGATGCCGGCGCATTCGGGTTTCAGGTGAGCAAGCATAAGTTCTATGCGACGCGAACAGAGGCGGCGGCCGCCACCATCAAGGCCGGAATCAGCCTCTTCCTGGACGGCTACCGGAAGGACGTCAAGGCCGCGCTCGACCAAGGACTCCTGACGGAGGCCGATATCGACGCCGTTTTGCGGTCGAACTTCCGCACCGTGATCCGGCTGGGGCTTCTGGATCCTCCTTCTTCCACGCCATACGGAAGCCTCAAGGGTGGGCCCGATCCGGTCAATTCGGAAAAGAACAACGCCATCGCGCGGCAGGTCTCGCTGGAGTCGATGGTGCTTCTAAAGAACGCCAACAACTTCCTGCCGCTGGATAAACAGGCGATCAAGTCCATCGCCGTCATCGGCCCTCGCGCCAACGCAGTGGCATTGGAGGGCTATAGCGGATTGCCGCCGTACACGGTCTCGCCGCTCGACGGGATCAAGAAAGCGGTAGGTCCCGGCGTGGTGGTAAATTACGCGGCCGACAACACCGGCGACGCGGCGGTGAACGCGGCCAAGGCGTCCGATGTCGCCGTCGTGGTGGTGGGCAACCAACCGATGTGCGGCCCCTACAAAGGGCTGCTGATCGCCTTCGCGTCGGACGATGCCGATTGTCCCACGCCCGGCGAGGCGATGGAGAATCATGATCGGAAGTCGATCGATCTGGACCAGGAGAGCCTCATTCAGGAAGTGTTCAAAGCCAACCCGAAGACCGTGGTGGTGCTGGTTTCCGGCTTCCCCTACGCCATAAATTGGACGCAACAAAACGTCCCCGCCATTCTCCACACCAGCCATTCGGGACAGGAGGAGGGCACGGCCATCGCGAGCGTGCTCTTCGGCGATTACAATCCGGCCGGGCGGCTGGTGCAGACCTGGCCGAAGTCATTGGCGCAGTTGCCGCCGATGATGGATTACAACATCCGCCACGGCAGGACCTACATGTATATCAAAGAGACGCCTCTTTACCCGTTCGGATACGGACTCAGCTACACGGCATTCAAGTACTCGAACCTGCGGACCAGCGCGGCGAATCTCCCTCGCGACGGTCAGGTCACGGTCAGTCTCGACGTTACCAATACAGGCGCGCGGGACGGCGATGAAGTGGTGCAGCTTTACGTCAAGCACGAGGGCTCGAAGGTGGAGCGGCCGCGGAAGGAACTGCGAGGATTCCAGCGCGTTCACCTGGCGCGCGGCGAAACGAAGACCGTGGAGATTCCCTTGAAGGCGCAGACGCTGGCCTACTGGGACGAGGCGAAGAGCAGTTTCGTGGTGGAAGAGGAACCCATCCAGGTCATGGTCGGCAGTTCGTCGGCGGATGTGAAATTGGAGCGGACGGTAAAGGTCAGTCACTAGGGATGGTGGGCCGTGCAGACTCGAATGCGCCCGGATGCAACGCCCCGGGAAAAGCCTTATCGTAGTTCCAGAGATGCCCGCAACGTTTGAGCCTCGCCTGGACGTCCTACCCGACTCCCAGCGCCGGCTGTGGCCGGAACTGGATGCCGTGCCCTCGGAGTTCGTGTTATATGGTGGCACTGGCCTGGCGCTCCAACTCGGCCATCGGACTTCCGAAGACTTCGACTTCTTCGCTTCCTCAGGCTTTGACCCGGACCACCTGCGCGCCCAACTGCCCTTTTTTCGCGATCTGGACACTGCGGACCAGGAGGTCTGGGTGCATCGCACGCGCGACAACCTCGAGGCGTTTGTGAACCGTGGCGGCTTGGTCAAGGTGGCATTTTTCGGCGGGCTGGACACACTCCAACGAGTGGAAGATCCGCGGCACGCGGCCGGATCGCGAGTGCAAGTCGCATCGCTGGCCGACATCGCGGGCATGAAGATGCGGGTGATTCCCTGGTGACATATGGAGTCGATGTCCGCACGGGTTTGGCTGCGGCGAAAGCGATCGACCGCAGCTTCGATCCGATCACCAGTATCAGGGCACTGCAGTTTTACGGCGATGGAACGCTGAATCGCGTGCCGCCGGCGATGCAAAAGGACTTGACTCGGTGGGCACAAGCGGTCGACCTGACGAAACTACCGCTGCTCCATCCGCAGGGCGGGCTAAGCCCGGGAGGTCCGGAGCGATGACCCTTACCGCACCGTATCCGGCGGAACTGATCCGAGTCGCGAGGAAGGTTGTGTGGTACGACAGCCCGGAGTCAGCGCTGGCGGATCTGCCGGCCTTTCTGACGCAGGTCATGGTATATGGTTCACCGACCGACGTGAAGGCGGTTGAACAATACGTGCCGATGGAAGAATTTCGTAGAGTGCTTGAAAGCGCCCCGACCGGCATATTCACGAAAGATCTTTGGCAGCGTTGGCATGAGAGGTTCGGGATGCCGGTGCCGCCGCTCCCGCGGCGTCGATTTCCGGATGGCTCGGTGGGTCCGGAACCGGGCGGATTCTTCGGCCGATGAGGATTTCATGGTGGGCCTGTGCAGACTCGAACTGCAGACCTCTTCCGGTCGGATTTCGGTATGGGAGTGGACTCAGTTCGATGCCAAGATATCCCTCTCGCTTATATAGCCTTGGGATCAAGTATCCATTTCGGGCGCGGAGGATTTGTTCTTAGACTGCACCGTAGTATGGTCCAAGCACAGGTTTCCTTAAGATTCCCAATAGACGCTCCCAGGTACCGACCCGCCCGCGGCCCACAATTCGGGCTGCACGGCGTCCTGAACATGTGGCGCGACTGGCGTGCGGGCCGGATCTGGCCGCCGTGGCGTAGCAACGTAATAGCGCGGTGGGTCTCGTTTACCGAGTTGCAAGATTCAACCAAGTAGGTTAATCTGATCCCATGGAGAAACGAACGCCACACTGTAAGCTGGCGGTCGTACAAAGCCATGGTAGCGGCGGGCAAAGTCCGCATCACTATTTCGGCACTCGCAGGCGCCGCCGCCCTGGGGTTCGGATTCAAGGAGATTGTCGGCGTCGTCGCAGCGCTCACGCCGAAGGACTTCTACAAGAGCATGACCACGCACGCCGATCACCGCGTCTGGCAGGACGTCTAGCGGCCAGCGACTCCGGTCGGCGAGGTCTACCTGAAACTCATTGTCTTGGACGACGTGCTGATCGTGTCGTTCAAGGAGCTATGAGTGGATGAGCGTCGAAGTCATGAAGAAAGGAGAGATGTAATGAAATGCCCATCCTGTGGAAAGGGAAGACTGGTGCGCGACACACGCGATGTCCCGTACACATACAAAGGCGAAACGATCACGATTCCGGCCGTTCGCGGCGATTTCTGCGCCGCCTGCGGGGAAAGCGTGCTCGCCGCGGCCGAAGCGTCACGCGTCAGCGCGGCGATGCTGGAGTTCAATAAGCAGGTCAACGCGTCTATTGTCGATCCGAGTTTCATTGCGCGCGTTCGCAAGAAGCTCGCGCTCGACCAGCGGGAAGCTGCCGCGATCTTCGGCGGCGGCCCCAATGCGTTTTCGCGCTACGAGAACGGCAAGACAAAGCCGCCGCTCGCACTGGTGAAACTGCTCATGGTGCTCGACCGGCACCCCAACCTGCTGAATGAGGTCCGGGCCGGACGATAGCCAACGACACTGTCTCGTGTCATCGTTGATATGGTCGCCCTAATGAGCGGGGCCGTCAATGCAGGTTGCGAACCTCGGGGATTTGCAACAGTGGCAGCGATTGTTTTCGGCCGCGAGGGAGGGTAGGAGCCGAGCCGGAGCCCGATAACGAGATCACGTGAAGTCCGGGAATCATTTGGAAATGGCGGATGTTCAGCGTCGCCACCGCGTAGCCTTGCTCGATCGCCGAGGCTCCGATTAGCAGATCGTCAACCGGCAGCGCGAGGCCCTTGGCCGCCTGCTCTCCGCTAAGTCGGCCGGCTATTTCCGCTGTAGTGTCAGTGACGGGGTGCACGGGGACATGCCGCTTCAGCTCATCGATGAAGGCGGAGCTTCTTTGATTGGAGGCGTGTTGGCACGCGCGGCGCCATGCACGAGTTCAGCGAGGGTCACTGCCGAAATGGCAATTTCAACCTCACCGAAGTCCTGTGCGACTGACATGAGCAGATCTTCCACCGTCTGCCGTTTTCGTTCCGCTGCGATGATCACGCTCGAATCCAGGACTAGTCCCAGGAGGAAGGATTCCATGGTTGGCTGCGCATGGAGGCTTTCTTAGCCGATTGCCATAAATCCAGTAGGTCGAATGAACACGGGTGAACCACTCATACCACCGATTGAACGAGCTTCTACCAGATAGGCCTCAGCAAGGCCTCAGCAAAGCCCGCATCGATTTGAATCGGCTCATCAGGGATCATTGCCAAGTTCCCATAACGGACGAGAGGGATATTTCTGCGGCTGCCAGTTGCATAAGTGAACAGTCCAGGCATATAAACTTCATCCCCTATACCAACGGACATTCCATATGCCAATGGTTGGCGGACAAACAGTTCAATCGGAGTCGCCATAAAATCCATTAGCGCTGGACTGACATTTACCGGAACTACGGCAACGTACAGGAGCAGGAGCCGGATGGCGTTGATTTGATCCGAAACGGTAATCGGAAT
>Ga0182016_10002246_pt1 | contig 22869 bp, 24 predicted proteins | sample 712S2MmetaG_FD_120491 | JGI IMG/M metagenome (GOLD analysis project Ga0182016, IMG submission 120491) | Permafrost microbial communities from Stordalen Mire, Sweden - 712S2M metaG | ecosystem: Environmental > Terrestrial > Soil > Wetlands > Permafrost | place: Sweden: Stordalen | collected... | reverse complement strand
CGGCGCTGACCTGCATCGACTGGCTCGGCGAGAGCCTGTGCAAGATCGCGGCGGAGTGGTCGCCGACCCAGATCCACCGCGACGAGAGCGGGCAGATCCGCCTGATCTCGGCTGCCGTCGGCTACCAGCGGATCGTCGAGCGAGCCTACGAGAAGATCCGCCAGGCCAGCCGCGGCATGCCGGCCGTGATGATCCGCCAGCTCGACGCGCTCGAGAAGGTCATGGAGTACACGACGACGAGCCCGCAGCGCGACGTGCTGATCGAGCAGGCCCGCCGAGTGCAGACCGGCAACCTCGAGACGGTCCCAGAGGCGGCCGACCGCGCCGATGTGACGCGCGCCTACGAGGCGGTGCTCGCGGCGCGCGTCGCGGTTGAGCGCCCGCAGCGGGACTGACGGCGCGCTCAGCGGGTCCAGGGACGAGCGCTCGCCGTCCACGCAGCGCCGGCGGCGAGCAGGACCGCGCACAGCACCCAGCCGAGCGCGGTCGTCCCGAGCCCGACGTACTTCAAGCCCGAGGCGAAGATGACGAAGGTGATCGCCGGTCGCACGTAGCGGTCCGGCACGCTCGAGGAGATCATCGAGCCGACCAGCACAGCCGGGACGCTGCCGATGATCAGCGATAGCGTCACACCGAACTCGACGTGCCCGAAGGCGAGCGAGCCAAGCGCTGCCGCGACCGTGAGCGGCACGGCCTGCGTGAGGTCTGTTCCGACCAGCTGCTTCGCCCCGAGCAGCGGGTAGACGAACAGCAGCAGCACGATCATCAGCGAGCCCGAGCCCACCGAGGTCATGCCGACGACGACGCCACCGAGCATCCCGATCAGGACCGTGGGCAGCGGCTTTGCGCGCACCTGCCCGACCGAGCCCGTCCGGGTCTGCCCGGACCGGCGGTCCAGGGCGTAGCGCAGCACCATCGCCGCCGCGCCGGTGAGCAGCGCAGCGCCGAGTGCGACCTCGATGTTCTTCTCGGCGGCGGCGGAATCGCCCAGCAGATGCAGCAGGTAGGCGCCGAGGAAGGCCATCGGCACCGAGCCGAGCACCATCCAGCCGACCAGGCCGCGGTTCACGGTGCCCCGCCGCAGATGGACACCGGCCCCGATCGGTCGCATCACGACAGCCGCGACGAGGTCGCTGGAGATCGCCGCCGACGGCGTGACGCCGAATAACAGGATCAGCATCGGCGTCATCAGGGCGCCACCGCCGGCGCCCGTCATCCCGACCAGAAAGCCGATCACGGCGCTGCCGAGGACTATGTAGGGGTCTACGTGCGTGGTTGGCTCGCCACCCGGCCGGACGCTGTCGCGACGGCGCATGGTAGACGACGCGAGCACCCCCACCGCCCGGGCGGCGGTCGCTGCGGCGCACCTTTGAGCACGTAAGCTGCACCCCGTGCCGAGCGCCGCCACGCCATACAGCGAGCTGGGCGCAGTCGACATCGTCGCGCTGATCAGGGCGCGGGAGTGCAGTTGCGTCGATATCGCCGCGGCGGCCAACATCGCGATGCGCAAGCTGGACGGCTCGATTCACGCATTCGCGACGGATCCGGGCGATGAGGCGATCGATCGCGCTCGCGAGCTCGACAAGCTTCCCGCGGCCACCTTCGCCAGCCTGCCGCTGATCGGCGTACCGGTCGGAGTGAAGGACGTGTTCGACACGGCCGAGCTGCCAACCGCCTACGGCTCGCCGATCTATGAGGGCCACCGTCCACGATCGGATGCGGCGCTCGTCAGCCTGCTGCGGGCCGCCGGTGCGGTGATCGTCGGCAAGACCAGGACGAGCGAGTTCGCATGGAAGCATCCGAGCGACACGCGCAACCCGCTCGATCCGCAGCGCACACCGGGCGGCTCCTCGAGCGGCTCGGCGGCTGCGGTCGCGGCGCGGCTCGTGCCGCTCGCGACGGGCACGCAGACGGCCGGCTCGATCGTGCGCCCGGCCTCCTACTGCGGCGTGCTCGGCTTCAAGCCGACGTTCGGCGTACTGCCGCTCGCGGGCGTGCTGCCGACGTCTGCGTCGCTCGACACGGCGGGGCTGTTCGCCCGAAGCGTCGACGATCTCGAGCTGGCGCTCGCGGCCGCCTGTGCGGCGCCGGCGGGCATGGCGGTGGCGCGGGCGAGCCGCTCGCTCGACGGCGCCGGCGCGCCGCGCCCGGGCGAGCCGGCGGCCGCCCCGCGGATCGGCTTCGTCCGTGTGGCGTGGGACCGGCTCGAAGCAGCGGCGCGCAACGCGATCGACGACTATCTCGGTGCCGCCGCGAGCGCCGGCGCGGTGATCGAGGAGATGTCGCTGCCCGTTGCGTTCGAGCTGCTCGCGGAGGCGCAGGCGACGATCCAGGCGGCCGAGACGGCATGGGCGCTCGGGCGCGAGGCCGACTGGCACGGGGAGCGTGTGAGCGAGGAGCTGCGCGCCTACATCGCGGAGGGACGCGCCGTCACGCGCGAGGATTACCTGGCCGCGCGGCGGCTGGCGGATGAGCAGCGCTGGCGCTGGCAGGAGCTCCTGCACGGGTTCGATGCCGCTCTCGCGCCGAGCACGCTCGGCGTGCCGCCGCTGCTCGAGCTGGCCAGCACCGGCGACTCGCTGCTGTGCCGCCCGTTCACGCTGCTCGGCGGGCCGGCGCTCGCGCTGCCGGGGGCGTGGACGTCGGCTGGACTCCCGATCGGGATGCAGCTGGTGGGAGCCGCGCACGACGACCGGGCGCTGCTTGGCGTTGCGCGCTGGCTGCTCGGCCGCGTCGGCGAGCGGCGCCCGGCGGCGTGATGCGAGTACAGTCGCGTGATGACCGAATACGGCAATCCTGAGCAGGACGTCGCGACCGAGGAGCGCCACCGCGAGGAGCGCCGGGCGGTCGAGGAGGCTGGTGGTGGCGAGTCGGAGGGCTTCGAGCTCGCCGAGCACGACCTCATCGAGCACGCCTCACACGGCGATGAGCACACCCCGGCGAAGATCATTCGCGACGCCGAGCCGGAGGAGGAGGCGGTCGACTCCGTCTACGGCGAGGCCGACGAGGAGACCCTCACCGACTGACGAGCGTGCCGGCGAGCCAGCGGTGCGCTGCGATGACGTGAGCCGAGTCGATCTGGTGACCGAGGTCGGACTCGTGGTAGGAGACCTCGAGGCCTCCGGCGGTGAGCAGATCGCGAGCGCTGCGGCCGAACTGCACAGCGATCACGGGGTCACGGCGGCCGTGAGCGATGAAGGTGCGAAGGCCCGCGCGAGTCGCTAGGTCCGGCTGCCAGTTCTCGACCGCCGGGACGAAGCCTGAGAACGCCAGGATCCCCGCCGGTACCGGCCGCCCAGGCCCAAGGCCCGTCGCGTAGCTCATCACCGATCCCATTGAGAAGCCGCCGAGGACGGTGCGCGCGGGCTCGATCCCGGTGCGCTCCCACAGTTCGTCGTGGAAGGCGGCGAGCGCGTCAACGGCGGCGCGGAAGCTGTCAGGGTCGGGGTGCCCGACCGCCGGCACCAGGTACCAGTGGCGGCCGGGGAACCCGGGCAGCAGCAGCGGAGCGGCGGGGCTCACGACGTGCAGCCGCCGGCGGGGGTCGAGCGCGTCGCCGAGCGGCAGCAGATCGAGCTCGTCGGCGCCGCGGCCATGGTGGAGCACGAGCAGGCCGTCGGCCTCACCGTCGGCGGGCCGCTCGCGGAACCCCAGTTGGGTCACTGCGCCCGGCGCTCGATTTGCGAGGGCATACGCCGCCAAGGTAGCGGATAGGAGCCGGGGGCCCCGCCGCCGGACCGCCGCCTCCAAGAACGTCCTTCGAATCCAACGCCGCCATCCGGGCCGAATGGCGTGCCAGTCTTTTGAAAGCCGTTCTAAGGTTCGCGGATGGCCGACTGGGAAGATGTTCGCCGGATCGCGCTTTCGCTACCGGACGCCGACGAACGCCCGCTGCATGATCACTGCTCCTGGAGGGTTCGCGACAAACTCTTCGTGTGGGAGCGCCCACTGCGCCCGGCGGACGTTCGCGCGCTCGGCGAAGCGGCGCCCACCGGGCCGATTCTCGGCGCGCGGGTGGAGCACCTCGGCGCGAAGGAGGCGTTGCTGGCCGACGATCCCGCTGTCTTCTTCACGATCCCCCATTTCGACGGCTACTCGGCTGTTCTCGTGCGCCTTGAGGCGATCGCGCTCCACGAGCTCGAGGAACTGATCGTCGAGGCCTGGCTCGCCCGTGCCCCGGCCCGTTTGGCGCGAGACTATCTCGCCGGACACCCGCCGCCCGCAGCCCGCGAGCGGTCCGGCCCGGTGACGGGCCCATGGACGTCTGTGGACGGGTGATCTAGACGGACGGGTCGTAATAGTCGCGTAGCGCGAAGTTTTGCCGATGCCATCTTGCGCGCGCCCGGTACGGGATGCGTGTGAGGGCACTCCGTGGCGTCAGAGCGGCGCCGCACGAACTCCCGTGAAGGGAATGACCAATGATGCGAAAGGTATTTGCCATCGGAGTCGTGGCTCTCACGTGCGCGCTCCCCGCGTCCGCGAGCGCAAAGGCACATCCGCGACTGAAGACCCACAGGCTCGTGAGCCACGTGCTGAAGGAGCATCCGAGGCTCAAGTAACACGCAGGCCGGCGGGACGGACGGTCCCGCCGAGGACTCAGGGCGAGCACCAGCTCGCTGGTGGCGCGAGACGGCCCGGCCAGACGGCCGGGCCGTCCGTGCGTATCGCCCCGCGCGACGCGCGCAGCGATGGTGCGATCATGGGATGTGTGCAGGTCGGTCAAGAGCTGAGCGTCAGGGAATATGAGAAGGAGCTCCTGCGCCTGCAGACCGAGCTCGTGTACATGCAGGAGTGGATCGTCGCGAGCGGCAAGCGGCTCGTCGTGCTGTTCGAAGGCCGCGACACCGCCGGCAAGGACGGGGCGATCAAGCGGATCATCGCGTACCTGAACCCGCGCACGTGCCGGGTCGTCGCGGTTCCCACCCCCTCCGAGCGCGAGCGCACGCAGTGGTACTTCCAGCGCTACGTCGCGCACCTGCCGGCGGCCGGGGAGATCGTCCTGTTCGATCGCAGCTGGTACAACCGCGCCGGCGTCGAGCGCGTGATGGGGTTCTGCACCGACGCCGAATACGAGGAGTTCCTGCGCTTCTGCCCCGCCTTCGAGCAGGCGCTGCGCAACGATGGCTTGATGCTCGTGAAGTACTGGCTTTCGGTCAGCGACGAGGAGCAGGAACGCCGCTTCAAGAAGCGCCTCTCAGATCCCCGCAAGCGCTGGAAGTTCAGCACGATCGATCTGCAGGGCCGGGCGCGCTGGGTGGATTACGCGCAGGCCAAGGACCGGATGTTTGAGCGCACCGACACCGAGACGAGCCCGTGGCATGTGGTCGAGGCCGATGACAAGCGCTCCGCGCGGCTGAACCTGATCAGCCATCTGCTGTCGCTCGTTCCGTATGAGCACCTCGATTCGCACGAGAAGGTGAAGCTGCCGCCGCGCCAGCGGCGCGAGTACGTGCGCCCGCCGAAGTCGACGCAGCGGGAGGTTCCGACGCGCTACATCGTGCGCGGCTCGCGCTGAGGTGGCGGCGCGGGCGGCGCTTCCTGTCGCGCAGCACCTCCACGGTCCCGGCAGGGTTCAGAAGACGGGCGTTTCGCGGTAGTCGCCCCAGACCGTTTGGAGCGCCTGCACGATCTCGCCTTCGGATGCGTGTGCGCGCGCGGCGAGGAGCAGATCTGGCATCAGGTTGGCCCGCTCTTTCGCCGCATCCTCCTTGAGCGCGGCCAGCGCGGTCTCTACCGCCTCGCCGTCGCGACGCGCTCGCACGCCCTGCAGGCGGTCGATCTGTTTCTGTTCGAGCGTCGGGTCGATGCGCAGCAGCGGCGTGTCGTCGCGGTCGCCTTCGGTATGGCTGTTGACGCCGACCACGAGCCGGCGGCCGGAGTCGATCTCCTGCTGCAGCTGATAGGAGGCGTCGGCGATCTCCCGCTGGGGGTAGTTGCGCTTCACGGCCGCGACCATCCCGCCGAGCTCGTCGATCGTGGCGAAATACGCTCGCGCCTTGGCCTCGATCTCGTCGGTCAGCGCTTCGACGAAATAGCTGCCGCCGAGCGGATCGATCGTGTTGGCGACGCCCGTCTCGTGGGCGATTATCTGCTGCGTGCGCAGCGCTATCCGCACCGCGTTTTCCGTCGGTAGTGCGAGCGCCTCGTCGTAGCTGTTGGTGTGTAGCGACTGGGTGCCACCAAGCACGCCGGCGAGCGCCTCGATGGCGGTGCGGGTGATGTTGTTCAGGGGCTGCTGGGCGGTGAGGCTGACACCGGCGGTCTGCGTGTGGAAGCGCATCAGCCACGACCTTGGATCCTTCGCGCCGTAGGTGTCGCGTAGCTCCTGTGCCCAGATGCGGCGGGCTGCGCGGTACTTCGCGATCTCCTCGAAGAAGTCGATCTGGGCGTTGAAGAAGAAGCTCAGCCGCGGCGCGAAGTCGTCGACATCGAGGCCTCGCTCGAGTGCCTGCTCGACGTAGGTGAAACCGTCCTTGAGCGTGAAGGCGAGCTCCTGTGCGGCTGTCGAGCCGGCCTCGCGGATGTGGTAACCGCTGATCGATACCGGATGCCAGCGCGGCATCGCCGTCGAGCACCACTCGATCATGTCGCCCAGCAGGCGCATCGCCGGGTCGATCGGGAAGCACCACTCCTTCTGCGCGATGTACTCCTTGAGGATGTCTGCCTGGATCGTCCCGCCAAGGCGCTCAGCCGGTACTCCCTGGTTCTCGGCCGCGACGACGTAGTAGGCGAGCATGATCGCGGCGGGGGCGTTGATCGTCATCGACACGCTCACCTCGCCAAGGTCGATCCCGTGGAACAAGGTCTGCATGTCATCGAGCGTGTCGATTGCGACGCCTTCACGCCCGACCTCCCCCAGCGACCGCGGCGAGTCCGAGTCGTGACCCATCAGCGACGGCATGTCGAACGCCGTGCTCAGGCCGGTCTGGCCCTGTTCGAGGAGGTAGCGGAAGCGCTCGTTGGTCTCCTCCGCGGTCCCGAAGCCGGCGAACTGCCGCATCGTCCACAGCCGGCCGCGATACATCGACGGGTACACCCCGCGCGTGAACGGATAGCGGCCCGGCAGCCCGATTCGATCGGCGCCCGGCAGGTCCGCCTGCGTGTAGAGCGCCCGGACCGGCTCTCCGGAGAGTGTCGTGAACGTCGCGTCGCGCTCCGGCGAGGCCTCGTAAGCGACGCGCCACTCCTCGTCACCCACCGCCGGCTCCCGCAAAAACATGGACATCAGATAGTTGAAAGGTCGCATATTTCGCCCGTGCTGTCAACCCGAGCCGCGGCTTGTTAGGGCCCCATTGCGCGACTCTCGCCAATCCAATAGTTTGAATGTCACCTAGTCGCGGACAGCGCGGTGCTGCCAGCGCGGATCGGGAGCCGCCGAACATGAAGGTGCCTGTTGTCGGAGTGATGCATGCGAGAGCTATCGGCTCGCTGATTTCCGGCCTGACCGCCGCCGGCACGCCCGATCGGCCCCACGAGCGCCGGGTGGCGGCGCGGGAGCGCTGCGGTCCCGAGGCCGGGGACGGCCGCTGCAAGACGAGCTCCGGACGGGCGCTGGTATGAACGCCTCGCCCGACGGTCCCTGCGGCCTGCCGCAGGAGCTCGCGGACCTGCGGGCGACGATCGCCCGGATCGCAGCGGAGCGGATCGCTCCGCGCGCCGCGGAGATCGACCGATCCGGCACCTATCCGCAGGACATCCGTGAGCTGCTGGCCGAGAACGACATTCTGGCTCTCCCGGTCGCGGCGGAGTACGGCGGCACGGGCACCGGGACGCTGATGCTGCAGATGGCGATCGAGGAGATCGCGAAGGCCGATGCCTCATGCGCACTGATCCTGATGCTCCAGGAGCTCGGCACCCTGCCGATCGCGCGCTACGGCTCCGACGAGCTCAAGCAGCGCTTCCTGCCCCGCTGCGCCTCGGGCGAGCTGCTTGCGGCGTTCGCGCTCTCGGAGGCCGAGGCCGGTTCGAACGCGGCCGCGATGCGGACCGCCGCCGTCCCCGACGGCGACGGCTGGGTGATCAACGGGACCAAGAACTGGATCAGCAACGCGGGCGTCGCGGATTTCTATGTCGTCTTCGCGGTCACCGACCGCGAGAACGCACGCGTGACGGCGTTCGTGGTCGAGTCCGACCGGCCCGGGTTTTCGATCGGCGGCTACGAGCACAAGCTGGGGATCAAGGGCTCCCCCACCGGCTCGCCGGTGCTCGAGGACGTCCGCGTGCCGGCGGAGAACGTGATCGGCGAGGTCGGTCGCGGGATGCGCGTCGCGCTCGGAACGCTCGAGCGCACCCGTCTCGGCGCCGCGGCGCAGGCCGTCGGCATCGCCCAGGGCGCCACCGACTACGCGGTCGGCTACGCCAAGGAGCGGATCGCGTTCGGCAAGCCGATCATGGATCTGCAGGGCATCCAGTTCAAGCTCGCCGACATGCAGACCGGCACCGCCGCGGCGCGCACGCTGCTCTATGAAGCGTGCAGGCTCGCCGACCGCGACCCACCCCCGGCCGACCTGGGTGCGTGGACGTCGATGGCGAAGCTGTTCGCCTCCGACAACGCGATGAGGGTCACGATCGAGGCGGTGCAGGTCCTCGGCGGCTCGGGCTACGTCAACGACTACCCGGTCGAGCGGATGATGCGCGACGCCAAGATCACGCAGATCTACGAGGGAACGAACGAGATCCAGCGCGTTGTCATCGCGCGTCACCTCGCGAGCTGACGCGGCGCTCAGACGGCGGCGTCATCCGCCAGCCGGTAGTCGCCGGCTCCGGCGCGCAGCGGCGTCAGTGATGCGTACAGGTTCTCGCAGGCAGCGCCGTCGAGGGGCGCCATCCCGAAGTCCGCACCGTTGAGCAGCTCGCTTGCCCGCCGGGCGACCAGCCTACCCTCGGCGGTGATCAGCGCCAACACCGCGCGGCGGTCGCTGACATCGCGAACGCGCTCGACGTAGCCGCTACCCACCAGCTTGTCGACGACGTTCGTCACGCTCGCGCGGTGCACCTGGAGTCGGTCGGAAATCTTGCCGAGCGGCAGCTGCCCCGCGCGGCTGTAGAACAGGAGCATCAGCGCCTCGTAACGCGGAAATGTCAGATCGAGCGGCTCGAGCAACTCGTTGAGCCTCGACATCACGATCTGCTGGGCGCGCATGATCGACGTCACAGCGGCCATGCTCGGCGTCGCCACGCCACCCCAGTGCGCGTCCCACTGGCGACGGGCCTCGGCGATCGGATCAAAGGAAAGCGGGTGCGCGATAGCCAGCGAAAGGCTAGTGATCGGATCAGCCGACACCGATGCGGCCGAGCAAGATTCGCCTTCGCGCTGGGGCCGCTGCCGGTAGCGGTGTCGCGGCCGCGGGCCGGGTCAGCTCGCGAGCTCGACGACGTTCGTTAGCACGCCGATCCGCTCGACCTCGACCTCGACGCGGTCGCCGGGGTGCAGTGAGATTTTCGGCTCGCGAAAGACGCCGACACCGTCGGGTGTGCCGGTCAGGATCAGGTCTCCGGGCAGCAGCGTGAGCACCGTGCTCGCGTAGGCGATCAGAGTCGGGATATCGAAGATCAGGCTGCTCGTGCGCGAGTCCTGGAGGACCTCGCCGTTCAGTCGCTGGATGACGCGCAGGTCGCTCGGGTCGCCGAGCTCTGACGCCGGGACGAAGCGCGGGCCGAGCGGGCAGAAGGTGTCGTAGCCCTTGCCGCGAAACCACTGGCCGTCGCCGAACTGGGCGTCGCGCGCGCTGACGTCGTTGGCAGCGGTGTAGCCGGCGACGACGTCGTAGGCGTCGGCGCGCGCGACGTTGCGGGCGACGGCGCCGATCACCACAGCCAGTTCGGCCTCGGCGTCGACGTGCCCGATACCGGCGGGCAGCACGATCGCGTCGCCGTCTGAGCAGATCGTGTTGGCGAACTTGGCGAACATCAGCGGCGACTTGGGGAGCTCCTCGCCCGATTCGCCCGCATGGTCTGAGTAGTTGAGCCCGATGCACAGCACCTTGGGCTCGCTGCGTCCGAACCGCTCCTGCCATTCGCTTTGAAAGTCGTTCATCTCAGTGGCCTTCGGTTGGGTGACGTGACGGTTGGGGCTCAGGCGGTCTTGCCGGCCGGCGCGGAGCCAGAGCAGCCGCGCCGGCGAAGCGGGCGCGGGGTCCGAGCTGCTCCTCGATCCGCAGAAGCTGGTTGTACTTGGCGAGCCGTTCCGATTGCGCGAGCGAGCCGATCTTGATCTGACCGGAGTTGGTGCCGACGGCTAGGTCCGCGATGAAATCATCGCTCGTCTCGCCCGAGCGTGCCGACACGACCGCAGCGTAACCGCTCGCCCGCGCCTGCGCGATGACGGCCAGCGTCTCGCTCAGCGTGCCGATCTGGTTCATCTTCACGAGCACCGAGTTCGCGACTGCGTCGTTGATGCCGCGGGCAAGCCGGGCCGCATTGGTCGTGAAGAGGTCGTCGCCGAGGATCTGGAGGTTCTCGCCGAGGCGGCGGGTGAGAATCGCCCAGCCCTCCCAGTCGTCCTCGGCGAGACCGTCCTCGATCGAAACGATCGGATATTGCTCGGCGAGTGCTGCGAGGCGGTCGACGAGGGCGGCTGCGTCCAGCTTGCCGGATTCCTCGGGCAGCCGGTAGACGGCACCGTCGTGGAAGTGCGTGGCGGCCACATCGATCGCGAAGGCGATCTCGTCACCGAGCGATCGGCCGGCTCGCGCAACGGCCGCTGTCAGCAGCTCGAGCGCGGCCTGCGGATCGGCGAGTCTGGGACCGAATCCGCCCTCGGCCGCCTTCAGGGTCGTGAGTCCGCGGGCCGCCAGCAGCTCGCCGGTTGCGGTGCGCACCGCGGAGCACCACTCGAGCGCCTGCTGAAACGAGCTCGCGCCGAGCGGCACGACAAGGAAGTCCTGGAAGGCTAGGCCGCCCTCCGCGTGCAGGCCGCCGCTGATGATGTTCACCATCGGCAGGGGAAGCACGGTTCCGCCACCCAGCTGCTGCCAGAGCGGGAGTCCGCGCGACGCGGCTGCTGCGCGGGCCGCTGCGGTCGACACGGCGAGCAGCGCGTTTGCGCCCAGGCGCGAGCGGTCCTCGCTCCCGTCAAGCTCGATGAGCAGGCCGTCGAGCTGCGCCTGGTCGAACGGGCTTTGGCCCACGACCGCTGGCGCGATCGTGTCGCGGATGTTCGCGACGGCGCCAAGCACGCCGTTGCCGTTGAAACGCGAAGGGTCGTTGTCGCGCAGCTCGTGGGCCTCGTGGCGGCCGGTCGAGGCGCCCGAGGGAACACTCGAGCGCGCGAGGGTACCGTCGCTCAGCGCGAGATCGACCTCGACGGTCGGGCGTCCGCCGGAATCGAGGATCTCGCGCGCGACGACGGCGGCGATGGTCGGCGTCACACCCGCGCCCGCCTGACAGCCTCGATCGCGGCGCGCAGCGTCTGCGGGGGTTCGAGCAGCAGACGCGAACCGGCCTCGCGCGCGATCTCCTGCTCGGGGCGGGCGAGGTACTCGGCGGGCGACTTGCCGTCGACGCGGGCGACCATCAGCGCGCCGACGTGGCCGAGCAGATATGGGAGCTCGGGCGCCAGCTCGGCTGGGACCGCCGTGCGGTAGGCGTTCCAAAAGCAGTTCGCGCTCAGCTCCAGCTCGGGGCTTGACCGCGGCACGTGCACGAGCTTCAGCAGCAGGTGGTTGAGCATGTAGGCCACGTCGAACGCCGGGTCGCCGAAGTGCGCAACCTCGAAGTCGATGACCCACACGCCGTCGCCGACGAGCACGTTCTTGGGCGAGTAGTCGCCGTGGACCAGGCACAGGTGCGTGGCTTCCATGCGAGCCATCAAAGCGCCGATCGCGTCCGCGAGCTCTGGGTGGCGCTGCGCGACCGTCCTGTAGAAGGGGTCGACTCGGAGCTGATCGAACGCCTCGTAGTCGGCGAACCGCCGTGCCACGCCGTCGTCGGCGACGGTGGCGCGGTGCCAGGATCCAAGGATGGAGCCCAGGCGCGACGCGATCGCCGGGTCGGCGTCACCGGCCAGCAGCCGGCTCTTCCATGTGCTCCAGCCGCGCGGCGCGGCGGCAATCGTCAGCGCGCAACTGTCGCGGTCGAGATCGAGTACGGCCGGAACGGCGCCGGGGGTGATCGTGGCGGCGAGAACCAGGGCGTCGGCCTCGCTGATCGCGCGCTCGCGCTTGGCGAGCCACAGCTCGGGCACGCGGAGGCGCGGCAGCGCCTGTTTCACGACCACGCTCGTCGCGCCGCACTCGGCCGCGAGGACCACGTTCGAGACCCCGCCTTCGAGCTGGCGGGCAGCGATCCGCTCCCCCGGCGCGAAGACGCCGCGCTCCGTCAGGTACGCGGCGACGGTGTCTGCGGAGAGGAGCTCCCCGCCGGGTTCGCTAAGTTGCGCGCTGATGGCGATCTCGGGGTCAGGCCTGCGGGCGAAGCTTGCTCTCTGCGAGCGAATCAGCGTATTCTAGGGAACGTTCCCATGGGGCGCCCTGAGGCGGGCGCAGGAGAGAGGACGATGGTGCAGGCAACGGCGACGGCAACGGGCGCAGCCAGCGGCGAGGACCGCGCGATCACGATCCTCGACGTCGCTCGCGAGGCGCAGGTTTCGAAGTCCACCGTCTCGCGCGTCCTGAACGGCTCGCCCCACGTCGCGACCGAAACCAGGGAGCGCGTGCTCGAAACCGTCTCGCGCCTTGACTTTCGCGCCAACGCCGCCGCGCGCGGGCTGCGCACGACCAGGAGCTTCCTTGTCGGCCTGCTCGTGCCGGCGATCAGCAACGACGTTTTCAGCCGGATCGCCGAGGTGCTGGAGGAGGACCTGCGCCACGAGAGCGTCGGGCTCGTGATCGTCAGCTCCGGATGGGACCGGGCCGGCGAGCGGCTCGGACTCGAGTCGCTGCGCGATCGCCGCGTCGACGCGCTCGTCGTCTCGCTCGTCAACGACCGCGACGCGGAGCTGGCGCAGTTGCTCGCCGCCGTGACCAGCCCGATCGTGCTGCTCGACCGCGAGATCCCCGGGACCTCTGCGGACGTGGTCCTGACCGACCAGCGCGGCGGGATCCGCAAGGCGCTCGAGCACCTGGCCGGCCTCGGACACCGCTCCGTCGGCATGGCCACGCTCAGCACGGATGTTCGCCCGGGACGCCAGGCGGTCGCCGCCTTCGAGGCGTTCGTCGCGCGGCTCGGTCTCGCCGCGGTAGCCGAGATGACGGTGCCCTACAACCGGATGGATCGCCGCTACGGCGCCGAGATCGCCGAACGCATGCTCTCGACGGGAGCCACGGCGATCCTCTGCTGCGTCCCCAACACGGTGACCGCCGGAGTGCTCGAGTACCTCGACCACCAGGGAATCTCCGTCCCGGAGGACGTTTCGATCGTCGCGATGGACGAAAGCGAGCTGGCCTCGGTCAAGAAGCCCCAGCTGACCGTGATCTCACGCCAGATCGACGACATGGCGCGCTTCGCCAGCCGGATGGTCACATCCCGCCTTGCCAATCCCGACCTCCCGCCCCGCGTCAAGGTCGTGCCGACGAGCCTGCAACTGCGAGCCTCGACGGCAGCTCCGAGTGCCCGCTCGGCGGGCGCCTGATGAGCGTCCTAGCAGCCGCCGTGGGGCTCGAGCCCGACCCGATCCGGGAGGTCAGCTGCTTTGACTGCTCTGTCCCGCTGCCGCGCCCGCTGATCGTCGGGCGCGCGACGGTCACGCGGCGAACCTATGCCGTCGTTCGGATCAGGACGCAGAGCGGTCTGGAAGGCGCGGCCTACGCCTTCGCCCGCGGCCTGCCGGTCGCCGCGATCGTAGAGAGCGCGCTCGCGCCGTTGCTGCTCGACGCCGACCCCGCGCTGCCCGAGCTGATCCGCGCGCAGCTCGCCGGCGCCTACTGGCCGTACGCGGAGCGAGGACTGTTCGCCGTCGCGGCAAGCGCCGTGGACCTCGCGCTGTGGGATCTGCTGGGAAAGCGCCTGGGCGCGCCGCTCGCGGACCTGCTCGGCCGTGTTCGCCGCGACGTCGCGGTCTGCGGCGTGGGCGGCTACAAACTCGAGGGCGTCGACGAGCTCGGCGGCCTGCAGGAGGAGATGTCCAGCTTCATGCGTCTGGGCTGCCGGGCCGTGAAGCTCACGATCGGCGCCGACGACGCTGCAACGGACGCACGGCGGATCGCCGCGGTGCGGGAGGCCGTTGGCGAGGACTGCACGATCGCCGTCGACGCCTTTCGCTCGTTCACGAGCATCGAGGACGCGGTGCGGCGACTCGCGCTGCTTGAGCCATTCAATCTCTCCTACGTCGAGGATCCCTTCTCGGAGACACTCGCTCCGCTCGTCGCCGATCTGCGTCGGCGCTCCGGGATGCTGATCGGCCTCGGCGAGAATCTCGCGGGTCATCGCGCCTTTCGCGAGCTGATCGCATCCGGCGCCGTCGATGTCGTGCGCTGCGACGCAACGGTCGTCGGCGGCGTTCGGGAGTTCATGGCAAGCGCGGCGCTGGCTTCGGCGCAGGGCCTCGAGGTCTCCACGCACGTGCACGCCAATGTCCACGTGCACTTCGGCGCCGCGATCGCGAACCTCCACCCCGCCGGCCTCGAGTACATGCCCCCCAACTCGGGCCTTGACGGCCTTGACGACCTGCTCAAGACGGCGCTCGAGGTTCGCGACGGCAAGGCGCTCGTCCCGGATCGCCCCGGACTCGGCCTCGACTGGGACTGGGACGCGGTCGCGAGGTACGCCGGTGCCTGATGAATGGCGCGGAGCGCCCGGTCACGAGCGCCGGCTGGCGGACGCCGGAGCGCCGGACGGCCCTTTCTCGTTCCCCTGGGACGCGCCGCTCGTGCCGCCGTTCCCGATCGCCTTTCGCAACGTGTCGATCCTGACCGCGGCGTGGCGGACCGATCCGGCGGCGATCGCCCGCCTGCTGCCGCCGCCGCTTGAGCCGATCGGCGATGTCGTCCTCGCCCACACCTATCTGATGCCAGACACCGACTTCGTCGGCGCGGCGCACGAATGCAACGTGATGTTCGGCGCTCGGCTGGCGCGGGGTGACGAGGTCGTCGAGGGCGGCTACTCGAGCGGCCTTTACCTGGACTCGGATGTCGGCGTGGCGCACGGGCGCGAGGTCCACGGGCAGCCGAAGAAGCTGGCTCGCCTCGCGCTCGAGACGCGCGGCGATCTGATCGTCGCCGAGGTCGAGCGCAACGGGATCACGATCCTCACGGCGACGCTGCCCTACAAGCAGCGCGCGGCCGACGCGGCGCAGATGCGCCGCCATTTCGACTTCACCGAGAACATCAACTACAAGCTGATCCCCCACATCGACGGCACGCCGGCGATCCGCCAGCTGACGGCGCGGCGGCTGAGCGACGTGCGTGTCCATGAGTGCTGGAGCGGTCCGTGCACGGTCGAGCTTCGCCCCAACGCCCAGGCGCCGGTCTGGCGGCTGCCCGTGATCGAGCCGCTCGACGGCTTCTTCTGGCGCGCGGACTTCACGCTGGTAGCCGGACGCGTGCTGCATGACTACCTCGCCGAGGAGTCCTCATGAGCGGCCGGCTCGTGGTGCTCGATGCCTCCTTCGGCGAGGTCGGCGTCGAGTCCGAAGCGGCGGCCCCATGGGGAGTCAGCGTGGACGACGCCGGCGGGGTCAGCGGCCAGGCGGTGGTGGGGGCTGCTGGGACCGCAGACGGGGTGCTCGTCCAGTATGGCCAGATCGGCGCCGAGATCATCGAGCAGTGTCCCAGCTGGCGTGTGATCGGGCGCTACGGCGTCGGTGTCGACAACGTCGACGTCGACGCGGCGACCCGTCAGGGAATCGCCGTGATCAACGTCCCCGACTATTGCATCGAGGAGGTCGCGACCCACGCCGCGGCGCTCGTGCTCGCCGGTTGGCGCAAGCTCGCGCTCTCGCGGGAGCTGATCGACACCGGTCGCTGGGGTGACTGGAAGGCTCTGCGGCCGGTCCAGCCGCTGTCGAGCGCAACGCTCGGGCTAGTCGGCGTCGGGCGGATCGGAGGCGAGGTGGTCCGCCTGCTCGGCCCGTTCTTCGGCGGCGTGATCAGCTTCGACCCTTTGCAGGATCCCCCTCCCGGCGCCCGGGCCGTGACGCTCGATGAGATATTCGAGGAGGCGGACGTCGTCACGCTGCACTGCCCGCTGACGCCCCAGACCCGCGATCTGGTCAACGCGCAGCGCCTGGCGTCGATGAAGCCGGGGTCCCTGCTTGTCAACGTTTCGCGCGGCGCACTGGTCGACACCGCGGCGCTGACGCAAGCGCTGCACCGCGGCACGATCGGTGGCGCCGCGCTGGACGTCCTGCCGCAGGAGCCGCCCGACACCGACGATCCGCTGCTGGGCGCCCCCAACGTGCTGCTGACCAACCACTCGGCGTGGTACTCCGAGGTGGCACTCGTGCGCCTGCGCCGGCTCCTGGCGGAACGCTGCTGCGCCGCGCTGGCCGGAGAGCCGGTGCCGACCGTCGTCAACGCGCGCGAGCTCGCCGCGAGGGCGCAGCGGTGAGCGACATCTTCGACGTCAGCGGACGTGTCGCGGTCGTGACCGGGGCCGGCGGCGGACTGGGCACGGCGATCTGCGCCGGCCTCGCAACGCACGGCGCCGACGTCGCGTTGATCGACGTCAACCGCGAAACGCTCGAGGCTTCCGCCGCCGGCGTGCGCGCACAGGGCCGCCGCGCGCTCGTGCTCGAGCGCGACGCCTCCGACGAGGCCGCGGTCGCGCAGGCTTTCGCCGAGATCGACGAGGCGTTCGGGCAGGTGGACATCCTCGTCAACCTCGCCTACACGCCGCTCTTCGCGGCGCCCGAGGATCTGACGCTCGACGTCTGGAACGAGGCCTTCGCGGTCAACGTCACGAGCTACTTCCTCTGCTGCCGGGAGGCCGGCAGGCGCATGATCGCGCGTGGCCAGGGCGGCGCGATCATGAACATGTGCTCAATCTGCGGCACCTCGGCGACGGGGCGAGGCTCCTTCCCCTACAGCATCGCCAAGGGCGGCATCGCGATGATGACGAAGGAGCTGGCGATCGAGTGGGCCAAGCACGGCATCCGCGTCAACGCGATCCAGCCGTGCCAGTTCCTGACGCCGGGGCTGCGCCACCGGCTTGACAATCCGCAGCTCGGCCACATTCGCGACAAGTTCCTCTCCGGCATCCCGCTGAACCGGCTCGGAGAGCCGCACGAGATGGTGGGACCCGTGATCTTTCTCGTGTCAGACGCCGCCGCGATGGTGACCGGAGTGCTCCTGCCGGTCGACGGCGGCAATCTCGCGATGAATGCCGGCGGCACGAAGGATTAGGCGCCGGGAAACAGTGAGACGCCGGCGCACCGCTCAGCCGCACCAGCAACCCGAAGGAGATCCGCAATGAAGGTGTTGATTCTTGGTGGCACGCGCTTTGTCGGGCGCCACGTCGCGGCGCAGCTGCTCGACCGCGGCGCCCAGGTGACGCTGCTTCACCGAGGTGTGACCGGTGAGGGGATCGCGGGAGCGGCGAGCGTGGTCGGCGACCGCTCGGAACCCGACGGGCTGGCCGCGCTCGGCGACCAGCGCTTTGACGCGGTCGTCGACATGTCGGCGTACTTCTCAGAGTGGACGCGCGCGGCTGCCGAGACCCTGCGTGGACGCGTGTCGCATTACGTGTTCATCTCGAGCGGAGCGGTGTACCGTCCGTCGGCGGAGCTCCCGTGGTCTGAGGCGACGCCGTTTGGACCGAGCCCGATCTGGGGTCAGTACGGCCACGAGAAGGTCGCCTCGGAGCGGATCCTCTGGGACGCCCAGGCCGACGGGGGATTCGCCGTCACGGCCTTTCGCTTTCCGTTCATCCTCGGTCCTGGCAACTTCGCCGACCGCGAGTCGTTCGTGTTCGGCCGCCTGGCCGCCGGCCGCCCGATCCTTTTGCCCGCCGGCGGCTCGGCGCTGAACCAGTTCGTCTACGCCGAGGATGTCGCGCGCGCGATCGTCGCGACGCTCGAGCGCCCCGACACCGCCGGTGGCCAGGCATACAACTGCACCTACGCCAAACCGATCACCAACCGCGGCTGGGTGGCGATGTGCGCGGACGTGCTCGGCGTCGAGGCGGAGCTCGTGGCGATCGACGAGGCCGAGCTCGGCGTCGCGTCCCCGACGGTCGACCTCGGCAACATCGTTTTCCCCTATCCGCCCGAGCACTACGTGCTCGATGGTTCCAAGCTCACGCGCGAGCTGGGCGTCGCGATGAACACGCCGAACCTGCGAATGATCGAGGAGTACGCCGCGTGGTGGGAGACGCTCGCGCAGAAGCCGCCGCTGCGCAGCTATGAGCGCGAGAACGCGGCGCTCGGCGCGCTGGGGTTGGCGACGGTCTGACAGCGGGGCTCGGGGCGCGCCGTCCGCGCTTGCGCGCGACCGGCGGCGCGCCCGGGCTCGCAGCTAGCGCTCGCTCGAAGGCCAGCGCTCGATCGAGTCGCGCACGGACGCGACGACGTGCTCCACCTGCGGGATCACCGCCTCCATCAGGTTGGGTGCGTGCCCGATCGGAGTGTGCGCCGCGGTCAGGCGCTGGACGGGCGCGTCGAGGTACTCGAAGACGCTCTCCTGCAGCGAGGCGGCGATCTCGGAGGCGACGCTCGCGTAGGGGGGCTCCTCGCTGACGACGATCGCGCGACCGGTTTTGCGGACCGACTCGGCGATCGTGTCGGTGTACAGCGGGAAGATCGTGCGCAGATCGATTACCTCTGCTTCGATCCCCTCGCTCGCGAGCAGTTCCGCAGCCTTGACGATCTTGTTCACGACGATGCCGGCCGAGATCAGCGTCACATCGGCTCCTTCGCGCAACACGGCCGCCTTGCCGATCGGCACCAGATCCTCGGAGCCGCCGACCACGCCACGGGAGCCTGTCAGGCGCTTGTGCATGAAGAAGAGGACAGGGTCCTCCCCCCTCAGCGCCGACTTCAGCAGGCCCTTGGTGTCATGGGAGTTCGACGGCATCACGACGACGAGCCCGGGGGTGTGCATGAACCACGCCTCGAGGCTGTTGTTGTGCTGGGCGGCGAACAGCGAGACCCCGGAGGAGGCCCGGATCACCAACGGCACCGGCTTGCCCCACAGGTAGCGGGCCTTCGCGGCCTGGTTGGCGATCTCATCCATCGCTCCGAACGCGAAGTCGATGAAGTTCAGGTCGATGACCGGGCGCATGCCGTTCATCGCCGCGCCGACGCCGGCGGCAACCATCGCCGCCTCGGAGATCGGTGCGTCGATCACGCGTTCGTGCCCGAAATGCGGGCCGACGCCCTTGACCTGAGCGAAGTGCCCGCCGCGGATGAAGAGATCGGTGCCGAGCACAAAGACCGTGTCGTCCCGCTCCATCTCCTCGGTCAGGCCCTGCTGAAACGCTTGGCCGACGGTGACGAGCTCGCTCATTTCGGGCCTCTCGGGTCGAAGGGAAGACTGATCACACCGTCGCTCGCGGTTGCCGGATCGGGCAGCGGCGAGTTCTCGGAGAACTCGATCGAGTCCGCGACGATCGTGCGCGCGCTTTCGAGCATCGCGGCGTAGCGATCGCCGTCGAGCAACCCGGCGTCCTCGAGCGCGCGGCGCAGACCGTCGATTGGGTCGCGCGTACGCCGCCACTCCTCGACCTCGTCGTCGGTGCGGTAGCCGGCGACCTCGCCGGTGTTGTGCCCGTGGTAGCGGTAGGTGACCGCCTCGATGAACGATGGGCCGCCGCCGCTCGCCGCTCGCTCGCGCGCCTCGACGGTCGCGCGGTAGACCGCGCAAACATCCTGGCCGTCGATCTGGACCGCCGGCAGTCCGAAGCCGGACGCCCGCTCCGCGATCGAGGGTCCGGTCAGCGCGCGGCCGATGTAGGTCTCGACCGCGTATTGGTTGTTCTCGCAGATCGCGATCAGCGGCAGCTTCTGGCTCGCCGCGAAGTTCACTGCCTCCCAGGTTCTGCCGGTGTTCGCCCCGCCTTCGCCGAAGAACCCGACGCAGACCTGGCCGGAGTGGCGCAACTTCGCTGCGAGCGCGGCGCCCATGGCGATGCCGAGCGACGCCCCGACGATGCCGTTGGAGCCGAAGTAGCCGAGCGAGAAGTCGTTGAGGTGCATGGTTCCGCCACGGCCGCCGGCGCAGCCGCTCGCGCGTCCCCACAGCTCCGCCATGGCGACGTTGGCCGTCATTCCCTTCGCCAGCGCATGGTGATGCGGGCGATGCGGGCTCGCGACGATGTCGCCCGGCTCGAGCGCGCGTATGACGCCAACGGCGACCGCCTCCTGGCCCGACGCCTGATGCACGGAGCCGGGAATTTTGCCGCTCGCTGTCAGCGCCTCGAGCGACTCCTCGAATTCTCGGATGACGAGCATCGTCTGCAGCCATTCGCCGAGATCCTCGACGGGCACCCCGTCGAGCGCGATCATCAGCGGCTCCTGGGGCGCGGTTGCAACGGTTCCGTTGTCGTCCATCACTTGGCTTCCTCTCTCAGTGGTCCGAGGCCATCGTCTCGGCTGCTGTCGCGAACGCGACGAGCAGGCGTGCGGCCTGCGCCCCGTCGACGACCCTGTGGTCGGCATTCAGAGTTGCGTCGAACATCATCTGCACACTGATCTCGCCGTCGTCGCCGGCGACGGGTCGCGGCAGAACGCGCCCGACGGTGAGCAGGCTGGTCTGCCCCGTGGCGACGATGCCGGTGAAACGGTCGACGCCGAAGGACCCGAGGTTGGAGAGCGTCGACGACGGTGTTGCGCTCAGATCGTCCTTGTTCAGCTTCCCGGCTCGCGCCCGCTCGACCGCGCCTTGGCGCGAGCGCGCAAGCTGCGCCGGATCCTGGCCGAGCACGTCGCGGACGACTGGGATCACGACACCGTGGACGGTGGCGACGGCCAGGCCGACGTCGACCTGCCCGCCCTCGCCGCCGTCGTCCAGTGCGCGTGCAAGGGCGACGAGCAGCAGGTCGGTGAGCGTCGGTCCCGGCTCGACGGACTCGGCGCGCAGGGTCTCAAGGCGCTTCTGCATTGCCGCTGCGTTGACCTCGCGCGAAACCGTGAAGTGCGGGATCTCGCGCCACGACTCGGCGACCTTGGTGGCGATCAGCTGGCGGAAGCGCCCGTCGCCTGCCGGCGCCGCGGCCGCGGCGGCGGTCTCGCCAGCCGCCCGCGTGCCACCGGCCGCCGCCGCCAGCCGGCGGGCACGCGGGCTCAGCCTGTGCGGCGCCGGAGCACCATCGGCCGGCGCGGTCTCGCCGGCGGCTGCCGGCGCGGCCGCTGCTTTGCTCCCGCCCGCCTCCTGCTCACGCGCGTCCGGCGCCGGTGCGGCCGCCGGCATCTCGCTTCCGTCGAGGACCGCCACGATCGCCGTGCCCACCGCGACGATGTCTCCCGCCCCCACCAGGTGCGGCCCGAGCGTGCCTGCGAACGGGCTGACGACGTCCATCGTGGCCTTGTCGGTTTCGATTTCGGCGACCGGGTCGTCGACGGCGACGGCGTCGCCGGGCTGCTTCAGCCAGCTGACGATCAGCGCTTCCTCCATGCCCACTCCGACAGCCTGAATCACGATCTCCGCCATCAGAGCCTCCTCGAATCCACGGCGGGTAGCGACGCGGCGAACGCATCTATCTCCTTGCCACCCGCGAGCACGCCGAACTCGAGCTCGTATACCCGCTCCTCGCCCGGCTCCATCATGACCGGGTAGCCGGCCTCGATAAGCTCAGGAATTGTCTGGAAGCCGTTGGTGGACGGCTCCATCCCGACCGCGTAGAGCCCCTCGCCCATCATCCGCCATTCCAGATAAACCGGCAGCGTCTCGGGGTTGTAGCGCAGCGACACGCCCAGGCCCCCGTCGATGCCCTTGAAGGCGCGATTGACGACCGCGGCGGAAACCCAGCCGTCGGCGCCGCTCGCCATCGGCAGCTCGAAGCCCTCCGCGAAGAACTTCTCCTCGGGACCGCTGAACTGCCGGTAGCGCTGGCTCGCGCCCTGCTCCTCATCGAAGATCGATCCGGCAACCTCGGCGGTGACCGACGCCAACAGCTCGGCGCCCTCGTCGACGACGGGGTAGCCGATGTTGAAGTGGTACAGCAGCTGGTGCGGCGTCGGGTAGAAGCCGTCGTTGCGGACGACATCGCGGATCCTGAACGTGCTGCCGCCGACCTCGGCCTCGTAGCGGCGCGTCAGCAGCAGATTCTCGCCGTAGACGATCTCCTGGCGCACCGTGCCCTCGGCCCAGAGCACACAGCGCTCGTCCTCCCAGCGCTCACCGAAGTTGAAGTGACTGGCCGGCAGGATCGCAACACGGTCGTGGGTGCCGTAGCGATCCTCGTGGCGCGAGTGGAACTTGAAATGCGAGACGTCCACGGTCTGGGGGTTCCCGATCGTCACGAGGCCCGCGGTGTTGCACAGGCCTCCGAGAATGAAGCGGACCCAAGCGTGATCGTCGTTCTCCCAGAACGACGGCGCGGGGAAGATCTTCGGCGCGAGCCACGCTAGCGACGCGCCGTTGAACTCGGCGTAGCCGGGATCCATCCCGCGATCGACGTTCACGCCAAATCGAAATCCGCTACCGGTCCGGAAGTCGAGGAAGCGGCTGCCGCGCGCGTACCCCTGCTCGTGCGAGAGCAGCGAAACGCCTCCGACCTGGGCGAGATTGCCGACGCGGCGCAGCAGTTCGCGCTTGGGTATCTCTGTGTTGAAGATCTTCACGGCGTCACTCTCCTTGGCTGGATCACTGCTCACTGGGCCTTCCGCCCGGCCCGACGTAGGCGGTCACGCCACCGTCGGCGAGTATCGTCGTGCCGGTCACGAAGCTGCTCGCGTCGGAGGCGAGGAACACCGCAACTGCGGCGATCTCCTCGACCTCGCCGAAGCGGCCGAGCGGAATGCGCTCCTTCAGCGCGTCGAAATCGAGCACCCCGGGG
>Ga0182016_10002245_pt1 | contig 22874 bp, 21 predicted proteins | sample 712S2MmetaG_FD_120491 | JGI IMG/M metagenome (GOLD analysis project Ga0182016, IMG submission 120491) | Permafrost microbial communities from Stordalen Mire, Sweden - 712S2M metaG | ecosystem: Environmental > Terrestrial > Soil > Wetlands > Permafrost | place: Sweden: Stordalen | collected... | reverse complement strand
AGCCATTTAATAGCCAAAGATATTTGAAATTTTCGGAGGGCCGCTTCCGACAGCCAAACGAGCATGAGGACCAGAGAAGGCTCAGGTCATCTCTTCAGAAAATTTCAAATATCTTTGGCTAGGTGTAACCCTCACCGTGCGTTCATCGGGGCAATCGTGCGGGCGATCCCCACTGATTCTCAGAGCCTTCGGAGAGCACCTGGAAAACCATGCAATTTGTGTTGGGGTTTTTTCATCGTTGGTGCCATAGGATTTGAGCGGATTCCAATGGAACCGCGGCCTCGGAGCTCCGCGGTATCATTCGCGCCGCGTAGTCCGTTGGCGGTTGAGCCGCGGACACGGCTGCGCTGTAAACGTAGCCACCCGAGGCGCCGGCCAATTGGCCAATCATCTTCATCTCCTCCCGCCAGGGGCTGCCGCCGTTGATGCCCTCGGCGAAAAGCTCAATTCGCACCGCCTTGGGGTCGAGGTCATTGAGATAAACTTGAAGATCAAAGACGTGCTGCTGGTCTTTTGTCTCCACCTTCACTTCGCCGAAGCGTAACGCAGGCCATTTCTGTTCCAGACTATGCTGCCAATCGACCAACTGCCTGGCGACGGCGCCTTTATTGGCCATGCGCAAGTGGTAGGCGGCAGCAGCCGGAAGATAATGCTGATCGGTGTATTCGCGCACCGCGCGGTCGGCGGAGAAGCGCGGGGTCAGTGCCATGCTTTCCCGCATCCGCGCAATCCAAGCAGTCGGAATGCCCTGTCCATTTCGATTATAGAATTCAGGCACCACCTCTCTTTCGAGCAAGTCGTAGAGCCTCTCGGCTTCGGCGGCGTCCCAAGCCGGATCGCTGTCGTGTTCCTGGCCATCCCCCAAAGCCCAGCCCAGATTTGGAACATAAGCTTCCGCCCACCACCCATCCAATTCCGAGAGATTGATGCCTCCATTGACGAGCACTTTCATGCCACTGGTTCCACATGCCTCCCAAGGCCGCCGTGGTGTGTTCAGCCAGACATCCACCCCTTGCACCAAGCGCTCAGTCAAATGCATGTCGTAGTCACTAAGGAAGATGGCATGAGCGCGAGCTTTGGTCTGGCGAATAAACTGGATCCATTTCTGAATCAGCGCCTGTCCCGCTGCGTCCGCGGGATGGGCCTTGCCCGCAAGAATAAGTTGCACCGGGCGTTGGGGATTGGACAACAGACGTAACAGCCGCTCAGGATCGTGCAACAGGAGGTCCGGTCGTTTGTAGGTGGCAAAGCGGCGAGCAAAGCCCAGAGTCAACGCATTTGGGTCGAAGAGACGGCTCGCCTCCTCGACGGCTTCAGGGGAGGCCCCGGCGGCGGCGGAGTGCCGGGCCAGCCGTTGGCGAGCATACTCAATCAACGACTTGCTGGCAGCCATGCGAAATTGCCAAAGGCTGGCGTCGGAGACGCAGCGGATCTTCTGGTCAAGGTTCTCCATTGCCCCAAGCCAGCGGCCTTTTCCACAGGCGTTTGTCCAAAGCTCGTCGGCGGCGGGTGAGTCCCAGGTCGGCATGTGAACTCCGTTCGTCACATATCCGACAGGCACTTCCTCCGCGGGCCAGTGCGGAAAAAGAGGCGCAAAGAGCTGGCGGCTGACTTTCCCATGCAACCGGCTTACGCCATTAACGGCCCCGCTCCCCCGGATGGCTAGATAGGCCATGTTGAAACTTTCCGACGAGTCGCCGGGATTTTGGCGGCCCAGGGCAAGTAAATCATTTATTTTAATGCCAAGCTTTTCTTGGGCGTACCGACCGAGATATCGTTCGATGAGAGCTGGAGCGAAACGATCGAAACCAGCGGCCACCGCCGTGTGGGTGGTGAAGAGGTTGCCCGCTCGTGTGGCGGCCAGCGCGACCTCGAAGGGTTGCGCGTTTTCCTTCATGAAATCGCGGGCGCGTTCCAATACGGCAAAGGCCGCATGCCCTTCATTCAAGTGACAGACTTCCGGGTGAATGCCAAGGGCGTCGAGCAGGCGCCAGCCGCCGAGACCGAGAATGAGTTCTTGCTTGAGGCGCAACTCCGGACCACTCCCGTAAAGCTCGCTGGTGATTCCTCGATGAGCAGGGAAGTTGGCCGCATCATTGCTGTCTAACAGGTAGAGCTTCACTCGACCGACCTGGACCTGCCAGGCGCGCAGCCAAACCGAGTAACCGGGCAACGCGACCTCCAAGCGCAACCACTCGCCGTCGGGTTGGCGCAATGGCATGATCGGCAATTGACCTGGGTCATTATAGGGGAACAGGGCCTGTTGCGCTCCGTCCTGGTCAATCACCTGGCGAAAATAGCCTTGCTGGTAGAGCAACCCCACTCCAACTACCGGGACCCCGAGATCGCTGGCGGCTTTAAGTTGATCTCCGGCCACGTTGCCGAGTCCGCCTGAGTAAATGGGCAGGGCTTCGCTTAACATGAATTCCATGCTGAAATACGCGACGCAGCTCAAGGAAGCCTGCGGATCATGTTGCTGAAACCACGCCGGCGCTTGCTCCGCCTGGCACTTGGCTTGCAGAAGGCCATCAATGTTTTTGCGAAAGGCAGGATCGGCCAGGACGCGCTCGAGTTTGTCCCGCGAAACCGTTTGCAGGACAGCCCAAGGGTTCTGCGTCAGTTCCCACAGGGTTGGATCAAGCTTCCGCCAAACCTCGTCGGTCGCGTGATTCCAGGACCAGCGCAGATCCAAAGCCAATTCCGCCAAGGAATCGAATCCCTTGATGTCCTTGGGCAAATAATTGTGAGTGATCTTGCTGACAGGAGTTTGTTCGCTCATGTTTCTCTTTCAATATTTGTTCGAATGCAATGGCTCGCAGGGAAGCAGCCAAGTGCTTTGCCTGAGAATTGTCTGTGCTTGCTCAAGGATGGGGCGCAAACGAAACGCCACCGGATTGTGCTCGTAGATCTTAGCCGCTTCGGCAAAGTTCTCCACCACCTGCCGCTTCGAATCTCCCAGAATTGCCTGGACTGACGCTTCTCCGGAGGTGAGGCCTTCCGAACCGCGCCAATCCACCGGCGAGATCACAATTCAAATGCTAATCCTGGCAAGCGCATTGGCGGTATAAGGTGTTTTACCCATTCGGGGATCGGTGAATCTGCCTCTGAAGCGGCGTCTCGCGAAGGTGGCGGTGCGAATCCTCACACAAGTAAACGGAGCTAACCCCAAGAGCCTCCGACGCGAACCGACCTTCCATTTGACGATGCACTCGTTGCTGCCCTCTTTGATGGCGGAGCGAGGGCGGCGAGGTTGTGGATGTCCGCACCAAAGGCTTCCGATGCTTTTCCAAAGTCTTTGATGCCGGAGTCAAGTGCCGCCGCGCTTCCGTTCTTGCTATTGCCCTCAACGGCCGGATTGGAGCAATCCATCTCGCATGGACCCAGAGGACCGTTGTGCGTTTTTCGGCTTCGACACTTAGAGGTGTTCCGCAGTCAAGAGCATATACGCAATCATCATCACCGCGAGCAGCGCGACGGCAATGGTCACGGTCACAATCAAGCCCCGATTAGGCCGCACTTCGCCTCGCTCAATGGCCTGATTAACCAGGTGGTAATGCCACGCCGCCAGCACCGCGAGAACGCCTCCCAGTGCCATCATCGCCACGCCCATCGGCAGCGACATGCCGGTGCTTCGAATTGGTGTTTGCGGGGTCAACCGTGTCGCAATTTCCCGCAGCCACACGCCGAACTTGGCGATGACAAAACCGAGAGTGATCACGGCGATACTCGTCCTGATCCATGCCAGAAATGTTCGCTCGTTCGCGAGATATTCCGTCGCTTTTCTGTCTTCAGGTAATGAAGTGCGCAATATAGTTCGAGGATTGGCCAATTCACCAAAGCTGACCGCCGATTCTTCCTTAACGGAATCAATCGCCGTTGCGGCAACACCGCCGAGCGACGATAAAGCCGATGAGTGCTCCGACCCCGGCGCCGATGGCTATCGCTTTATACGGATGCTCATGCATGGTTTCGTCGGCGGCTTGCGCGGTTTGGACCACCTTGTCCCGGGCCCGGCCCGCGATTTCCTGGGCATGTTCAAGTGCGGTGGCCAGGCGCTGGCGGGCCTCCTTAACTTTTTCTCCGGCCACGTCGGCGGTAGCTGCCACCAAGGCGCTACCGTCTTCGAGGAGCCTAACCATATCATTGCCGATTGCCTGTGTATATTTGTTCATGTTCTTGGGTTGTCCTTATTTATTGATACTTTTCAATGATGATTTATCTGCGTTGGCGGCAGGGGGCGCTTCCGGCAAGCCGGCCACTTTCAGGACGGAGTTTCTTCCGCCAAATGGGTTGGGCACGGTTTCTCGGGCCTGCGGATCTGGCATCCATCGGCCATCCACCACCAGGCAGTATTCGTAAGTGCCCGGTGCCAAAGCTGTTTCCTTCCACCAGTGACCGCCCCCGGTTGGATGCAGAGTCTTGGCTTCGGGTTGCCAACGATTGAAACTGCCCGCAACGCAAACGGTCGTGGCCGCCGGATCAGTAAATTCGAATCGAACGGGAACCAGTCGAGGGGCGACGATAGGCGCGTTGTCGTGGTTATGATTATGTTTCATATGTGTGAGTTTAATTGATTTGTTTTGCTCATTTACCGAGCATTTTTGCGACGACGAAGATGACGAAGGCTCCAAAAAGACCCCCGCCTCCGAGAAGATAGATCAAGGAGTAACCAGCGGCGGCAAACATGTGTGGCATTATTATTGCGATCATAAGTTAATGAATAGATAAAGGTTCGGGGCCTTGCCACCGTATCGGCGGCGGCAAAGCCATTGCTGTTAGCGCGAAATAGGATGGACGCGATTACGGCCAATGCCAACTGGGCGGATACCCCGGCGCGGAATTCCCGATCCGTCTTCAGATGTCTCCTCCGATCCTTTTTTATCGGAATCCTCCAACGCTTCCTTGTTGCTGCCGTCGCGCGCCAACTCGGTGAGCGTATCATTGGCAGCTTTCTCCTCTTCAAGAATTTTTTCCAAAAGGGCGGCGGCCCTCTTGTTCCCCAGCAGCCCAGCCCACTCGCGCAGGACGCCGTACGACGCTATCTCATAATGTTCGACCTTCTGTGCGACCGAGATCAACGCCGCGTTGATGGCTGGTGACCCTTTGAAGTCCGCCGCGATTTCGTCGCCCTCTTTCAGAAGTCCCACCGTAGCCTCGCAGGTTTTCCCTTTGGCTGTTTTGTCGAAAGATTGGAAGACCTGTTCGACCTTCGTCACATGGCCTTCGGTTTCTTTTAAATGGGCCAGAATCGCCTTCTTTAGCTGATCGCAGGTAGCAGCCCGGGCCATTTTCGGCAAGGCCTTGACGAGTCGGCGCTCAGCGTCATACATGTCCGCCAGTTCCTGCAGGAATAAATCTCTAAGTGTTTTCATAGTCTTTTCTTCTTTCTGTTATTGATGGGTTTGAGTGCCCTGCGGCCGAGTCAGTTCAGCCGCAGGATAAGTTTCCCGTCAATTCCGGCCAGACCCACTGTAGGCTGCCACGGCCGGTTGCGCGGCACGGTCGGTGGATTTATTGGCCTTGCTGCCCTTGGGCGTTGGCGTGGACGCTTCGCCCGTCGTGCAAATGTCCTGCGCCCCGGCATTGGTGAAAATGTCCTTGGCCCGGGTGATTTCCTTTGAGTTGTCCGTATGGACTGAGATAAGGAGATTGCCCTCCTTAATCTTACCTTCGTAACGCTTGGCTTCGATTTCAGGAATGCCGAGGCCGATCAATCCGCCGGCAATGCCGCCCACGGCGGCACCGACAGCCGCACCGCTCAGCGCGGCGATAATCGGTCCAGCGGCGATGAAAGGGCCGACACCCGGAATGGCCAGGGCTCCAATCCCGGCGATCCATCCCAACGCTCCGCCGATGACGCCGCCCGTCCCTGCGCCAGTCGCTGTGCCTTCCGGAGCTTTCGTGTGTTTCTCATGCGCGAAATCATGGGTCGTGCCCTTGTCGGGAAACAACACCGAGATGTCGTTGTTGGAGAAGCTCGCACTTTTGAGCTGATCGACAATTTGATCGGCTTGTGAGCGTGTGGTGGCAATGCAGAATACAGATTTCTTTGACATAGATGTTGAACTTTCTTTTTTTTGTTGCGTGGATGACTAAATTAGTTGTTGCTGGCGGTGAGCTTGACTTCGAGTTGGTTGTCCACCTTCCCCGAGGGGGCGATCCTGACTGCGATTGCCCCGATGAGGCGTTTTTCCTCGACGGTATCGACCGGCCCGCGCAGGGTGACGCGGCCGTCAATGGTAATGATCTTCACGTTCTTGGCATCCATCGACATGTTTTTGTCGGCGATGATCTCTTTGCGAATCTGTGCCGTGGTGTCAATGTCGGCTTGGCTGGAGCCTTGATCGAGGGGCGTTAACGTTTTGTCGTCGCGGTCGCGAATATTGCGCGCCGTATTGTCCGCCTCCGTTGACGTGTTGGTGGTGAAGTAAGGCTCCACGTTGTAGGCTTGATAGACTCCGCCGACATAGCTGGCTTGACTGAAGTCAGGCCATTGATTGGCCTTGAAATGCGGCGCGTTGCTCAACGTTTCCTTTGAAGCGTCAAGCTGGAGGGCATCCCGAGCCGCGCTGAATCGCAGTGCGGTGGGTGGAACGGCGCTTAGTTCGTCGTCTATCCCAAGGAATCCGCCGGAGGAAATAATGATCGCCACGACACGCCCCGCGGGCAGATCGACCAGGAGGTTTTCCACCTTGCCCAGGTTCTCATCCTGCTTGTTCTTCACCGGCGTGCCCATGAGTTTGCTTGCCTTCTGGACTTGCCCCAAACGTGACTCCGGAATCATGCACTGACTTCCCTGCGCAAGGCGGTCTTTGTCCCATTTCCCAGCCGGCTTGCGGGTTAAAACCATGTTGGGCAAAGCATCGGCATTGCGTTGGCCGTCGGCAATGGCATCCCCGCTTTGGATAAATCTAAAGGCGGGTTGTTCGTCGTAATAGCCATAGACTTCGGCTAGATGATTGGAGTCGGAATACTCAGCCCATTTCGACATTTCGAATTTAGGGCCGCCCTTTAGTTTATCCTTGTCAGCATCCAAACGAAGGACTTTGTGGGCGACATCGCAATGCAAAGCTTGCGACGGGACTGCTGTCAGCTTATTGCCCACGCCGATGAATCCGCCGGAAGACAAGATCACCTGGACGATCCGACCGGATTGCACATCCACAGCGAAGTCTTCCACTTTGCCGAGTTTTTCGTTCTGGTTGTTCCTGACTGCCATGCCGATGAAGTGGCTGGCTTTGGCCGCGCCGTTTAGCCGGTTCAGGCATTGCTCATGGTCCCGGGCGTAGATTGGTCCACCTGTTTTGAGATTGGATGTGTCTTGGGCCAGAGCCGAATACGCCAGGACGGTGGCGGCGGAGGCGCTGATGATGATTTGAAATTTCCGTGTCATATTATTATTTCTTAGTTTTTTGTTTTTCTTTTTTTCAGAGCCTTCTCCTTTTTTACGTCCTGCACAATAGGTGAGGAATCTAGCGGGGGCTATGGGGTGTTATTCGGCCAGGATTTCATGAACCGAGGCGTGCGCCTCATTGCTCTGCCTTTCCGAAAAATTGTTCACCTAATCGGCAAATCAAAGAGGCAATGACTCAAATGGGGCGAATACCCCATAGCGTCTTTCAGGTTCTCCGGTTTAAGGTGTTCTTTCAAGAACCAGGCTGCCGCGGGTTGAAGGAGAATCAGAATGAATGAACCGATAGACATTAGACAAAGACGAGCCACGGCATGAAACAGCTCGTTGAACTTTCGCCCAGGCCTGTTGAGTCCTCAGCCGGGACGATCGAGGTAACGAATAAAACTGTGGCCGGTGCCGAACCGCTGCCTGCTTCACCGAACCCTCCGGCGGCGGCCAAAGCGACACCCCTGCAATTCGCTTTAGTCGCGCTCGGCGTAGTGGCCTTCCTTTACTTTGCGCGTCCGGTCGTTTTGCCGATCGTCCTGGCGTGCGTCGGAGGCATGACCCTCAAACCGCTGATTCGGTGGTTGTCGCAATGCCATATTCCGCCGGCTCTCTCCGCAGCGGTCGTGCTTTTGCTTTTGATGGCCGGCATCACGATTGGCTTCATTCGGCTGGGCCACCCAGCGCTGACATGGCTGAGTGAAGCGCCGCAACACATGACTGAGCTTAAGCAGAAGGGGCAAAAACTGTTTCCCCGTGTGGCGCGCTTCGGCCAAGCAGCGGCCGCAATGAACAATCTGGGAGCGACGGAGGATGAACAAAAGATAGCGCCCGCGGTCGAGCTTAAGGCCAGCCGTGTTCCGACCATCATTAACTGGACGGGAACTCTTTTGGCAGGAGTAGGCGAGTTTTTGGTGTTATTGTATCTGATGCTGGCCTCGGGTGATCTGTTTCTGCAAAAACTGGTGCGGGTCATGCCCACGATGCGCGACAAGAAGCGGGCGGTGGGCATCAGCCACGAGATTCAGCAACAAATTTCCAATTATCTCTTTTCGGTTTCGTTGATTAACCTTGGCCTGGGCCTGATCGTTGGTGGCGGCCTCTACTGGCTGGGGGTCCCCAACGCCGCAATGTGGGGCTTGTTGATCGCTCTATTGAACTTTGTCCCGTACTTCGGACCCTTCGCCGGCATCGCCCTGCTGGCCATAGTTGGCCTGCTCACCTTCAATACTTTGTGGAAAGCACTTCTTCCACCTGTCTGGTATTTGCTGTTTCATCTCTTGGAATCCAACTTGATTACGCCGGTCTTGCTCGGCCGCCGCTTCACGCTCAACCCGGTCGTCATTTTTGTCTCCTTGATCTTCTGGACCTGGCTGTGGGGTGTGCCCGGCGCTTTGTTGTCCGTGCCGATCCTGGTTTCGATCAAAGTGTTTTGCGAGCGCGCCCCGTCCATGTCCCACGTCAGCGAACTGCTCACCAGTGAGTCCAACAGCATCGTTGATAATCTAAAGCTGCTGCAGCTCCGACGTACTCCGATTCCGGCCGCAGATTGAAAAACAATCCTATCGCCACCCGGCCGCCATCAATCAAACACACAAACTGTGAAGTGGCCGCGCGCCAACATGAAAGCCTTATCACCGTCCCTATCTCTGACCGCGGTCTGATCTTGGTCGAGCAGGAAGCGGGCGGGCGTCTGGCGGCATCTCACCTTGTTTGTTGTGGAGCGGTTTCATCTCTCACGCACTGCGCCTATGGATGAGCACGGGATTTGAGAAAACTTGCCAAAGCCATGACCGGAAAAACTTGCGGATACACTGGATATTCCACGTACAAGATCCCAGGATGTCCGGTCCCCACGACCGAGCTATCGCACCAGTTTTTCGACTCGCACCTGGTCTCCAAAAGATAATTCACGGCTTTGCTGGTGGCGCCTTCATCTTGAAAACCTAATTCGCAGAGAAATTCGAGCACCCACGCGGTTTGGGTCGGGGTGCTTGTTCCCCGACCGCGATGGCCGTCATCGAGGTAAGACAGGGTTGATTCGCCGAAGCCGCCGTCGGAGTTTTGAAAACTCATCAAGGTCCTGGCCGCCTTGCGCAGATAGGGCGATTGAGGCGATTCCCCGGCCCGCAAAAGCCCGGTTCCGGCCTGGGTGGTGCCATACAGTGTGTTGATGCCCCAGCGGCCCTCCCAAAGACCCGTCTGGGGATCTTGGGCTTGACGCAAAAAACGGACAGCCCGCCTGACAGATCGGGAGCGCGCCGAAGTCAATCCGCAGGCACCCAGCCCTGCGAGCACATGGCCCGTGTTGTCGGCGGAACTGCCATCAAACAATTCCACCGAATCTGTGAGGTTCTTGGCAAACAGCTTTGCCAACCGGCCCCCGACGTTGTCTTGGTCGAAGGCGCCCCAGCCACCATCAGAGTTTTGGCGTTGCAAAAGCCAGTGAAGACCCAGCGCTCGCGATTTGGCCGCGCCGGTTCGCCGGGTAAATGGCGCCATCTTCTCCAGGAACACCAAAGCCCTGGACGTGTCATCGACGTCCGGGTATTGCTCAAAGTCCCGCCCATAGGGAAAGCCTCCTTCGGCAGTTTGCGTTTCGTAGAGATGATTGGCGGCAAGAATGAGCGGATCGCTCGTTTCCCCGGCCTGGGCCAGCGCCTGCGCCGCCAGAATGGTGTCCCAGACACCGCCATCCATAAGGCAGCCGAGGTAGTTCCCTTTTCCGTGGTCGAAATACAGTTGATCCGCGAACTCCAACCCCCGCTTGATTGCTCCCGGAATGGCAGGAAAACGCCCCGGATGCTTCCGGTAAAAATGGTCCAGGGCCCCCACGCTAAACAGGGTCGAGACCGTGTATCCGCCCCAGCTTCCATGCGCCCGTTGCTGGTCGAGGATTTTCTTGACCATGAATCCGTCATACCATACGGAGGGTTCGGCTTCTTTCTCGCCCGGCTGCCAGGCCTGCCCTGCATAGAGCTCGTCCAAATTAAGCTCCGGCCCGAAAGTTCCTCGAATCCTGCGCGAGACGCGATTATGTCGCAGGTAGGCCATGGGAATCAGGTGGGGGATGACCCATTGCGAGAATTGCCGGTAGTTGAGCGGCAGCGCTTCCAGGAAAATCAGGTAGGGGATTTCCTTGATGTCCTTCCAGCCACGCAACCCGAAAAGCGCCAGGAAAGTCTTGGTGAACTGATTGGTGGCATCAATTCCCCCGGCCGCGAGAATAAATCTTCTGGCGGTCTCCATCGCCGGTTGCAGGTCTGCGGCCGCGAGGGAGTTTCTGAAGAACTTGAGCGCCGCATAGTTGAGCACGGTGGCATTGAGGTCACCTGAGGAAAGCGCCGGGTCCCGGGCCTGCTTCCAGGAACCATCAGGCAATTGGGTCTCCAAAAGGATCTTGGCCAGCCGGTTTAAATCCAAGCGAGACGAGAAGCCGCGGAAGCGGAGCCACTCCATGAACAGGGCATAGAGCGAAATATAATGGGACCCCAGGTGGGCGGGAAAACTCCAGCATCCTTGCCTGTCTTGTCGCTCCAGCAGGGCTCTGACCGATTTCTCCAGAATCGGTTCCACCTTCTGCTTTATTAAACACATCTGATCGTTTTGTTGTCGTTGTTGTTTGCGCTCGCGTGATGGCAAAGGCGTTCCGGTAGTCGCCCGATCCGCGAAGCTACGACAAAGGCATGGGCTTTCCTATGGGGTGTAACCATAACCCCATTCCCGATAAATCGTGATTGAACCGACGGCTACGGAGTTGCGGCGGGCGAAGTGAATCTCTGAGGATAGCTTGTTAACGCTGGGGCCGGTCTGGACCCTTGGTAAATCCGTTATGGGGAAAATACCCCATAGCGACATTAAGCTGTAGCAACCTAGTGTTGCCCCCATACGGAATGATAAAATCGAAAGCTTGGCTTGAGCCAAAGGAGGGAAACGCTGATTTGTTTGCCCCGACCTTGCTCATCGAAAGCGGAATTACCGTCGCTATGCAACACCCCGCGTTATGTATTTGATCGGCCTTGGCACGGCCGTCCCGCCGCGGCGTTTTACACAGCAGGAGTGTTTGGCGGCGCTGCAACACGCGCCCCAGTTCCCGCAACTCAACGCCCGCTCCCACGCGCTGCTCAAGAAAGTGTTGACAAGTGAAAACGGAATTGCCTCCCGGCATCTGGCGGTGGAGAGTCTGGAGGATGCCTTCGTCCTGACGCCCGACGCGCTGCACGCCCGTTTCGCTCGGCACGCACCCGAACTCGCCGCCCAAGCCGCCGAACGCGCCCTCGCCACTGCCCAACTCGGGTCCACGGAGGTTGATGCCATCATTATCAGCACCTGCACCGGCTATCTCTGTCCTGGACTCACCAGTTATGTCAGCGAACGGTTGGGGTTACGTTCCGATATCGTGGCACTCGATTTGGTTGGGCAAGGCTGTGGCGCGGCGTTGCCAAATTGGCGCATGGCTGAGGCGCTGCTGGCGGCGGCGAACCAGGCGCAACATGTCTTGTCCGTCTGCGTCGAGATTTGCAGTGCCGCCTTCTATCTCGACAACGACCCCGGCGTCCTTATCAGCGCCTGCCTGTTTGGGGATGGCGCGGGCGCAGCCGTGTTATCCAATCAGCCCACTCCTCATGCGCGGCGTGTCGAGTGGAAGGCGTCAAGAAGTCTTCTCAGCCCGACCGAACGCGACTCTCTCCGATTCGAACAACGCAACGGCATGTTGCGGAACGTTCTGAGCCGTCAGGTGCCGGTGCTCGCGGCGGAGCACGTTGGAAGCCTTTTCAGAGAGATGCTCCAGCGATACCCGTTGAAGTGCTCCGATGTGACCGGTTGGATTCTGCATGCCGGCGGGCGCGAGGTGCTGGCCTCCCTCCAAAAAAGTCTGGGCCTCAGCGAGCGCGGTTTGAGCCTGAGTGCCGGAGTGTTGCTTGACTTCGGCAATGTGAGCAGCCCATTTGTGCTCTTTGTGCTTGAGAGGGCGCTCGCACAAAACGCACCTGGTGGTTGGTGGTGGATGTCGTCCTTCGGCGCGGGTTTTAGTTGTCACGGAGCGTTCTTGAAAGTGGAGTGAGCCATGCATCGCGTTGTCGAACCGGAACTCCTCGACGATCTGCCGCCCACCGATCCGCGAGCCGTCTGCTCGCGCGCCGACCTGAAGCGGTTGAACATCATCATGGGACACGCGGGTATCCTGTCGCGGGCTCTTCGCCGCCAATTAACGAAAACTTCCTTTCGCTTACGACCCCTCAGACTGGTCGAACTGGGCGCGGGCGATGGCACCTTCCTTTTGCGGTTGGCACATGGTTCGGCTGCGGTTGGCGTAACCGCCGAGGCCACGTTGCTCGACCGCCAAAGCCTTGTTTCAGAGGAAACCCGCCGCGCATTCACTGCGCTCAATTGGCGCGTGAAAAGCGCGACGACGGATGTTTTTGCCTGGCTCAGGCAACCGGCTCCAACCGTGGGAGTAATGCTCGCCAATTTATTCCTGCACCATTTTCCGGATGACTTACTGAGGGCCTTATTGCGATTAGTGGCAACGAGAACGAACCTGTTCATCACCTGCGAACCGCGCCGTTCGCCACTCGCTCTGGCAGCCTCTCGATGGCTCCGGCTCATCGGTTGCAACGACGTTACGCAACACGATGCTGTCCGCAGCGTCCGCGCGGGCTTTCTCGGCCACGAACTCTCCGCCCTGTGGCCGGTGGATAACGAATGGCAATTGAGCGAACAACCCGCCGGGTTGTTCAGCCATTGCTTCATCGCGCAACGACATGCCTGAGAACGTCACCATCGTCGGCGGTGGTCTGGCCGGCTTGACGCTGGGCATCGGACTGCGCCGACTAGGCGCGCCCGTCACTGTGTGGGAAGCCGAGTGCTATCCGCGTCACCGTGTCTGTGGCGAATTTATAAGTGGCAACGGGCAAAACTCGCTCGCTCGACTCGGATTGTTGGGGGAATTGCAAACGGCGGGAGCTCGTTCGGCCAGGAGCGTAGCGTTCTTTGCTGGGCCGACGATGGTGGTGGAGCGCCCACTTCCGGAGGCTGCTCTATGTATTTCACGCTTTGAGTTGGATCAGTGGCTCGCTCGTCAATTTCAGCAACTTGGCGGTCAATTGCGCCAGGGCGCGCGATGGTGCGGCGAATTCGGAAAGGGAATTGTGCGCGCCAGCGGCCGGCGCGCAGAACCCATGACGAACGGCTGGCGGTGGTTCGGGCTCAAAGTCCACGCACGAGACGTCGCGATGGACGCCGACCTCGAGATGCATTTTGTGCCCTCGGGCTATGTTGGCTTGTGTAAATTGGCCAGCGGCGAAGTAAACGTCTGCGGCATGTTCCGCAGCAAGGCGACTGTCCCCGACCTGGCACAACGCTGGCGCGATTGGCTGAGCGGACCCGCGGCATCATTGCTGCATTCGCGGCTGGCCGTCGCGCACTTCGAGGAAGATTCCTTCTGCTCAGTAGCGGGTCTTTGCCTGCGTCCGCGGTGCGCGGCCCAACGGAATGAGTGTTGCGTCGGTGATGCCCTTACCATGATTCCGCCTGTGACGGGCAACGGCATGTCGATGGCTTTCGAATCCGCTGAATTAGCCATAGAGCCTCTCGCAAAATTCAGCCGCGGTGAGCTGACTTGGGCAGGAGCGACGCAGGAGATCGCCTCGCGTTGCGACGAGAGATTTACCGCGCGACTGCGCTGGGCGGCCTGGTTGCAAAAGGCGTTGTTCCAACCGCCCACGCGCTCGGTCCTGATGTTCCTGGCCGCTCGTTCTGAATGGCTCTGGCGCGGGATTTTCGAGCGGACACGATGACCGTGACATCGGCTATCGACAGAAGACGCCATCCACCGGTCTGATATAATAAACATCGTGCCTGGCGCAAGGCAGGGTTGCTCAGACGGCCGGTCCGGGTGCCTTGAACGCAAAGGCGAAGAACGCGGCCACACCGAGAAAGAAGAACGCCACAAGATAATTCCAGGCCAGTTTCTCCTTCAGAAACGTGGTCGCAAAAACGATGAAGACGAGGATCGTGACGACCTCTTGAATAATCTTGAGCTGGTATCCCGAGAAGTGGCTATAGCCAAGGCGATTGGCAGGCACCGCCAGGCAGTATTCGAACAGCGCGATGCCCCACGACACCAGGATCGCTTTCCACAGCGGCCTGCCGTGGCCGTATTTCAAATGGCCATACCAAGCGAAGGTCATGAAGACATTCGAACAAAGCAGTAAAAGCATGGTGCTCATAGGGTCGGATTCAGAAATTGTTTGTCGCGTGATTCCGGCATGAAGAAGTATAGTATTGTCAATGCGATCGACGCAACCGCGGCAAGGAAGAGGAAGCCTGCGTTGGAACCAAAGTGATGCACAATGGAACCGGCAATGACTTGGCTGAGGGAAGCGCCAATGCCGACCGCCGTGCTGATGGCTCCGAGGGTAAGATTAAAGCGGCCCGAACCCTGCGTCAGGTCCGCGATCACGAGAACCGAGACAGCGCCGAATATTCCCGCTGCCACCCCATCCAAGATCTGGATGGCCACCAGTGCGACGGGATTGCTGGTGAGCGTGTAGAGAACGGCGCGAATCGGCAGGACTCCGAAGGCGACGAGCAGTAGCGGCTTTCGACCCCAGGACCCCGCTTTCCGGCCCGTCCAGGAAGCGAGCAACGTGATGACAAGCTGCGTTGTCATCACGCACGCCGACATGAACATCATCGAGTTTCGGCCCTTATCCTTGGCCAGCATCTCGCCCAAAAGCGGCAGCATCGCGGCGTTGGCAAAGTGGAACATCACGGCGCAGACCAGGAAAATGAGGAGCGGACGATCCTTCAGCAATGCGTGCGCTCCGGCGGGTTTTGCAGCTGGGTTGCCTTTCTTTGCGCCCCGCGCCCGCTCGTAATCAATCTCATCGGGGCGGATGATGAGTAAAGCGAGAATGGTCGGGAGTGTGCAAACCGAAACAAAGAAAAAGATGCTGCGATTGGAAACGAAATAACCAAGCAGGCCCATCGAAACGGCGGCCACCACGTTGCCGGCCGAGTTGAACGTCTGATTGCGTCCCTGACGGCGATCAAACAATTTGCGTCCCACGATCTCAAGGGAAATGGCACAAATCGCAGGACCAAAAATACTCGAGGTGCCGCCAATCAAGACCTGGGCCGACATCACGGACCAAAGGCTGGGACAAGCGCAATCAGCAGCGCCCCCACTGCCAGGGCGACGATTCCAGCGGCAATCAACGCGCGTTTAAATCGCAGGCGATCAACCAAAGCGCCAGCCGGGGTCTGAGTCAGGATTCCGGCGATTCCTCCGACCATGAGTGCGAGCCCAACGCGTTCTTCGTTCCATTTGTAGCCAGCAAGGTAAATCGCCAGGAATGGTCCAACGCCAGTCTGAACATCAGCGAGAAAGAAATTCAGCCAGTCCAAACCACGCAACGTTCGGGCGGAGGACGTTTTCGCCTCCCCATCTTTCAACGCCTCCGGGTTCCTGCCCGCAGAGGGCGGATCGAAGAGGGGAACGCTGACTGCAGGCGAGCGGCCTCCGTCAATCATGGAAAGCGCTGTTAGTCCCAGCGCTCGTGGGTGCTAATTCATCGACCCAGTATCCTTGGCGATGGTAATGTTGATGCAGTCGGATCTCGTAATCTCGAGTTAACAGGGACTCCTCCGTGTATTCCGGAGATAGCTTGATGGCTTCGCGGGAAAGATCGACAAAGACCTTCCTCTCGCCCCAACTAACGCTCTCGATCCAGTGCGGTGAAACCAGGACTTTTTTTCCGGGCCACCAGTTATGTGTATCGACGATGAGATAATGAATCGCCCAAGTTACGTCATCGATGATGAAATCCTCCACGTGGCCGATTTCGCCGTCCAAGGCTTGGATGTGATGGCCACTCACGCCGTAAGTGCTGCGCAAATGGGGATCCCCTGCTTTCCCATCTTGGTTGGATTCCCTCCATTTTTCAGGGTCCCGGACAATATAGGGAGAATCGCCCCACGGGTATGGGCCACCCCAATATGTCGGCCATCCATGATACCCATAGTAAGCCTCTTCGAATTGGCGGGAGACGGGTTTGTCGCAGTCCAAGGACGGGCTGTTCTCGATCTGTTTCTTGGTCAAATCGACGGCGATGTGTTGCTCTTCCTCCATCACGGCCACCAGAGCATACGGGGAAATCAGCACCTGCCTGCCTGTGAGCCAGTTTCCCGTGTCTGCGACCAGATAGCGAATGGTCCAGTGCCGGTCATCGAAGTAGAATTCTTTGACCTTCCCAATTTCTCCGTCAAGACAGTCCAATTTGTAACCCGTTAGCGTTCCGACTTTGCTCAGCATAATGATTCTTTCGTTCGTTGCAGTTTGTTCTTGTTCGCTGTTGGCGTCCGGCCGACAGCGTTCTTGAGAAACCGATTTCGCTGCGGGCGTGCTCGGGTGCCGACACTCAGATTTTGCGCCGGCAGGTGCGGCTTTGCTATGGGGTATAACCCTGCTTGGACTTGGTATTTCGAATTAATCGTGGCATCCGAAGGTGGTATCAAGCGACTTCAGGTGTCGGACGTTTCGGAGCGCCTTCGGGTCCAACCGTGGCCGTCGCAAAATCCAGCGAGGGGCTACTGTTCGTTCCTCCTCTGGACGGTTCATGATCAAAGCGGCGCATAGTCTTTGCCTTTTAAGCCACCAGACGCCGATCTGCTTTTGATCCATATTGCCCCGATAAACGACTTGGTCGTGGCCACCCGCATCGCCCCAAAATTCATAAGAGAGGTCAAAAGCATCCGAGAAAACATAGGGAACGTGGATAAACGGCTGGAGTTTCCCCATCATGTTGCGTATCGCCACTCGCCCTTGCTCCACGGCGTTATCCCAGTGCTCTACTCTCATGCGACGATGGAAAACTTGATCGGGGTAATTGGTGACATCACCGGCAGCCCAGACGCCCGGTATGATGGTCTCAAGGAATTCATTGACTTTGATGCCGCCATCCGCGTTCAACGGTGTCCGGTGAAACAGTTCCATGGATGGGATCACCCCAATTCCTGCCACCACGAAATCTGTGGGCACTTGATTTCCAGAGGCCAACACAACCTGGCACTCATGATTCTTCTGCGTCAAGGCAACCACTTTCTCACTTTTCATCAAGGTGATGCCATGCCCGGCAAACTGACGCTCAAAAAAGGTTGAAACAGGAAGCGGGAACAGCTGTTGCCAAACACGATCGTCGGGAAAGACCATGGTCGTATGCACCCCGTGACTGGCCAGAACGGAGGAAACCTCCATGCCAATAAAACCTGCGCCGATCACCACGGCACGCTGGCCTCGTTTGATCCGTGCGCGGATGGCCTGCGAATCCTTCATCCCCCGCAGATAAAGGACTTCGGGCCGATTGGCTCCCGGCACATCCAACCTTCGAACCGTAGAACCCGTTGCGATGAGGTGAAGGGGCACTTGGATGCCCTTTGTGAGGTAAACGGCAATGAAGCCAGAGAACGACGAGGATTGAAACCTCTGCCTCGCGTATTTGCAGAAGTCTAAGAACGCCGTTACTTGCGCGTTTGGCGGCATCCGAAAAGGATGGTTGACGGCCACTATTGCGAGATAGGCTCGCCTCGGGGAAGGGGTTGTGATTATGGTTTTTGAATCCAAAATACATCAATCGTAAGAAGCCCAACAAACACCTGTAACTGCCCCATTTTAAGGGATTTGCGTCGCAACCGAACTTTGGCCGATGTAACATGTTAAAACGTATTTCGACACCCTCACTGTCGGCGATTGTCGGCAATATTCTGACGCTAACAGCCCGCGTCGGCAGTGACCGCCAGCCCCGACTTCGCCTTTAGCAGAGGACGCCAAAAGCGAAAACTTTTTGCACTTTTTCTTCGCAAATGCCAAGCTGGGTTGGCATGAGCGAACAACTGGAGATTCACACCACGTTGGAAGACTTTCAGGGCGTCTCCCAAAAGTTGCGATTGACTTGCCGGAAATGCGGCGACCGGGCCGATTACGATGTCGGCGCGATTTGTTGCGATCCGGGCGAAGAAGGAGAATCGGGCGGGATCAATTACACATTCGCCAACTATTTTCGCTGTCGCAAGTGCGGCGGGCCCGGGCCGTGGGAGATTGTGGATCGGTGGAAAGTGCTGGGAATGGCGGCGCGCGCGATGCTGGGCTGGAAGTCAGAGAGGTTTCGATGTGCTCGATGCGTCATGTTTGATGGCTCGGTGTTTCAAACGCCCGCCATGGGCGAGGAACACCTTCTCAGCCTCATCCAGAAGGAACCAGGCAATGCCTTTCTCCACACCCGCCTGGGCAACCTGTTCAGAAACTGCGGTCATGAAGCAAAGGCCGCTGAGTGCTATGCGAAAGCGCTCCGGCTGGATTCGAACGACCTTGAGGCGCGGCACACGCTGTTCATCTTCGCGACAACGAACCGAAACTTCGACGACGCGAAGATTCACGCGATGGCGCTGGTCTGTAGTTTTTTGGACGGGCATACGACCAAAACCGACGCGCTTACCGAAGGTCTCGCCGCTTCGTTGGTCGAAAATTTGCGTGGAACATCGCCATCTTTCCGGGAGCGGCTTCTTGGAACGCAGATGGGAGGGGCGGCCTCAAGAGAAGAGATTTTTATACGCTCTCTCCTTGCAGAGGAAGGCGACGAGGAGACGATTGTGAGCGATGCGGTGGAGAGGCTTCTCTCAGGAAGTCCTGAGCCATCCCACAAGAACGACGCATCCGATTCATCCGATAAGAGTGCCACTCTGCTGTTCGATCCTATTCCATCGCTTCAAGCTCTGGTCGCAACCCATGAGTTGAATCCGCGCAAACTGACCGTCGCCTTTGAGGCGGATGGACAGGGCAATATCCGGGTCTGCCAAAAGCATTCGATTCCGGTCACTGACGGCGCGAAGATCGTTCCCTGGGAGGTTCCCGCGTTAGCAGGATTGTGTCGCGGCAATGGAATCCCGCCAAACGACATCGAGCACTATCCGCCCGATTATTGCCCGCACTTCTTTTTTATTGAAAAGCATTTCCTGACCCTGTGCGATGGCAGCAAGGACCGAACCGATCAAGAAATGGAAGAAATTTATTCGACACTCCGGCGGCGGCCCGATGGCCGAAGTCTGGGCGGCGTTCATGATTTCATGTGGCAGGTCGCGGCGTTGTTGCTTGGCAGCCACGCGGTCAGCGCCGCCGAATACAACGCTCTTCTTGGCGCCCTTGTCCGCTCCACGCGAAAATGGGGCCGGCAACCCGTTTCCCGCAATTATGTCGCCTATCTGCGCAAGACATTTCAGGATCCGACTCGCTCATTGGCTTGAGCAAACCTCGTGAGTATCACGCGCGAAAACCAAGACCGGGAAGATCGCATCGTGAAAAGTCAGTCGGCTCCATCAACACGGGTTAAGCACTTGCTGTTTGCGATTTACTTGACCATTTGCTCCAAGCGGTGGAGGAATCCGCCCATCCTCGGGCGGCCATTGTAACGGAAGAGGGTTTCCACCAGATGATGGTGGATGCGACCGCACTGCGCGGCGTACTGCAAGGCCAGCCAGCGATAGTAGGTCTCCATGCTCTTCATGTTTTGCGTAAAAACGATGCGCACCAGTTCGTCCAGCAGGCCGTCAGCACGCTCGTCGAATAAGCGGCTCAGGTTCGCAGAGGGGCCGCCCGGCACTGGCTGGTAGCGCTGCATAAAGACATACGCCCCCGGCAACGAGCGCAGAAACCGGAATCGCTTCACGTCCTCGGCCAGGCTGGTGTTGAAGCCGTACATGCAGACGAACTCGACGTTGTCCCGCCGGCTCGTTTGCAAGAGTGCGTACCGCTCCCGCACAAGGTCCAAGCGCCGCGCGTCGTTGAGGCTAAAATAGTAATTACGACGCGTGAAGGAGGGATTGCAGCAACGGATGCGGCGCAACAGCGCGGCGAACTCGGGACGCAGCATTCGCACGTCGAGGGTCTGATTGAAATTCACCGCCAAGTCCCGGCGCTCCATTTCCTCCAGCAACTCCATGGCCGAGGGATGCGCCAGCAGGTTGTCGTCGAGCAGAATCAGCTTTTTCCGGTCCTGCAAGAGCGTGTCCAGATCGCTCACCTGGCGCGGCACGCCTTCCTTGACCGGCACCACGCAAAACGGGCAGCGCCGCGGACAGCCGCGTGTCAGAAAACCAAGGGCGCGATCCCCCAGTTCGGGGTAAAGCGAGTAATCCGGGGCCAGCGCTTCGATGTCCGGCGCTAGACGCAAACGGAGGTCCACGCCCGAACCACCCACCTGCACGGTGGAGCCATAACCACGGCGCAGGATCTCGACCCGCCTTGCCGACGGCGCTGTGCTGAAGACGCAACTCGCCAGTACGGTCTCGGCACGGAGCAGTTCTTTGACGCCGCGCGCCAGCGCCACCTTGCGTCCCTGGGCCTTGAAGTAACGGCTCAGTTTCATCAGCGCCAAGTTCGGCAGTGTGCCATCCACGTCCACCAGCAGGACCGTCCCCTGTGGCAGCCGCCGGGGCAGAGCAGGCAAGCGGCGTGGCTGAGGTTCGGGAATCGAAAGGCATTGGTCCAACAGTTGGGCCGGGAAGCGGCCTCGCGCCGCTGGTGAAAGCGCGACGAAGAACTGGACCTTCGGAAACCAGGCATCCAGCAGCTTGAAGAACTGCGGTTGTCGGCCGGCTTCGCACCAGACATCCGGCCGGTCCAGGAGGACCACGCCTGGCTGCTGGAGCGGGTCGGGATCGTCCAGGTGTGTGGAGGCGTCGAAAATGTGGCGGCCCATGTCCAGGGCCACGATCGCGGGGCGGCGCAGCGACGCGCGCGTGGCCTGCCATCGGACCTCGAACGCGCACTCCTTGCCCAGGCTGCCGGCCACATCCCAACCAAGCCAATCGCTCAAGTCCGCGCTCAACCTGGCCAGGAGTGCGCGGGCGCGCCCAGCCCTATATTGAGACTTGTGGCGCAATCGCTCCAGGAACGCCACCGGATCGGTGACCTGTGCCTCCGAGTCGAACAAGCCTGCGCATCGCTTTAGTCGCTGGTCGGGATGGATGTCGAAGCAATCCGTGCCAGCTTTCGACCGGATTTGGCTGCCATAGCCCAGGAGCAGCCGTCCGACATTGGACCTGCCCAGATCCGGACGACCCTCCCGCGCGGCTGTATCGAGTTGGCGCATGGCGGACTTGGGCAAGGCGCTGAATTGGCCTCCCTCGGCACCCCACCAGCCCAGATGTCGGCGCACCGGGCTGGCGGGTCCGCGCTCCTGAGGCGCGTGGCGAACTTGGACGAACTCCAAATGAAGCGGTTGATCGGCTCGCTCGGCCAGGGACAGGGGAGATCGTTGCGCGAGCCTCTCCAATTGCCGCTGGCCCAGGCCCGCCAGCGCCAGCGAGCGCAGGAGCGCCGTGGAAGAACGGCCTGATGGCAGCAGGTTCCACCGCCGGAGACGCCCCGGCCCGGTCGTGAAATCATGCGCACTGTTGCCAAGATACCGGACATTTCCCACCAAGAGCTGTTCGAAGTACATGGCAAGCAGGTTAACTTGGAGATGCGGTCTTCACGGACTCTTCTCCAAGTCTCTCCGACCGCACCCCATATTGACCACTGTTCCTGCTCATGAATCGAGCATATCCGGCTGGGCCGGATAAATAAACATCTATTCGCCTGCGCGATGTGCGCCTCTGTCCGTGAACTCCATCGTCTCCCTTGACGACACGGGAGGATGACATGTTCTCGGGGCGCTCCTTTGCCTGTGCTCATTGGCCTCAGCGCTCCATTGGCTTTGAAGCCGCTTGTAGCAGCGAAAGAGTGGGGTATCGCTGGCGATAAAACTGGCCTTTGTGCCGGCGCAGGAGGAATTCAAGGGCCAACCCGGATGGCGCGCTCCTCATCAAGAAGGACCCCGTCAGCGATTCCGTCCCATGATCGGCCACCAGCCGCCGGACAAAAGCCGGGCTGATCGCTGCGTCGGTCAGGAAGTGTTGCAGGGCGTCTATTTCATCGTCGGTTAAGCCGACGCCTTTTTTGCGCAACCCGGACACCATTTGATTGAAACGGAGCGAATACTCCACACCCTCGTCCGGATTGGAGAAGGCACCAATGCCCTGATCATGGTTCAAAAACTCCGGCGGGAAGCTCATGCGCGGACGCGGATGCTCCAAGCCGCGTTCCCGCATCACCCGCGCAACGGCGTCCGGGTCGGCGGCCCGCCACTCTGCCTCCATGCGCTTTTGCTCCGCCGCCGCCAGCGTCAGACCGTCGGGAAACACCACCAGGTCGCCCCCGTAGTGGGCGATAAATTTCGCATGGTTTTCACGGGTGAACTCCAAGGCTTTGGCGGCTTCCGCTGGACAATAGCGATACGCGATGGAACTGGAGCGTTCGAGCATCTCTTTGCGAATGTTGGCTTCCTCCTGCTCCGGCACGTCCTCAAGAGTCTTCTGGGCCCCCGACCAATACCATTCCCCACGCCAAGGCGTAACCGCGCCATACACCACCATT
>Ga0182016_10002244_pt1 | contig 22890 bp, 20 predicted proteins | sample 712S2MmetaG_FD_120491 | JGI IMG/M metagenome (GOLD analysis project Ga0182016, IMG submission 120491) | Permafrost microbial communities from Stordalen Mire, Sweden - 712S2M metaG | ecosystem: Environmental > Terrestrial > Soil > Wetlands > Permafrost | place: Sweden: Stordalen | collected... | reverse complement strand
TCGGCCCGCGAAACTAATGAATTACAAAGCACACTTATGAAAACCAAAGACAACTTCTGGCCGATAGGCATCATCCTTGCCTTCGTGCTTTTTTTTGCCGGGATTGCCACGGTCATCTTTATTGCCGTAAGCCACCGCGAATATCTGGTCAGCGATAATTATTACGAGCAGGAGATCGGTTATCAGGACCAGCTGGACAGCACCACCCGGGCCCGTCAATGCGGGGCGAGCATTGCTTACGATGCCGCAACCGCCCAGGTTGTCATCGGCATCCCCGGAGCTCAATTGTTGCAAAATTGCACCGGCAAGATTGAGTTCTACCGTCCATCCACCCCTCAACTGGACCGCGAATTTCCCGTGGAACTTACCGCGCTCGGGCCACAAACGATCGATACATCCCGGCTTGCCGCCGGTCTGTGGAAAGTGAAAGCAAGCTGGCGGGCCGGCGGGCAGGATTATTATCTCGATCAACGAATCGTGATTGCGGAGAAGTGATATGGGATTTGGCTTTGCCTTCGCGCTGGGCATGCTAGGGAGCCTGCACTGTGCGGTCATGTGCGGACCGCTAATGGTTGCACTGCCGGCACCGCCGGGCAGCGCGGTACGATTCATTGCGGGGAGGGTCCTTTATCAGCTTGGTCGCATTCTAACCTATGGGTTTCTGGGGGTAATGGCTGGGATGGTTGGTCGATCACTCTTTTTAATTGGTCTGCAACGCTGGCTTTCGATCGCACTGGGGCTGGCTGTGCTCACGGGTCTTTTCGTTTCGAAAAAAATTGCCCTTTCTACTCCCTCTGTGCGGCTGGTGGCCGGTCTTAAAAAAGCCATGTCCCAGCAATTGCAGAAACGAGATGTTCGTTCGTTGATTTTACTTGGAATGCTGAATGGTCTATTGCCTTGCGGCCTCGTATATGTGGCATTTGCTGGTGCGGTCGCTAGTGGCGGAGTTGGAGCCGGTGCTGGCTATATGGCGTTTTTTGGATTGGGCACGTTGCCGGCGACGCTGAGCATCTGCCTGTTTGGGAAATTGATTCCGGGTGTGGTGCGTTTGCGGCTGAGCCGGCTTATTCCCATCGGTGTTTGCGGATTGGCAGTCTTATTGATTCTGCGCGGGATGGCCCTTGGCATCCCCTACCTTAGTCCCGATCTGGCCTCCGGCACGCCCACCTGTTGCGCGCACTAAGCAGTGATTCGCGAGCCGACGGGTGCGCGTGGAAATTTATTTCTGGCCGCTCCGAATACTCAAAAACAACCTCCTGCTAAGCCATCTTCCTATCTGAAGTAATCCGCGCGCTTGATATTAATTAGAACTTATTAGTATTGCGTGCAAAATTAAACAAACTTATCTTTAAGTCATGCAGGATATTGTTGAAGTCGCGGAGTGCCTCAATCAGTCCTTGGTTTCCGCCACCCGGGCGGGGATTGAACGAATGGCGGAAGGCAATGAAGACGGCAATGACGCACTGATAGCGGCAATGGCCGGATCAGATATTTACCAGGGCTATGAGCGATCCTTCACGGAGGCTATTGGCATGCCAGTGTCATTAACGCCGGTGGAAACCTGGCAGTTGCCGCATCATGGCCGTCGCGCGGAGAACCCTTTTTGCGCCTTACTTGCCCGAAAAAGTCACTCCTGTGCTGTCTGTCTCGAGACGCAAAAAGAGCTTTGTGAACAGGCGGCGGATGAGCCGCATTCTGTGACCTGTCCGGCAGGCTTTTGTGACACCGCCGTGCCGGTGCACATGGGTGAAAAACGGATCGGCTTCCTTCATACTGGCCAGGTTTTTCGCCAGAAACCCACCGAGGCACAATTCGAGAATGCAGCCAGCCTGACCAAGGAGTGGGGTGTGGAATGTAATCGGAACACTCTCCGGCATCTTTATTTTTCGACCCGCGTCGTGTCCTCGCGGCAGCACTCCTCGATTGTGAAGCTGCTGACAATCTTTTCGCAGCATCTGGCCATGCTGGGCAACCAGATTTACATGCAGCAACATCACAGCGAAAACCCGGCCATCGCGCGCGCGCGGGCTTACATCCAGGAACATCATTCCTCAGAGCTGAGCCTCAGGCAGGTCGCATCAAGTGTTGGCGCCAGCCCGTTTTATTTTTGCAAACTTTTCAAAAAAGCCACTGGCATCCATTTTACCGAATACGTATCCCGGGTGCGCGTGGAGCGGGCTAAAAATCTATTGCTCAACCCCAACCTCCATGTCAGCGAAATTGCTTTTGAGGTCGGTTTTCAGTCTCTGCCGCACTTCAACCGGATGTTCAAGAAGATCCTCGGCCAGTCTCCTACTGCCTACCGGTTGCAATTTCTGGGTCATTAACCGGCTAATCGCCGGTTGATTTCATGCACTGCAAGAAATAGTGTCTTTTTGCCAACCACGGTGAAGCTGTTTGGCCATTTTGAGGCATACTGGCTTCACTGAGACGGGATCGGTCCGGATTGCAAGAACAGCCCGGCTTCCCGTTTCGCGGTTGGAAAAAATGGATTAGTTTATCTGGTATTATGAAGACCCTCGAAATTTCCCCACTTTCTGTCCCGAATTCGTCCCCTGCCACGCGCGTTGAATCGGCGCACGATATATTTGGTGTCCGGCGGCATCCGCTGGATTCCATCCTGGCGCCCAAGGTTGTCGCCGTAATCGGGGCGACAGAAACCGTCGGCAGTGTCGGGCGAACAGTTTTTCAGAACCTCGGCCGCGGTGGTTTCAGCGGCGTGATTTATCCGGTGAATCCCAAACGTTCTTCCGTCCTTTGTGTGAAGGCCTATCCGAGCATTGGCGAGGTGCCGGAAAAAGTTGATTTGGCGTTGATCTGCACTCCAGCGCCGAGTGTGCCTGGCATCATCCGCGACTGTGTTAAAGCGGGGGTGCCGGGTGCCATTATTATTTCGGCCGGTTTCAAGGAAATCGGCGAGGCCGGCGTAAAGCTGGAGCAACAAATTATTACGGAGGCGCGGGCTGGCGGCATGCGGATCGTAGGGCCGAACTGCCTTGGCGTCATGATTCCGCGGACGGGATTGAACGCCACTTTCGCCACCACGATTGCCCGGCCGGGATCGGTGAGTTTCCTGAGTCAAAGCGGTGCGCTGTGCACTGCGGTGCTGGATTGGAGTCTCAAGGAGAATGTCGGCTTCAGCGCTTTTGCTTCGCTGGGTTCAATGCTGGATGTCAGCTGGGGAGACTTGATTTATTACCTCGGCGATGATCCCAACACCAAGAGTATTGTGATTTACATGGAGACCATCGGCAACGCGCGGGAATTCCTGTCCGCCGCCCGCGAAGTAGCGCTGACGAAGCCGATCATCATCATTAAACCGGGGCGCACAGAGCAGGCTGCCAAAGCGGCGGCGTCGCACACCGGTTCGCTGACGGGCAGTGATGAAGTGCTTGAGGCGGCATTCCGGCGGGCGGGCGTTTTACGCGTCAACACCATTGCGGAACTGTTCCACATGGCGGAAGTGCTGGGCAAACAACCGCGTCCGCGCGGGCCGCACTTGACCATCGTGACCAATGCCGGTGGTCCCGGCGTGCTGGCCACCGACATGCTCATCAGCAACGGCGGCAAACTCACTGAACTTTCCCCCGAGGCCTTTGCGGCCTTCGATCATTTGCTGCCGCCCCACTGGAGCCGCAATAATCCGGTGGACATTCTCGGCGACGCCGGTCCCGAGAAATATGCCAAGGCGGTGGAAATCGCCGCCCAGGACCCGAATTCTGATGGCGTGATGGTCATCCTTACGCCGCAGGCAATGACAGATCCCACCGGCACCGCGGAGCAGATCAAACGCTTTGCCAAGATTGACGCCAAACCCATTTTGGCGAGTTGGATGGGGGGACAGGAAACCGGGCCCGGCGAGGCCATCCTGAACGCGGCCGGCATTCCGACCTTTGCTTATCCCGATACCGCTGCGCGGGCTTTTCAATACATGTGGCGCTACAGCCAGAACCTGAAGGCCCTCTACGAAACCCCCGCGCTGTTGGTGGAAGATCAACGTCACGACACGGCTCGAAGCACGGCGGACGCATTGATTCAGAAAGTGCGGAAATCCGGCCGCACGATTCTCACCGAATTCGAATCCAAGCAACTCCTCGCGGCTTACGGCATCCCCACGGTTGAAACCCATATAGCCGTAACCGAATCCGAAGCGGTCAAGCTTGCCGAAAAAATAGGTTTCCCGGTGGTGTTGAAACTGTATTCGGAAACAATCACTCACAAGACCGAGGTCGGTGGCGTGCAATTAAATCTGCGCACCGCCAATGCTGTTAAGACGGCCTGGAAAACCATCGCGGATGCGGTGAAGCAGAAGGCCGGGGCGGAACATTTTCTCGGCGTTACTGTGCAACCGATGATTTCACTGGATGGATATGAACTAATCATTGGCAGCAGCATCGACCCGCAGTTCGGACCGGTGCTGTTGTTTGGCTCGGGTGGACAGTTGGTGGAGGTCTTCAAAGATCGCGCCCTGGCGCTCCCGCCGCTGAACGCCACTCTGGCGCGGCGGCTGATTGAGCAGACCCAAATTTACACGGCGCTGAAGGGTGTTCGTGGTCGCGCACCGGTTCCATTGGCGGCGCTTGAGGAATTATTGGTTCGCTTTAGTCAACTCGTCGTCGAGCAACCTTGGATTACTGAAATCGACATCAACCCGCTGCTGGCCTCGCCGCAACGATTGCTGGCGCTGGATGCCCGCGTGGTGGTGCAACCGGCGGGGATGACCGAGGACCAACTCCCAAGGCCGGCCATCCGTCCGTATCCCGCCCAATACGCTTCGGCCTGGAAACTCCGCAATGGCACGTCCGTGACGATTCGGCCGATCCGTCCGGAAGACGAACCGCTGATGGTGAACTTCCACAAGACACTGTCCGAGCAGAGCGTGTATCAGCGTTACTTCGCGCAATTGAAATTGGACCAGCGAATCGCCCACGAGCGGCTCACCCGGATTTGTTTCAATGATTACGACCGGGAAATCGCCCTCGTGGTTGAGCATAACCAGGGTGGCAACGGGCGCGGCGAGATTCTCGGCGTGGGCCGGTTGAGCAAGGCGCGCGGTTTGAATGAGGGGGAATTTGCCCTGCTGATCGGCGACCGCTGGCAACGACAGGGGATCGGCACGGAACTGTTAAAGCGACTGGTCCAGATTGGGCGCGTCGAAAAACTCGGGCGCCTCACCGCGTTCATATTGGCGGACAATCACGCCATGCAACACGTCAGCAAAAACGCCGGTTTTGAGGTCAAATACGATCAGAGCAATACTGATTTTCTCGCCCAATACATATATTAAATTATGAATCCAGCTCCCGCACCAGCCGTCGTCAATTCTGCACCCGAGAAAATGAAAGCCAGCGGGAAAGCCGTTTTCAAAACCATTGATGGCAATGAAGCTGCCGCCTACATCGCTTATCGCTTGAATGAGACGATGGCTATCTATCCCATCACACCGTCCTCACCGATCGCCGAGTGGTGTGATCAGTGGGCGTCGGAAGGCAAAACCAATCTCTGGGGAACGGTTCCCGCCTTGGTGGAAATGCAGAGTGAAGGCGGCGCCGTCGGCGCCGTGCACGGCATGTTGCAAACAGGCTCGCTGAGCGCCACTTTCACCGCATCGCAGGGTCTTCTGCTGATGATTCCAAACATGTTCAAGATCGCCGGCGAACTTTTGCCGACGGTGTTTCACGTCACGGCCAGAACGATTGCCACGCACGCCCTTTCCATTTTTGGCGATCATAGTGACATCATGGCTTGCCGCACGACGGGCTGGGCCATGCTGGGCGCGGCCTCGGTCCAGGAAACCATGGATTTCGCGCTGGTATCGCAGGCCGCTTCGCTGCGGTCGCGGCTGCCCTTCATCCATTTCTTCGACGGGTTCCGCACGTCGCATGAGGTTTGCAAAATTGAGCTGCTGAATGAATCGGTGATCCGTGCGCTGATCGATGACAGGTTGATTGCCCGGCACCGCGGTCGGGCCCTGAATCCGGACCAGCCCGTCCTACGCGGCACTGCGCAGAATCCGGATGCGTTTTTTCAAGGGCGCGAGGCGGCCAACCCGGTTTACGCCGCCTGCCCGGACACCGTGCAACAGGTGATGGACGAATTCGGCCACCTCACCGGACGTAAATACAATTTGTTTGATTATGTGGGCGTGCCAGATGCCGAACGCGTCATCGTTTTAATGGGGTCAGGCTGCGAAGCGGCCCATGAAACCGTGGAATATCTTTGTGCGCGCGGCGAGAAGATCGGCCTCATCAAGGTTCGGCTCTATCGCCCCTTTGACGGGAAGCGATTCGTGGCGGCTCTGCCGGCCACGGTGCGCAAAATTTCCGTGCTGGATCGCACCAAGGAACCGGGCGCAACCGGTGAACCGCTTTATCAAGATTGCCTGACCGCCCTGGTGGAAGAGATTTCCGGCGGCCGCGCGCAATTGAAAGCAATGCCGGCGATCATTGCCGGCCGCTACGGCCTGTCCTCAAAGGAGTTTACCCCCGCCATGGTGAAGGCGGTTTTCGACAATCTTACGGGCACGCCGAAAAATCATTTCACCGTGGGCATCAATGACGATGTATCGCACACGAGCCTGGCCTTCGATCCTGATTTCTCGATTGAACCGGACCGGGTGGTACGCGCGCTCTTCTACGGGCTGGGTGCCGATGGCACGGTCGGGGCGAATAAGAATTCAATCAAGATCATCGGTGAAGAAACGGATAATTACGCCCAGGGTTATTTTGTTTACGACTCGAAGAAATCGGGTTCAATGACTGTTTCGCACCTGCGGTTCGGCCCGCAGCCGATCCACTCGACCTACCTCATCTCCCGAGCAAATTTTGTGGCATGTCATCAGCCGGCATTTCTGGAGCGGTTCGACATGCTGCGCGCGCTTGTGCCCGGCGGAACTTTCCTTTTGAACACACCCTACGGGCCGGACGAAATCTGGTCGCGTCTGCCCACCCCGGTGCAAGAATCCTTGCTGGACAAGAAGGCGGCCTTTTACGTGATCGACGCCACGCGGGTGGCTCGTGACAGCGGGATGGGCGGCCGGATCAATACCATCATGCAAGTGTGCTTTTTCGCGCTTTCCGGTGTGCTGCCCAAAGCTGAGGCGATCGAGGCGATCAAAAATTCGATCAAAAAAACCTACGGCAAAAAAGGGCAGGAAGTGGTGAATATGAATCTGCAGGCGGTGGACAACACGCTGGCTCATTTGCAGGTAGTGCCGCTGACGAATGTGCGCAAGAACGGGACCGGCCCGTTGCTGCCTCCCATGGTGCCGTCAGCGCCGCCATTCGTCCGGGATGTCCTGGGCAAACTCGCGGCCGGATTGGGCGATGAACTCCCGGTCAGCGCGTTCCCGGACGATGGTACGTATCCGACCTCCACCGCGCAATTTGAGAAGCGGAATTTGGCGCTGGAAATACCAGTTTGGGATGAAGCGATCTGCATTCAATGTTGCAAATGCGTGGCAATCTGTCCGCACGCCACCATTCGCGCCAAAGTCTATGTGCCGGATCAATTGATGGGCGCCCCGACGACCTTCAAATCCGCGGCGTCGCGCCTGCCCGAATGGAAAGGCTTGAAATTCTCGATTCAGGTTGCGGCCGAAGACTGCACGGGGTGCGCCTTGTGCGTGGATGTGTGTCCGGCCCGCAATAAGACCGAGGCGAAACTGAAGGCGATCAACATGCGGCCCCAAGCGCCCTTGCGCGCGGCGGAACGCACCAATTGGGATTTCTTCCTGAGCCTGCCGGAAATGGATCGTCGTGGCATCAAACAAACCACACTGCGCTCGCAACAAGTGATGCAACCGCTATTCGAATTCAGCGGCGCCTGCGCCGGCTGCGGAGAAACGCCTTACATCAAGTTGCTGACCCAGTTATTTGGCGACCGCGCCGTGATTGCCAACGCGACCGGCTGTTCATCCATTTACGGCGGTAATCTGCCGACCACACCCTATGCACGAAATCAAGCGGGCCGCGGGCCCGCGTGGTGCAATTCGCTGTTTGAGGACAACGCCGAATTCGGCTTGGGCTTCCGCGTTTCCCTGGATCAACAAAGGGATTTTGCCCAGGAACTCGTCAGAAAATTATCCCCGCAATTGGGCGACGAGCTGGCCATGAAGCTGCTGTTTGCCGACCAGAGTGATGAGGCTGGAATATATGAACAGCGCGAACGGGTGGCAGCCTTAAAGGAGCGTTTGGCGAAGCTCGATTTACCCGAGGCCAGACTGCTTTTGAGCCTCGCCGGTCAATTGGTCAAAAAGAGTGTCTGGATCGTGGGTGGCGACGGCTGGGCTTACGACATCGGCTACGGGGGCCTCGACCATGTGCTTTCGAGCGGCCGCAAAGTAAATGTGCTCGTGCTCGATACTGAGGTGTATTCCAACACCGGCGGCCAGATGAGCAAGTCCACGCCGCGCGGCGCCGTGGCGAAGTTTGCCGCCGGGGGCAAGGCGGCCGGCAAAAAAGATCTCGGCCTGATTGCCATGAGTTATGGAAATATTTATGTTGCCAGTGTCGCCCTCGGGGCCAAGGACGAACAGACCCTCAAGGCCTTTGTGGAGGCAGAATCCTATCCGGGTCCCTCACTGATTATTGCTTACAGTCATTGTATTGCCCACGGCATCCCGGTGGATCTGGGGGTCGGGGCGCGTCAGCAGAAACTTGCGGTCGAATCCGGCCAGTGGTTGCTTTACCGGTATGACCCGCGCCGCGCAGAGCGGGGAGAGAATCCATTGCAAATTGATTCCGGCGCCCCAAAATCCAAGGTGAAGGACTTCATGCTGACGGAGAACCGCTTTAAGATGCTGACCAAGAGCAAGCCGGAGGACGCGCGGAGGTTTTTTGTGCAATCCCAGGCGGATGCCGACCGGCGCTGGAAGTTCTACCAATTCCTGGCCGCGCGCGAAGGAAAAATTGAAGTCATGACCGCCGCCACGACAAATGCGGCAACCACGACAACCAAGGCGGCCACGGCAACCGCGGAGAACCCCGCCTGAATTCAACCTTTGAACCAATATGGACCTGACCACCACTTACCTCGGCCTCAAACTCCGGACGCCGCTCGTTGTGAGCGCCTCGCCGCTGTCCGAGGAGATTGACAATATCAAACGGATGGAAGATGCCGGCGCGAGCGCGGTGGTCTTGTATTCGATCTTTGAGGAACAGTTCACGCGCGACCGCCTGGAATTGCATCAACGCCTCGAACAGGGTACCGAAAGTTTTCCTGAGGCGCTGACGTATTTTCCGGACAGCGGGGATTACCGCTTGGGCCCGGAAGAATATCTTGGCCATATCTGGCTCGCCAAGAAGTCAACCCAAATGCCTGTGATTGCCAGTCTTAACGGTTCTTCCACGGGTGGATGGATTGAATACGCGCAGCGAATCCAGGCTGCAGGCGCCGATGCGCTGGAGTTGAATATCTATTACATTCCCACCGACCCGATGCTTTCCGGTACCGAAGTGGAGATGACCTATATTGAAATTTTGCAGGCGGTCAAGTCGGTCGTTACCATTCCGGTGGCGGTTAAGCTGAGCCCGTTTTTTAGCAGTTTTGCCAACATGGCCCGACGCCTCGACACAGCTGGCGCCGATGGTTTGGTTCTCTTCAACCGTTTTTATCAGCCGGACATTGACCTGGACACCTTGGAGATCGAGCCAAATATTCTCCTCAGCACGCCGATGGCAATGCGTTTGCCACTGCGGTGGGTTGCCATCTTATACGGGCGTTTGCGGGCTAACCTCGCCGCGACGAGCGGCATACACCGGGCTTCCGACGTGCTAAAAATGCTCCTAGCGGGTGCGGACGTGACCATGCTTTGCTCCGCCCTGATGCGGCACGGCATCCACCATATCCGAACCGTCGAACAAGATTTGATAGATCTCATGTCCAAGCATGAATACGAGTCCGTGAGCCAGCTCAAGGGCAGCCTGAGTCAGAAAAACTGCGCTTCCCCAAGCGAGTTCGAACGCGCCCAATACATGCGGGCAATCTGCAGTTACAAACCTGCGTCGGCATAAGAAGTTTCCGAAAACGACGAACCGCGGGTTTTGAACAGCGCCGCTCTTTATAAGATTCCCATCAAGAGGCGAGGGGTGTTTGCTGCTCCATCTTTTCAACGGTCAAAGGGTGATGCCTAATCGCCAATTCACGTGTAGCCGGATGCCGCCCCCGAGAGCGATAATGACCAGTATGAATGCGAAAAATGATCGTGCCATCTGGCTTCAGGGTCCCAACGCGTGTTGCTCTGTTCCTCCCGCCCCGCTCGCGCGACCCGTCCGGCTGATCTTGCTGGGGGCACCGGGAGTTGGCAAGGGAACCCAGGCGGAATTATTGTGCCAGCATTTTGGTGCCTGCCATCTCTCCACTGGTGACGTTTTCCGCACCGCAAAAAAGTGTGACAATGCCGGGGTCAGCCCCGCGATGGCCGGGGCGCTCGCCTGCATGCAGCGTGGTGAATTGGTGCCGGACGAAATCGTGCTCAGCCTGATTGTGGAGCGGGCCAAATGTCTGCGCTGCGGCGGCGGATTCCTGCTGGATGGTTTTCCGCGAACCGTGGGCCAGGCTCAGGCGCTGGAGGATCTCCTCGCCGATCAAGAAGTTGAACTCGATGCGGTCTTGGATTATAAACTGCCCCACAAAGAAATCCTCGCGCGCTTGAGCGGCCGCCGCACCTGCCCGAATTGCAAGGCGTCGTTCCACCTCGCATCCTTGGCGCCCAAAATCCCAGGCGTGTGCGATCATTGCGGCGAGATTTTGTTTCAGCGGGAGGATGATCGTCCGGAATCCATTAGCGTGCGCCTCGCCGCTTACGCCAAAAATGCCAGTCCTCTCAAGCGCTTTTATAAGCGCCGCAATTTGCTGGTCACCATCGCCGCGGCCGGCGCCCCGGAGGAGACCTTTGCACGCACCATTGAGGCGCTGGAAAGGCGGCTGGCTTCCAACCATGAACCGCAACTTCTCTGCGAATAAGGATGGCATGAGGACTTGTTGCATTGTTTGCGGCAAGCCGATCCTTGATGGTAATTGGTTTGCCCGGTTTCCGTTGGGCGACGAGTGGGTGACCGTCTGCCGGCCCTATTGCCTTGAAAAATTCCTCGACGACAAAGCCGATAGTGCCGCGAAGTTGGGGCTAAGCTACTCAGCCTCAGTGCCGGCATTGCCTTGACCAATTTGGGGTTGCTCCCGAATTCGTCTTCGGGTTTTCCTTTCCGCCATAGTCCGGTTGACGGTGGAAGCCTGGTTCCCCGCCTTCCTTCGCCTCTCCCTTTCTTGTCTTTTGGCAGGCAGATATTGCGGCGTTGCCCGCCCCGATTTCACAAAAAAGAAAAAGAAAAAGACAACCAAAGTTAAGAGGATTCCCGGTGGCGGGTTTAATCTTTGAGCATGGTGCAACCGTTCGTATCTGGCTTCGGCGGTGACAAAGCCGGTGCCTCATCCTCCGCCGGTGGACCGGTTTGTGTCCTGACGCCATGTAGAATGACCACGAGCCAGAATCCCTAACCGCAAAGCAAACTTTATGAATCCATCCAAAATACTAAAAGCCGCTCTGATACCGGTTGCCTTGTTGTCATCCACCCTCGCTGCTCACGCCGGGGATGCCGATATCAAGATTCCCCCTTTGGACAACATCACCTTTGACGGGCTGGGTGGTCTCAGCGGCTTTAAACTAATGTATTTCGGATTAATCGTTTGCGCGGTCGGAATTGTTTTCGGCCTGGTGCAGTATCACCAGACCCGCATGTTGCCGGTGCATGATTGCATGGCCCGCGTGTCACGAATGATCTGGGAAACGTGCAAGACCTATCTGCTCGAGCAGGGCCGGTTTCTTGCCGGGATCTGGTGCCTGGTCGGGGGATGCATGTTTTTTTATTTCCGCATTTTGGAGCACTATAGTTATGGCAATGTCGCAATTATTCTCGCGGCATCCCTCCTTGGCATCAATGGGAGCGGGGCTGTGGCCTGGTTTGGCATCCGCATCAATACCATCGCCAACTCGCGCACGGCGTTTTCGGCGCTGCGCGGCAATCCGCTGCTCACGCTCGGAATTCCACTGCGTTCGGGCATGAGCGTCGGCTTGCTGCTTGTCTGTGTCGAATTGCTTTTCATGATCTGCATCCTGGTTTTCCTGCCGCGGGAGCTGGCCGGACCGTGCTTCATTGGCTTTGCGATTGGCGAATCTCTCGGTGCCTCCGTGCTGCGTATTTGCGGCGGCATCTTCACCAAGATTGCCGACATCGGGTCGGATCTCATGAAGATCATCTTCAAACTGCCGGAAGATGATCCGAAGAACCCCGGCGTGATCGCAGATTGCACCGGTGACAATGCCGGCGACAGCGTCGGGCCCACGGCAGATGGATTTGAAACCTACGGCGTGACCGGCGTGGCCTTGATCGCGTTCCTGGCCCTCGCGCTGGCTGCCCGACCGACCGAGTGCGCCACGTTGATCATCTGGCTGTTCAGCATGCGCGCCCTGATGATTCTGACGTCCATCGTCTCTTACTTTTTGAATGACTTCATCTCGCGAGCCCGCTTCGGTGGCCGGAAGGATTTTGACTTCGAGGCGCCGCTGACACACCTGGTCTGGATCACCTCAGCGGTTTCCATCGTGGTGACCTTTGCGGCAAGCTGGTTCTTGCTCGCCAAACAATCCGGCTTTGATCCCCGGCTTTGGTGGGTGTTGTCCGCGATAATCTCGTGCGGCACAGTGGCCGGCGCATTGATTCCCGAGATGACCAAGGTTTTCACCAGCATGAACTCGCAGCACGTGAAAGAGGTCACCACGTGTTCGAAGCACGGAGGGGCATCGCTGAACATACTCGCCGGCTTGGTGGCCGGGAACTTCTCGGCCTTCTGGATGGGTTTGTGCATTGCGGCCTTGATGCTGGCCGGTTGGCTGCTGGCGGCTTTTGTCGGCTCACCCATCCTGGGCTTGATGCCGGACCAATTCAAATTCGCCGCCCCAATCTTTGCCTTTGGCCTGGTGGCGTTCGGCTTTCTCGGGATGGGCCCGGTCACGATCGCTGTCGATAGTTACGGCCCGGTCACCGACAACGCCCAATCCGTTTACGAACTGAGCCAGATTGAAGCGGTCGAGAACATCTCGGAGGATATCCAGGCGAAATTTGGTTTTGTTCCCGATTTCGAGAATGCAAAATATCTCCTGGAGAAGGGTGACGGTTGTGGCAACACCTTTAAAGCCACCGCCAAGCCGGTCTTGATCGGCACCGCGGTTGTTGGTGCGACCACGATGGTTTTTGGCATCATCATTCTGCTCGAGAACATGTTTGGCGGCGTGATGGCTCACTTGAGCCTTGTGCAACCGGAAATCATCCTCGGCCTGCTGCTGGGCGGCTCGGTTATCTATTGGTTTACCGGCGCCAGCACCCAAGCCGTGGTCACCGGATCTTATCGTGCGGTGGTATTTATCAAAAAACACCTGAACCTTAACTTGCGCGAAGCTTCCGCCGAAGATTCCAAGGAAGTCGTCCGGATCTGCACGGTCTATGCGCAAAAAGGCATGTTGAACATTTTCATCGTTGTTTTTTGTTTCGCCCTCTCCTTCGCGTTTTTCAGTCCGTATTTCTTCATTGGTTATCTGGTGGGAATTGCGTTTTTCGGCTTGTTCCAGGCCATCTTTATGGCCAATGCCGGCGGTGCGTGGGACAACGCCAAGAAGATTGTCGAGGTCGTCCTGCGCAAAAAGGGAACCGATTTGCACGCCGCGACTGTGGTGGGCGACACCGTTGGGGATCCTTTCAAGGACACCTCCTCCGTCGCACTGAATCCTGTGATCAAATTCACCACATTATTCGGTCTGCTCGCGGTGGAGATCGCGGTCACGATGTCCAATCAATGGCTCAAGCTGGCCATCGCCACATTCTTTTTCATAGTTGCCCTGGTGTTTGTGTGGCGCAGCTTCTACGCCATGAGGATTCCCGATGAAAACCTGGCCGAGGACGACGAAGAAGAAATAGTCCAAAGTGCAACTCCTGTTGCCAAGGATCGGCGGGCTGAGCCCGTCGAAACCGCCCTCCGGTAACTGTCGAAATGCTGCGGTAACGATGACCGGCAAAAATTTGCAGCAACCGGCGGTTGTGGGATCTTCACCCCAGCGGGTTATTTCAAACAGATCTCGCGGGACGGAAGTCTGATCCGGCCGCCAAATCTTTCCACAATGTTTCTTCCTCCTTGCTGACGTGGGAGGGAACTTGAATGGAGGCCACAACGTAAAGGTCACCGCGCTTGGCAACGCCCTCGGGCAATCCTTTGCCGCGGACACGCAATTTATTTCCCGACTGAAAACCGGGCGGAACTTTGACTGAAACGTTTCCTTCCAAGGTGCGCACGGGAACGGTGGCGCCCAAAACCGCCTCCCAAGGGGCTAATTCGAGATGACCCAATAGATCGGATCCACGTACTTGCCAATCCGGATGCTGAGCATAACGCACACGCAAGTAAATGTCGCCGGCACCTCCGCCATTCACTCCTTCGCCGCCTTTGCCCGTCACTCGAATTGACTGGCCGGCCTTGACGCCTTTCGGAATGCGCACCTGACAGGTTTGCGTCTCCTCCAGGCCGGTACGGGAGTTGGTGCGTCGAACGGCGATGGTGCGCATGGCTCCCCTGATGACTTCATCGAGCGTGATCAAAATGTCGCCTTGAACATCCTGTCCCCGCAGGGCCGCTTCCGGCTCCCGGTGGCCATTGCCAAATTCCTGGGCGTCAAATGGCGAAGCTCCGCGCGTCCGTCCGGCGCGTCCGCCAAAGAACTGTTCAAAGAAATCGCTGAATCCAGTGCCTTCGAATTGAAATTCGTCTTCGCCGCCACGCGTTGCCCGTCCAGTGGGTTGACTTTCGCCCCGGCCGGGTGGCGGGCGGAACGGGGCCCCCGTTTTCCAGTCGGCCCCGAGTTGATCAAACTTCCGGCGGCTTTCCGGATTGCTTAAGACTTCGTTGGCCTCGTTGATTTCCTTGAATTTTTCCTCGGCTGATTTTTTATCCTTGGCGACGTCGGGGTGATATTTGCGCGCGAGTGTGCGGAAAGCCTTTTTGATTTCCTCATCCGTCGCCTTGGGCGTCACGCCAAGGATCTGATAATAATCTTTAAATTCAACGGCCATGGCGGGCGGGTGCGGCGGGTGTTAGATCATTCACCACGACTTTGGCCGGGCGGAGGATCTTCGTACCACGCTGGTAGCCACGCTGAACCACTTCCAGGATCGCGTGGTCAGGTTGGGCAGGGTCAGACCCTTGCGAAAGGGCTTCATGACGGTGCGGGTCGAAGGGTTTGCCGAGGATGTCCTCACTTTCGACCCCGTGCTGGCGGAGTAATAGTTGGAGTTGTTTCAAGGTCATCTCCACCCCCTGATGAAACTGGGCGGAGTTTTTTGTTGCGCCGGAAGCCAAAGCCCGTTCCAAGTTGTCGACGACCGGCAGCAATTGGACGATGAAGAATTCCTTTTGCGCGACCGAGCGGGCCTCGCTTTCCTGCCGGCTGCGCCGTTTGAAATTTTCAAAGTCAGCGGCCAGACGCAGATGCAAATCTTTTTGTTCGGCAAGGTCCTTGAGGAGGGCTTCCGATTCCTTGGCGGCAGGACCGGTTTCGGTTGAAAGCGGGTCGACAAATTGTCTTTCAGAGAGATTATTCATATCGGTTAAACGTCAGTTTCAATACTTTCAACAATCCTGAGCAGAAGTGCGTTTTGCTGTTCCAGCAAGTTTCGTAATTCGGACATTAAATCCGGCGCGATAATGTGTCCATGTTCGCATTGAAGGACAAAGAGCGAGTGTCCTCCAAGCTTGGGGTTTTCATTGGCAATGGCGACATTGGCAAACCTTGTCGCCGGGCATCCACTCACTGGACATTTTGTCTGGCTAAATTCGCTCATGGTTGACGCTTTGCCAGCCAGGCTGAGACCGGCACGCGCTTGTGGCCGTTTACCCATTCACCTCAAAGCCGACTTTGATGGTCACCTGCCAATGATGTACTTTTCCCTTTTCTATGCTGCCGCGCGTTTCGATGACTTGAAACCAGCGCAAATTGTTTATGGTTTTATGCGCCCGTTTAATGGCGGTATCCACGGCCTCCTCAATGGATGTAGTGGAGGTGCCTGTGAGTTCAATGAGTTTATAGACTGGTTCTTTCATAAGAAAAGCCCTGGTTTGACTGGAGAGCGCCAGGGCAATTGTCCGCTCACTTGCAACCGCACCCGGAGTTGCATTCCTTGATCGTACTTTCAATCACTTCACGGCTTTCGCCGGTGAGCTTCTGGATGCGTCCGACCAGTTCTTCCTGTTGGCCTTCGGCGTAACGGAGATCATTATCCGTCAACTTGGCCCATTTCTGTTTCAATTTGCCTTTGGTGATATTCCAGTCGCCTTTGATTTCAAGTGTGGTCATATAATTTGTTCTTTTTTTATTTTTCAGCCGTCAATTTGACGGGAAAGTCTTTCGAGGCATCATTTGCGACTCAAGCTCATCCACAGGGTATGCCCCAACATCAAGGTGAGTGCGACAATTGCCCCCGCCGAAAGACAAGCCGCGACCTCCACCTCAACCAGCCAGTTTTTAATATCCATCACCAGAATCATGCACTGAGACGCTGGCCGGCACCATGGGGTAAAACCCGACCGTGAGACGAATCCCGTTGGCGGGCGTGCTCAGGGCACGAGCACCGCCGCACCTTCGAAGCGACCGGCGCGAAGATCGGCGAGTGCCTGGTTGGCCGACGTAAGTGGATAGGTCGTAGTTTGGGTTACGATGCCCATCTCTGGTGCCAGGCGCAGGAATTCAATCCCGTCTTGGCGCGTGAGATTGGCGACAGACAACAGTTGACGCTCCTCCCAAAGCAGCCGATAGGGGAAACCTGGAATATCACTCATGTGAATGCCGGCGCAAACGACGCGGCCACCTTTGCGAACCGCCTTTAGGGCGACCGGCACGAGATCTCCCAAGGTGGCAAATATTATCGCCGCGTCTAATGGTTCCAGGGGCAGCTCGTCTGACCCGCCCGCCCAAACTGCACCAAGGCGCAGGGCAAAAGACTGTGTGGCCACATCACCCGGGCGTGTGAAGGCAAAGGCAGACCGCCCTTGCAATTTGATAACCTGCGCCAGGATATGGGCGGCAGCGCCAAAGCCATAGAGTCCGATCGTTTGACCTTTGCCAGCGATGACCAGCGAACGCCAGCCGATCAAGCCGGCGCAGAGCAATGGAGCCAGCGCCACGTCGCTGCCGGCTTCCCCGAGCGGAAAGGCAAAACGAGCATCGGCAATTGCCGCCGTTGCAAATCCACCGTTGCGCGTGTAACCGGTGAAGAGTGGATGGTCGCAGAGATTTTCGTGGCGGCTGATGCAATAAGGACAAACGCCGCAGGTGTGACCGAGCCACGGAATGCCGACTCGTTCGCCTAATGCCAGACCCTTGACCTCCGCCCCGATTAAATCAATGCGTCCGACAATTTCATGGCCTGGAATGATGGGCAATCGCGGGTCCGGTAATTCGCCATCAACGACATGAAGATCGGTCCGGCAGACGCCGCAGGCAGATACTTTCACGCGAATCTCACCCGGCCCGGGCTGCGGATCGGCAAGTTCCATCCATTCCAGGGCAGCTTTAATTTTCCTTAACACCATTGCGTTCATGGCTTCCTCCGTTTCCGCTCATGAAAGGTTGCTGGTCCTGTCCGAACGGATCCCGGCCGGAGGCAGATGGTTTTATTGCTGTTCATAGAGCCGACGTAGAATTCCCGGCATCAAATCCGCGAGGTCTTCGGCAATGAGTCCGGGTCCAAACTCTGCCGCCGCTGCGCCATGCACCCACACCGCGGCGGCGGCGGCGAGAAATGGCTCCATGCCTTGGGCAAGAAAGCCTAGGATGATACCGCTCAACACGTCCCCGGCGCCGGCGGTAGCGAGGGTCGGTGGCGCGTTGCTATTAATGATCGACCGTCCGTCCGGGTGTGTGATCACCGTGTCGCTGCCTTTCAGAACAATAATTGCTCCGCTGCGACTGGCGGCGGCGCGTGTGCGGGTTAGTTTGTCGCCACTTGGGTCGAACAGGCGATGGAATTCACCATCATGAGGCGTGAGCACACAGGAGCCCGTGATGGCCTCGTCAAGCGTCGGCGGATCGTCGGCAAAAGCCGTTAGCGCGTCCGCGTCTAGCAACGTCGGTCGACCGGTCTTCAGAATTGAAAGGACCCGGGATCGAGTCTCCTCGCCTGTTCCGGCACCAGGGCCAATGAGAAATGCGGTGTACCGGATGTCGTCCAGCAGATAATCAAAATCTTCCGGAACCGCCAGCGGCTGAACCATGATGCTGGTCAAGGTCGCCGCATAGACGGGCAGAGCAACCGGGGACACCGCGATGGTGGTAAGTCCCGAACCGGCCCGGGCTGCGGCGCGAGCCGCCATTCGGACGGCCCCGGTCATGGGATAGCCTCCGGAAATCAACGCGTGACCGCGATTGTATTTATTACCGCCTGCCTTTGCGCGCGGCAGTCTGGCAACCCAGAGTTTCGGGTCGTTCTCGAAAGTATCCGGCGCGACCTGATCTAGCACGGAGGAGGGGATGCCAGTGTCGGCAACCACGACCTCGCCGCATAACAGTCTGCCGGGCAAAAGCAGGTGTCCTGGTTTCTTGCGAAAAAACGTGACGGTCAGGGTGGCGGCAACCGCTCCCAACGCTTCACCGGTATCCCCCATCAGTCCGCTCGGAACATCGATGGCCACAATTGGCAATCGTCTGCCGGCTGCGACGGACAGAATTTCTGCGGCGGATCCCTCCAGCGGGCGATCAAGACCCGCCCCCAAAATCGCATCCACGACCAATTTTGCGTCGTCGAGCATCCCCGGGACAAGTTGCCGAACCTCGCCGCGCCACAAGTCTGCGTGAAAGCGGGCCGTTTCTTTCAAGCAATCAGGTGGTCCGAGCAATGCAACGCGAACGGGCCAACCCGCTGTGGACAGATGCCTCGCCGTGGCGAATCCGTCGCCACCATTGTTGCCGGGTCCGCATAATACGATAACCGGACGTGCCGACCAGCGTTGCATAATCTCCCGGGCAACTGACTGGCCGGCATGCTCCATCAACAATGTTGCCGGTGTGCCCGCAGCCAACGTTAACCGCTCGGCCTCGTCCATGCGGCGGACATCGAGTAATGCAGTTGGAAAATTCATTCTGATTAACCCATGGAAACGCCCAGGATTCGACCAATCACGGCAGTGACAGTCATGGCCAAGGTGCCGCCGATGGTGACGCGCAACGCGGCACGGCCGAGGGGCGCGCCACCGAGGTGACCGCCAATCGCTCCCAGCGCAGCTAGACTCACCAACGAGAAAGCAGCGATCATGGGGATGCGCCAGGGCGCCGGTGACAGGAGCAGAGCTATGATTGGTATAGTGGAGAAGGAAGCAAAGCTCACCGCCGAGATCCAGGCTGCCTGGAGCGGACGTGCCAGGGAGGTTTGGTCAAATCCAAGCTCATCTCGCACGTGGGCGCCGAGCCGGTCATGCGCGCTGAGTTGTTCCGCGACTTTCAACGCGAGATCGTAATCAAGTCCTCGTTTCACATAGATCAATGCAAGTTCCTGTAATTCGGCCTCCGGTTCTGACGCGAGCTCTCGCGTCTCAACTCCAATATCCGCCTGCTCCGCGTCGCTTTGCGAACTGACGGAAACATATTCTCCCACGGCCATGGACATTGCGCCAGCCACCAAGCCGGCCATACCAGCGACCAAGATAGACCTCTCTGAAGCGGAAGCGGCGGCCACACCAATCATTAAGCTCGCGGTCGAAACGATGGCATCGTCCGAGCCCAGTACGGCGGCCCGCAACCACCCAACCCGTCCGCTTTGGTGCGTTTCTCGTTGGTTAAGAAAAATGACCGGTTTCGTATGCATGTCCAACCCAAGTGATCGCGCGATTCCAGATTGTGTAAATAAATTTGTTTGCGCTTTTAGCTGGCCCCGAAATTTATCACCACACGCGACGCCACGTTGCCGTGTTCAAGCCGTTCCAAAACCTGGTTGATCGCCGACAGCGGTTGCAATTCGATGTCTGCTTTGACCTTGCCCGACGCCGCGAAGGCAAGCGCTTCAGCCATATCTTGGCGCGTGCCAACGTAGGAACCGCGAATTGTAATGCAGTTCGCCACCACCTCGAACAATGGAGTCGGAAATTCACCCGGCGGCAAACCATTTAGCACGCAGGTTCCGTGCTTGCGCGTCATGCCAACACCCTGTTTAAACGCCCCTAGCGAAGGAGCCGTGATCAAAACGCCGTGTGCGCCGCCGCCCGTTCCTTTTTTCACCGCTGCGACCGGGTCGCCGGCCCTGGCATTGACGACAAGATCCGCTCCCAACTGTTTTGCATGGGCGAGCTTGCCGTCATCCACGTCAATCGCGCACACCTGAAGGCCCATGACTTTGGCGTATTGAATCGCCAGATGACCCAGGCCGCCAATACCCGAAATGGCGATCCATTGGCCCGGCTTCGCTCCCGTTTCCTTAATGCCTTTATAGGTGGTGATGCCGGCGCAAATGATCGGGGCCGCTTCCGTGGATTTCAGCCCGACGGGTATGTGGGCAACGTAATTCGGGTCGGCCAGAATGTATTCGGCAAAGCCGCCGTTTTTCGTATAACCGCCGAACTGGGCCTCGCCACACACCGTCTCCCATGCGGACAAACAATACTCGCAGTGGCCGCACGCTGAATAAAGCCATGGCACTCCGACGCGGTCGCCCACTTTCACGATGGAGACACCGACTCCAACGGCGACGACCGGTCCGATGCCTTCATGGCCCGGAATGAATGGAGGCTTGGGCTTCACCGGCCAATCGCCATGCCAGGCATGGACATCCGTGTGACAGACACCGCATGTCTCCGTTTTGACCAAAACCTGACCCGGGCCCGGAGTCGGGACGTCCCATGCCTGAAATTCCAGGGGCTTTCCGAACTCCACCACCACGGCAGCATTCATGGTTTGTTGCATACAAATGTTGACTAAGGCAAGCGACAACGCCGGCGCAAAGATCCTTAATGCTTTCGAGGTTGGTTACGGTTTTGCAATTTCAAGTTTTTGCAGATCAGCTTCAACATTGATCAAGACATCCACATTGTTGCCGATCAAGCCTTGATCGGCAGTGATGTTGAAATCGCGCCGGTCCAGCGTCAGCTTGGCTTCCCAGCCGGAAATCGCGGCACCTTTCATACCCGGACCGAAGCCCAGTGAGGTGACCTTGAGCACCACCTCTTTGGCAACACTCTTCATCGTGAGTACGCCAGTGACAGCGTAGGTGTTGTCGCCAGTGCTTTTCCAGTTTTCGCTCTTGAAATTCATGGTTGGAAATTGGGCAGCGGCAAAGAAATTGGTCGAGCGTAAATCGTCGTCGCGCATTTTTGTGTTGGTCGTGATGCTGGCCACATTAATGACGGCCTCAACGGTGCTGTTTTCGAGGTGGTCACGGTCCACAACAATGGTTCCGCTCACTTCACTGAAATAGCCGGGCACCTTGGTGAAGAAATGGGAGATTGAGAATCCAACCCAGGTATGGACGGGATCAATGTTGTAGGATTCAAGGGCTGCCCTGGCGGATGACATCGCGCAGAGCGCGAGAGTGCTCATGACCAGGATGGTGAAGGAACGTTTTATGCTGGTTTTCATTTTATTTGGATTCTGGTTGTTGGTTGTTTGAATGGTTAATTGTTATTTTGCCTGTGGAAAATCAGCCCCGCGCGCAATGGCCTCTACGGCTGAAAAATCCTTGTGCAATTCTTCGAGCTTGGACATCGCCCCGACATAAGCATCATTGCCGAGCAAGAGATGCCTTGGTGGTTTCGCCGACGCCACCGCAGCGATGAGGGCTTGTACAGCGCGCACCGGATCGCCCGGTTGCTTGCCCGAGTCGGCGCGAAGCTCTTTGCGCCAAGCGCCTGCGGTTTTCGTGTAGTCAGCAATTTGCTTTTTGCTTTCATTTGCCGAACGCCCGGCCCAATCAGTGCGAAAGCCACTCGGTTCGACGACCATGACATTTATTCCCAGCGGTTCAACTTCCTGCAAAAGGGCACTGGACAAACCTTCGACCGCAAACTTGGTCGCGTTGTAAAATCCCAGCGCCGGCGCGGAACGCAGTCCGGCCAGTGAAGAAATGTTGACGATGCAACCTTTGCGCTGCTGGCGCATTCCCGGCAATACCGCTTGAATCATCCGGCTCATGCCGAAAACATTTATTTCAAACATTCGGCGCACTTCGATCTCTTCGCCTTCTTCGATCGCCGCGAAATAACCGATGCCTGCGTTGTTCACGAGCACGTCAATGCCGCCAAACTTTTCCCCGGCCGCTTTGACGGCCGCGTCAATCTGGGCTTGATCGGTGACATCTAGTTTGAGCACCAAAGACCCGCCCTTGGTCGCCAATCCTTCCACTTGCTCGGGCTTGCGTGCCGTCACCACTGTGCGAAAGCCGTGCGCCAGCGCTTGGGTGGCCAACTCGCGGCCGAAGCCGGTCGAGCAGCCGGTGATAAACCAAACGGGTTTCCCGGTGTTCGGCGTTTTTTTATTATTTGGGGTCATGATATTTGTTTTTTAAAACGGATTCGGGAAATTGTTATCAGGCTGCCGCGTCAATAAAACTCACTCGCACCAGTTTTTTGTTCACAAACTCCTGAATGCCCAGACAGGAAAGCTCGCGGCCGTAGCCGGAATTCTTGATGCCGCCGAACGGCAAGTCAGCTGCCGTCCAAGTCGGGTGATTGAGGAAGACCATGCCGGTGTCAATGCGGCTGGCGACGCGTTTGCCGCGTGCGACATCCGCTGTGAAGACCGACCCCCCCAAGCCGAACTCCGAGTCATTCGCCAGCGCCACGGCTTCATCCTCGTCCTTGACGCGGAAG
>Ga0182016_10002243_pt1 | contig 22892 bp, 22 predicted proteins | sample 712S2MmetaG_FD_120491 | JGI IMG/M metagenome (GOLD analysis project Ga0182016, IMG submission 120491) | Permafrost microbial communities from Stordalen Mire, Sweden - 712S2M metaG | ecosystem: Environmental > Terrestrial > Soil > Wetlands > Permafrost | place: Sweden: Stordalen | collected... | reverse complement strand
CAAATCCTCATCCGGGCTCGCCTGGAACACAATTGTCCCGAGCCATGAATTGCAGGCACGGCCCGCCAAAACGCCAAAACGCTTCCGTCCGAGCTAACCAGATTTCTTGTTGGTCGTCGATGCCGATGGAGCGGAGCATCTTATTAGGGTTTTGGGGTTTGGGCTTTTGCGTAAATGGTGGAACGGGCTCCGTTGGCCCAAGGCTCCTCGCGCGAATGGTTCGGGTAATCGCGAAAGAGGGGACCTGTGCGCAGTTTTGCCACGGGACCCACGAATTATATGAGCCTATGACCCTGGAAAACACCACCTTCGAAGAAGACATTTTACACTTGACTCAGTTGGAAAAAGAGATCGCCGAGCTGTGGGCGCAACTCCGGGCGCGGTATGCCAAGCCGGAGCGGTTGGACCCCGAGCTCACCGGGCCGCTCTTGGCCTTCATGCGGGAGAATTGGGCGCAGAAACAACTTGGCAAAATATAACGTACAGGTTAAATTTGGGCCATGGTATCTCAGGAAGAAATACGGCGGTTTATCTCGGAAAATCAGATGTTGGCCGGCTTCTCCGGTCGAGTCGCACGGGCTACGGCAGCGCATGTGCCTGATAAGAAGGCGATCACCAAATCTGCGATTCGCTTCCATGCCCAAATTCCTGGCGCGGTAAAACGTTCTCCCAGACCGCGCATTACAAAGTCAAAATTTGGCGGCCAGAATATATGAAAAGGCATCTTCTCGCGACTGCGACGTGTGCAAGCAAGAGATATTCCAAAGCCGCTGCAGAGGAATGCCGTCGGGAGTTTGAGCAACGCTTGCGCGGAGGTCTAGCTCAACCGTGTGAGGTGACGCGGAAGGGTCGGAAGATATTTGTCCACGTCTCCGGCGATTTCACAGAGGCCCAGTTGGACCATTTGGCAAGCGGTGTGGCCCGGGTGTGGGAGTGGGAAGCGGCGTGAGAAAGATCAAAAAATCCATTATCCGCCGGTTTCAAAAACTCGTTACCTTGACCCCGGCCCAAATCGAAAAACACTTGCGGGGGAAGACGCCGGCGCAGATCCGCCAGGAGCTTTACGAACTGGAATCTGGAGAACCAGGATGACCCCCGTGAAAAAGTATCACCTCGCCACCGTGACCATACCCGATGGAGAGGCCTACCGTGCCCAATTGGAAAAGCGACTGCACACCGGCCTCCATCCCAAACTCGAAGTGACCCGGCGGGGGAAGAAAATTTACGTCCATATCACGGGGGCATACACGAAACCCTCTCTACGCCGGCTGGAACTACGAATTAAGCGGATCTCCCAATTCGCGGCTCCGCCTAGGACGGAAAGGGAATTGAGGGCCATGTTGCGGAGCGTGGTTAAAGAGACCGCGGCCATGTCGCCAGAAGAAGTCGCGGAGACGATCAAACACGCTGGGATCATTACCAAAAGTGGAAAATTGAGCCGGCGATACGGAGGATGAAGCTCCTCTTGCACATCTTTTTCCAGCGCCAATTGACCCGGAACTCACGGCTTTATCATCATCACCCAGGCCAATTTGGCACCCACAGGAAGGTTTGGCATCGACTTTGCCGTTGGTGCGAATTTTGGACCAGATCGCAAAGGGGATCGAAGCCCTGCCATATCCCGTGGAAAGCATCATGAAATATCCGATTTCGTTCTGAGATTCATTGCATGGACGGGAGGCATACCTTACCGATCACCGGGTGGCTGTTTGGGAAGTCGTTGATGCATATGAATATCTCCGGTCCGTCGAAAAAACGGCGGAACATTTCAGTTGGTCCGTAGAACTTGTGAAGCACGCCCTGGCCTATGGCGCAGCGTTCCCTGAAGAAATAAAGCAATCACGGGAAAGGGAACGGCCTGGCGCGTAACGATATACTGGACAGCGAATTTTCCTTCAATTTTGAGATTGCAAAAGTGCCAAAGGACGGCCAAATTTGTACCCGGATGAGAAGTGGAGAAAACCATAAAAACGATCTCCTTCTTCTTGACTCCATCACGCCCAAATCACGCCATTTCCATCGGCGCATACCGTCGCCCACCGTGAGGTTTCAGAGGGGAGCGGAAATCCTCATATGGGGTATTCTGACTACGGATCAGAAGGTTGAAAGTTCAACTCTTTCTGGGTGCACCATTTTTTGATTCCATAACCGCCTTTCCTGCAAGCGGTTCCGTTCTGGACCAGGCCAAGCGAATTCTTCGATATTTTTTGCTTGTACGGAAACGGTATCTGATTTTACACTTGAGGGCATGAAACGCAGGAAAAAAGTCCCGGGGTACGTTACCTTTGTAAGGACCAGGCGGGCATGTTTTACGAGCGGGTCCAGACGCAGGACCAGAACACCTACATCTCCCTCGGCACAACCCGCAGGGATCAGGCCGAGAAAAATCTACAGGCCAACAGGCTGCGGCGATATGCAGACAAGAAGGGTTTGGACGTCGAAAAGCCCACCAAAAAGGCGATGGCGGTTGTCGCCACGCTTGACTTCAACGAAGAATCCGGCTGTCCGGATCGCCGCGGAAGGAAGCGGTACAATCCGGCCACGAAGACTCCATCGGATTACAGGGGACTGCCGTAATTGCGTAAACTGAGAGAAGGGTTGGCAAACCTTACGGTAGACCAACTCAAGCCAAAGACCTTGGACAGTTATCACGATGCTCGTTGCCTGGAATTGATGGACCCCGAAGCTCTGGAGGGCGACGAAGCCGAACTGAAAAAATGGCATCGCATCACAGATCTTGAACTCAACACCCTGAATTCGGCTTTGAAATGGGCGTTCCGACAAGAAAAGATCGAAAGCAACCCCATAGCCAACCGAACCCGCTATTATTCAGCGAAGGATGCGCGGCACGCTCGTGAGGTGGCGCGAATCCTCATGGGTAACAAGCATAGCGAGGCGATCGGATGGCCGCGGCTTATCGAAACCCACACGGGACTTCGCCTCAAAGAGGCTCTAAATCTGCAAGTGGACGCGCCAATTGATGAGCCCGGGGGGCATCCTTCCGGACGGGAATTCTCTTTGCATCTATCCAGTAAAAGAAAACGAGACGGTCTGCAATTACCTGCCCGTCAACGAAGGATTGAAATTGATCTTAGAAGCGCACACAGTCTGGCATCAACGGCGATACCCAAATAGCCCGTAGTATATTCCAAGCCTTCGAGAAAACGGCAAACATGCAGAAAAAGGCGCATTGAGGCATGAACTCCAGGACTTATTCCTCGAGTCTGACAAGTCGAAGCCCCATCTTGACAAGCAACTCACCTCGCATGGAGCCCGCTCGTTTTACGTATGGGCGCGACGGTCACAAGGAGTATCTGACTCCCAGATCGCGTTCGAGCTGAACCAGGTCGGCGGCGTGAAAACCCTTGAGCAAGTGTATGGGCGCGTACCAAAACACTGGCAGGATCCAACCAAACGGCCGAATTTCTCCTGGATTCCCAAATGCGAATACGCGTGGACAGTGATCAAATACGATTGAAGATTGAAGGATCTGAGGTTTCGGTGCCGAAGCGTGCGTCTCGGTGCCGAGCCTGCACATTGTTTCCTCCGTAAGCCTATATTTGAGCGCGCATCGGCACGCGGAAATCAAAGCAGGGCTGCGACGGTCTTGGCTTCCCAATCGGTGTAACTTTTGGGATCGAGCCAGAATTGCTGCCAAACTTCGTTCAACGTTTCCCTGACCCGCCCGCAATTCTTGCCAGCCCAAGGCCCGGCCATGACGGTCGGCCCATGGCCGTACTTAGAATTGAGATGGAATGAAACGAATATTCGAACCTGTGATCTGTCCGGCGAGGGCGATCCTGTTAATCCGTGTGCTGGTCGGAAGCGATTTTTTTAAGATCCTGGAAAGTTCTTGTTTCCGCAGGTATTCGCGGTAACACAAAAGGGATTAGCCCGCATGAACCGACGCGAATTTCTCAAGTCCACGACCGCCAGCGGGGGTTCGCTGTTGCTGGCGCAAACGGCTGCCGCTGACGCCCCAGGCCCCGTCCGCAAACTCATTGAGCCGGCCCCCATGCCCAACGCGCCCCGGCCAATGCTGCCGGACCTTTCCCCCGCCCGATGGATTTGGTATCCCTCTGGCCGCACACTGCCGAACACCTTCATCCTTTTCCGGCGGCAACTACAACTGTCCGCCAAGCCTCGCCGCGCCACAGGTTGGATTTGTGCCGACAGCCGCTACCGGCTCGAAATTAATGGCCGGCGAGCACAATGGGGGCCCGCGCCTTGCGACCCCCGTTGGACCGAGGCCGATCCGCTGGATCTGATCGGCTCCCTGGAACCGGGCGAGAATGTGCTGGCGGCCACCGTCCTCTTCTACGGCACAGGGGACGGCACCTGGCCCTTGGGCAAGCCGGGCTTCCTTTTCTGGTTGGAGATCGAGCACGCGGATGGCCGGATGGAGAAGGTTGTTTCGGACGTTTCCTGGCACGCCTTGCTGTGCCGGGCCTGGTCGCCGGGTCATCCCAAACGTTGGTATTTGCGCGCCTTGCAAGAGGAGTTTGATGCCCGCCTCTATCCTGACAATTGGTCTCGCCCCGGCTTCCTCATGGATTCCCATTGGCTGCCAGCCATGCCTCTCGATGGTTCACCCAATAAGCCCGCCCTCTCCACCAATTACGATGAATACATGATGAATATGGGAGGCGGGCCGCCCGATACTCAACTGGGCCCACGCAGCATACCACTCTTGCAGGAATCCATTGTGCCCGTCGCCCGCCTGGCCGAAACGTGCTGGATGGATTGGCGCATCACGCCGCAGGACTACTTCGATTTTCGTGTCCCGGACGCCTTTGCGGCCCATCTCGAAGATTTCGCGGTCGAAGCCGTTCCCGGCCAATGGCGGGTGGAATTGGACGGTCGCCGGGCGGCGGCGCTGACTTTTGAGTTGACCGAGCAAGTAGTCGGCTGGCCCGGCTTCGCGATTGAAGCGCCAGCAGGCACAACCATCGAATTGCTGGTCCACGAAGCTCATGCCCTCGGCGGGCCGCCGCTCTTGAACACGCATTTTGATTCGTGGACCCGCCTCATTTGCCGAGAGGGCAGAAATGAATTCGAAACTTTTGATTTCGAGAGCCTGCGCTGGCTGCAACTGCACATTCATAGCGCCAAAGGGACGGTGCTGATCAGCGATGTGCATGTCCGGCGCCGGATCTTTCCCTGGCCCAATCGGCCGCACCTTCGCACCAGCGAGGCGCCCCTGCAGCGCCTATTTGACGCTTCTGTCAATACCATCAACAATTGCGCCCAGGAAACGCTGGTGGACGGCATGGCCCGCGAACGCCAGCAGTACAGCGGCGACGGCGGACACCAGATGCACGCCGTGCATCTGGCCTTTGGCGAGCGCCGTTTGGTGGCCCGCTACCTGTCCACCTGGAGCCAGGGTTTGACCAAGGACGGTTACTTTCTGGATTGCTGGCCGGCCTATGACCGGTTGGCGCGGTTGATGGAACGTCAGCTTGACCTCTCGGGCTGGGGGCCAATTCTCGACCACGGCGTGGGTTTCATTTTCGATTGCTGGCATCATTATTCTTACACAGGCGACCTGGATGCGTTGCGGGAGCCCTACCCGCGCCTGCTCCGTTTTGCGCGTTATCTCCAGGGGCGAATCGGCGCCGACGGCTTGCTGCCCGTTGAAAATCTCGGCATCCCCTCCGTCTGGATCGACCATATCGCCTACCAGCAACAGCGCCACAAGCAATGTGCCTTCAACCTCTATGCTGCCGCCTCGATGGAACACGCCCTGGGGCCGCTCTGCCGGGCACAAGGCCTTTCCAGCCAAGCCGTGGCCGTCGAGGAATTTGGCCGGGAATTGGCCGGGGCTGCGATCGGCCGCTTCTGGAACCCGGAGCGCGGACTCTTTGTCAACAATCAGCCCTGGCTGGCGCAAGAAAAAGGACCGCGCACCTGCGACCGCTCGCTCTCCACCGCCATCCTGTTCGACCAGTGCCCCGACAACCAAAGCGCCGAGGCCCTGCGTTCGCTTGTGGAGTGTCCGCCGGAGATGGGTTTCTCTTACCCCGCCAACGCCTGCTGGCGCTTGTGGGCGCTGGCCAAAAGCGGGCGCGCCGACGTTATTTTGGCCGACCTGCGCCAGCGCTGGGCGACCATGGCCTCGGTGAAGAAAAACAACACCTTGCAGGAGGACTGGCAAGTCCAGCCTGACACAGGCCAGCAGTGGAGCCATTGCCCGGTCGTGCCGCTCCACATCGCCTATCAAGGCTTGATGGGCCTCAAGCCCTTGGAACCCGGCTTCAAACGCTTCGAGCTTCGGCCCCAGTTCGGTGACCTGAACGACCTGGATTTGACAGCATTTACCGTGCAAGGCCCATTCAGTTTGCGTTTCAGCAAACAGCCAGCCGGGCCCGAATTGGTTTTGCAATGGCCGCACGATGCCCAAGGTGAACTCATTTTGCCCCAGGCCGAGGCCATCGACCTGCCAGAGTTAGCCAACTCCGCGCCGGCCGGCCATCGCCGTTTCAAGCTGCCTTCCAGCGGCGCCCTCGCACTTCGCCTAAGAGCGGGCGGTTGAAAACGTGACGTTTAACTGAATGGAGCACCAAGCGCAAAGAACTTGCGAGAGCGCCGGACAGAACGTCTGGGACAACATTTATGTTAAGACCACGAAATGCCTTTTTTGAAGCACGCTGCAAGAGGTGGTGTGCCCGGATCGTTTGTTGCATTCTCTTGTGTGCGCAGAGCGGGCGGACTAATGGCACGCGCTTCTCGCTCGAGTACACTCCGGGACCGGCCGACAACCCGCTCAAAGGGCTTGTTCCGTACGCCAGCGTCGGTGGAGACAGTTTTCCCCACAGCATGGAATTCTCCTATTTTCCACTTTCGGCGCTCGTCACAGGCCATGATATATATGACTGGGCGCCGCTGGAAAAACTCCTCAACGCTGTCGCCGGACGCGGCCACCAAACCGTCTTCTGCGTCTATCTTGAATGGCCGGGCCGGAAAGGCTCGATTCCAGCGTTCCTCGTTAACGACGGATTGAAGGTTTATAAATTCCAAGACTTGCGCGTCCAGCCACCCCAAGAGAATCAGACTCCAGATTACACCAACCCGAAACTGCGCGCGGTCTTATTGCGGTTCATTGCCGCCTTGGGCCGGAGGTATGATGGCGATCCTCGCATCGGATTCATCACTGCCGGCCTGCTTGGCGGATGGGGAGAATGGCACGGGATGGAGCCGAGATACGATCTCTTTGCCGGCAAAGATTTGCAGATCGCGGTGATGGATGCCTACGAAGCCGCCTTCGCGACGACCCGGATTCTTGTGCGGTATCCGACAGGGGGAAGCGGGCATCAACAACTCGCTCCCAACGCGAAACGGAAGTTCGGCTACCATGATGATTCGTTTGCGTGGGGCACGCTCGACACGGGCAAGCCCAGCAACTCCTGGTTCTTCATGACGGCGGAAAGAGTAGCTGGACCCGATGCTCTTGACAAATGGAAGACCCAACCCATCGGCGGGGAGATTCGTCCAGAAGCTTGGGGCATCGTCTTTGACCCGAATCCGTCTCGCCCGGAAATCCAAGATTTCCGCCAATGCGTTGAGGCGACTCATGTGACATGGCTGATGGATAGCGGAATGTTCGGCAACAAATTGGACGTCCGTCGAGTTGAGCGAGCGGAGGAAGAGGTGCGGCGCATGGGCTATGATTTCTATGTTTCCGCCGTGACGATCGCGCCCGCGAAGACAGGAAAACTCCCGATCCAGGTGGAGATTATCAACCGGGGCATCGCCCCATTCTATTACGACTGGCCAGTGGAATTCGGGCTGATCGGGGCCAATGGCCGCATGACGAGGAAGATGGCAAGCACGGGAAAGATCACCGGCTTGCTGCCCGGCGACGGTCCGCGAATATGGGGCGAGACGCTTGATGTGGATGGCGTTGCCGCCGGCCAGTATAAGCTGGCGATGCGGGTGCCGAACAAGCTGCCGAGCGGCCATCCGATTCGGTTTGCCAATAAAACCCAGGATGCCGATGTGCCGGGTTGGCTGACGCTAGGCGAAGTTCTTCTCAACTAACAATAAAGTGGCAGTTGAACGGAAGCAGGCCGGGATAATTGAGTGGATTAATCACGGCGATTTGAAAGTGCGGCAAACCGCGATTGCCGCTATCAACATTAGCTTCGCTTATGTTCACCGGGTTTCGGTGAATAATGTATGAAAGTATTGTGTTTGACTCTGATGTTGGCTGGCGAAGTTGTCCACGCCCAAACCACGGAAATCCGCCTTAACACCATCGGCTTCCTGCCGGATGAACCGAAGCAGGCCACCATTGCCGCAGCATGCACCAATTTCACCGTCGTGCGGCAAGGCGATGGCAAGGTGGTTTTTAGCAATTCAGTCACGGGCCCGCACCTGAATCAGGATACGGACGAGCAATTGTACACCGCCGATTTATCGGCGCTCCACGAATTAGGCGCATTCCAACTGGACGTCCCCGGTGTCGGGCGCTCGGCCCCGTTCCGTATTGGACGGGACATTTATAACGAACCCTTTTACACCGTGATGCGCGGCATGTATCTTTGGCGGTGCGGCATGGCCGTCTCTTCCACCAACCACGGCATCGTTTATGCCCACGAGGCCTGCCATACCAATGATGCGTGGCTCGATTTGGTTGACGGTGGCCATACCAAGACCAATTCCACCAAGGGTTGGCACGACGCGGGAGATTACAACAAATACGTGGTCAACGCCGGGGTGACCGTGGGTGTGATGCTGCGGGCGTGGGAAGACTTCGGGCCGGTAATACGAACCATCGCCCTCCATTTGCCAGACGCGCGCGCCTCGACTCCTGAATATTTGACGGAAATCAAATGGGAATTGGAGTGGCTTCTGACCACGCAGGCACCCGACGGCTCGGTTTATCACAAAGTTTCGACGCGGAAATTCGGCGGATTCATTGTCCCGGAGGCAGAAGATACGCCGCGTTATTTCGCGCCCTGGGGCAGCGCGGCAACGGCGCAATTTGTGGCGATGATGGCGATGGCGGCGCGCGACTTCCGCCCATTCGAACCGGCGTTTGCGGACCAGTGCCTTCAAGCCGCGTGGAAGAGTTACCGTTTCCTCCAGCCCCATCCTGAAGATCATCGCCCGGACCAATCGCAGTTCTCCACCGGCACCTACCAGGTGCGCGACACAGATGGCCGACTCTGGGCGGCGGCTGAATTATGGGAGGCCACCGGCAATGTGGATTGTCTGCGGGATTTCGAGACGCGTTGCCGGGCCGTCAAAGGCGTTTTCGACGTGCGGTGGGATTATGGCAACGTCAAGAATTTGGGCGAACTGACCTATTTGTTTAGCGACCGCTCTGGCCGGGATAAAGCGCTGGTAGCCCTTCTGCGCATGAATCTGCTCACCGCAGCCGACAGTCTCTTGCAGGCGCGCGACGCCCACAGTTACGCCCGGCCCGCGGGCACGGTTTATTCGTGGGGCGGTAATGGAATCGTTGCTCGACAAGTGGTGCTCTTGCAAGCGGCGCACCGGATTTCCCCCAAGCTGGAGTACGTCACTGCTAGTCTGGACGCGCTGGGTCATCTTCTGGGTCGGAATTATTACGGGCGATCTTTTGTCACGGGCACCGGATACAAGCCGCCATTGCACCCGCACGACCGCCGGTCGGGAGCGCAGAACCTGCCGGAGCCGTGGCCCGGGTATTTGGTGGGAGGTTCGAATCCGGGGGCGACCAACTGGCAGGACGTGCAAGCCAATTTCCGCGTCAATGAGATCGCCATCAACTGGAACTCGGCGTTGATCTACGCGCTGGCGGGGTTCATAAACGGACCACACGAGCAGTGAGATGGAATTTTGCGGTGGTAGTAATCCTCTCAAAATTTGGCCGGGGCTGACATGAGCAATATCCAAGAGTTCCTGCTCTGGGCTTCGATGCCTACCCATTCACGACGGGCGGAACGCGAGTGGGTGAGCATGATCATTGGCGAAGCGCGGACGGAGGTGGCCCTCTTGGGCCGGGGATCAAAATTGGTTACCCAGCCGTTGTCCAACTAGTTTTGGTAAGGTGCGGAGAAATGGAACAGAAATTCTCTCTTGTCATCATTACCCCTCAGGGGTAATGAAACTAGCACGCCCCAGCGGGAACATCGTGAGATAAAAGGCATGACCTTCTTCGCGCACACAGCAGAAGTCGATCTAGGCAACCGCTTGCCAGAAAATAAATGGCAGCCCCTGTCCGCGTATCTTCGCAACGTCGCCCAGTTGGCTAAAGAATTTGCAACTTAGTTCAACCTTGAAATAAAGCTATGAAACCGTATCCCGTCCAGTTGGCAATTTCAGGCCCAACCGCCATGTGGACGCGGCCGGACACCGGTTCATCGGTTTTTGGATTTGGCCGCCAAACTTCGGGGCTGTGCGTCTTTAAACCTGGGCTTCTTGCCCAGGTGTTCCTTCAGGATCTTGACTTCCTATTGGAGATATTCGATTGCATTCTGCTATGGCGGTTGATCCAACCGGCTAGGCATATCATAAAGAATTGAAGTTGATTGACCGCTGCATACTGTGACGCCGCACGTGGCGGCCCCAGTGCTTATCGGGCGGCCTGGCAGCATCCTGAAATTTAAGCTAGAGCGGCCGCGCTTTCAGCCACGGCCGCTCCGTATCATTGGGCGAATTTTCGCAAAGTAAGAGTTCGCAGTCCAAACGGCTGTGGCGGATTGCCGTCATCCTGGAATGATGACGGCTAGCAAGTACAAAGTGATAATGGAATTTGGGTCCCGGGCATGTTTCGCCGCTTGGCCAACAGGCCCTTTGTCCAATAGCCATCCAACAGCGCCACCTAGAAGAGGTCACCACCACTACCTTCCAAACCGTCATGGCGGAGAAGCAACCCGCGGCGGCCATGGAATTCGTCTCTGCAAAAGCCTCTTGCTCGAAAACCTCTCATGAATGGTTGCTGCTCAGCACCATGGCCCTAGCGAAAGTGCTTTGAATATTAGCGTGATTTGATCATTCGAGAGCGTTTTTCCATACAATTGAGTCGTCGGCCGTGGTGCAAATGGGAGCGCTTTCCTCGAAGCCATTTGGCGCTTCACCGGTGAATATTCCAAAAAACTGTCCCCAGGTCAGACGGCTAACCAAGGATGGCGCCGAATGGCCATCGGCAAAGATCACGTTCACCCGATTATCATGCTTGGCAAAAACATGCTGGATACGGGCCTGCTTAATAGGGTCCGTCGTGGAGGTTGCCCACACGCTATCGAGCCACGCCGCGTCGCCCGAAAGGTCGCCCGCGTCACAATCACTGGGGTTGACGGAACCGCTGCTGTCCGTGCTTAGGATCGTGTTCGCCGGCTGCTCGGCATGGGCGTTCTTGAAGGGCTTGAGTTGATAAGAGCCGAAGAAAACAGGAACGCCAAAGACCCCCACCATGTTAAAATTGTAAGACAGGAAACCGGTGACACCAGGGTCGCGAATAGCTCCTGGTTCTGACGTGTAGGTCAGGCCGCGTTGCCGCTTCGGGCAAACAAAGGCGTGGTTGTTCTTCAGGTAGGCGGCCACCAGGGGCGCGGGCGTATTGGGCGATACTTTATCCGCGCGAAACCATTCTCCGCCGCAGGGCTTGCCCAACGCGTTCTGGTACGGCCCGCTTTCCCATTCCGTGCCAATGTCTGGATAGGTGTCGGCGAAATCGTCCGCATAAACGGTCACAGCCAGGCCAATCTGGTGGGTATTGCTGAAGCACGCTGTGCCTAGCGATTGGTCCTTGGCCCGCGACAAGGCCGGCAACAACATCGACGCCAGGATGGCAATGATCGCGATTACCACCAACAGCTCAATCAAAGTAAACGCATGCGCGGGCCGTTGGCCCAGTCTTACGGCCTGGCTGATTTTGATGCGGTATTTCCCGTTTGGACCCTTACCCACGCTTGCGGATGGTTTAAGAACTAGCACATACATAAGTTTTCATAACGCGGTGGATTTGAGTAAGCACGAGCATGGCCCCCATTCGGAGATGTGTCCATCCCCGAAAGCGGGGATACGAAGGTTTCTATGCGAACAAAAACACTATCCCCGCTTTAGGGGATACCGGGCTCCCTTGCATCAGACTAAAGTTTCGTATATGAAGCCAAGTAAATCCAACGTCGGAAACGATGGTCGCGGATTCTCGCCCGGATTCACTTTGATTGAGTTGTTGGTGGTCATTGCCGTCATCGCCATTTTGGCGAGCTTGCTGTTGCCGGCCTTGTCCAAGGCCAAGGAGCAAAGTTTGGGCACATCTTGTCTCAGCAATGTCAATCAGATGGGCATCGGCGTCCTGATGTATGCCGATGACAACAGACAGTTTTTCCCGGACCCCGGCCCGCCGGACGCCCCGGTGTGGTGGTCCGGAGGACCTTTCAAAAACAGTCTGGGAGTGAGTTGCGGTGGGGAATGGTTCGCTGCCGACGGGAAAACACCCAATACCCCGGCGCCGATGGTCCAGCCTTATCTAAAAAACCCATTAATCTGGGTTTGCCCCAAGAGGCGACGCGGTCTGACCATGACCACCGCGCCCGGGACTTATGACCCCAGTCTTACTGGATTCCTTTCATACGGATTCAATGAACTGGGCTGCTTTTGCCTGGCGGATGGCAATGGCACCATGCAGACGCCGACTCCCCCCTTCAAAGCCACGCTGGTTCCTCGACCGTCGTCCCTTCTTTGCGTCACGGAGGTCAGCGGTTCAAATAATCCCGGCGATTGCGATGGCAATTCCGGCCATTCGAGCGGTAATGGTTGGTCTCTTTGTGGCGATGCTGCCTGGCTGGATGCGGTTTGGGAAAGCAGCACAGGTCCGACGCAACCTGTGGACTCGGAAAACGGCCGCCTGCAGACCGCCTGGGGAAAACATAATAACCAAGTGAACGTGCTTTATGTTGATGGTCATGCCGCTACCTCCTTGGCCAGCCGGCTGACTTGGGGGGAGTTTTGGGGTGTTTACGGTCCTCCGCCGCACTGGCCGACGATTCCCGAGGAATGGAACGCCTCCATCAGCAAGCCGGCCTACGATTCCCAGGTGTGGTCCAATTTGCCGGAGTAAGCGCGTGCAGATTTTCCAGGATTCAGTTGTTTGAGCTGGCTTCAAGCTGACCCGCTACGTCTGTTTCAGGACGCGAGCCAGTTCAAGCAGAAGCATGGTGGCGTGGGGCCAAAAACCAGTGCCAAGTCAGCCTGCTTCCGAGCGACGCTTGGCAACGGCTTCCATGCGATTGCGCACATGCATTTTCAGGCAAATGTTTTTTACATAAGTGCGAACCGTCTCGATGCCTATCTCCAACTGGTCTCCGATCTCTTTGTAGATAAGTCCTGAGGCCAACAAACCCAATACTTGTTGTTCGCGAGGGGATAAATCTTCGGCTTCCACTGGAGCGGGACCCAGGAGATGAAAGTGCTGCACCACTTTTCGCGCAATGTGACTGGAAAAGGGAGCGCCGCCCGCAAAAACGTCGCGCACCGCCGCGAGTAGTTTTTCTGGGGGGCTGGATTTGACCAGATAGCCACTGGCGCCCGCTTTCAACGCTTTGAAGCTGCACTCGCTGTCCTCATAAATGGTCACCATGATGATTTGCGGCGCTGGATTAATTTTCTTCAATTCAGCCGCGCATTGAATTCCTGACATTCGCGGAAGCCTGATGTCCATGAGCACCACATCCGGGTCCAGGGCCGGGATTTTCTTCAAGGCCTCCTCGCCGGAGGCATAGGCGGCAAGGCATTTTATGTCGGGTGCCGTGCCAAGGATTTTTACTAATTGCTCGCGTAATCCGGGGTCATCCTCGACGACAACGACTGATTTCTTCATGTTTTGCTTACGCGTCCGTTGACTGGGATTCGGCTGACGCGGCTGGAGCTAAGGCCGAGTCTTTGGCACGACCGCTCTGAACCAGGGGGTGAATTCTAAGGCGCATCAGCACGCGAGTGCCTTGTCCGGAAGAACTCTCCACCAAACAACTCCCTCCCACTTCGGCCAGCCGTCGCTTCATATTGGACCAGCCATGGCCCAGATAGGCTTGTTCCGGATGGAAGCCGCTGCCATCATCTTCCACCGACACAGTCAACACCATGTCTGAAAAAGTGACATGCGCTGTGATTTGCGAAGCGTGCGCATGTTTGATGACATTATGCACGGCCTCCTGAACCGCCATGCTGATGTTATGGCGCGTCTGGCTGGAGATTTCAATGTCGCGCGGCAACTCACCCACGTGCAAACGGCAGCGCAATTGCGCCTGGGTGCAGAATTCGTTGATCCGTTGGCACAAGTAGTTTCCCACAGCGTCCAAGTTATCGTTTTCCGGGTTTACCGCCCAGACCGTCTCGTACAAGGCCGAAACCATCTCGCGGGACATGCGAGAAATGCGATCAAACTCCGCTCGAGCTTTCTCCGAAAAGCTCGGATCCGCTTGGGCCAGCGCGCTCACCAGCGAGATTTGGGTGACCCGCGCCCCCAAATCGTCATGGATATCCTGGGCGATGCGCAACCGCTCCTGCTCCAAGGTCTGCTGTTGCCGCAGGCGGGAGAGCGTTCGTCGCACACGCTGCAAAGCGGAATAGCGCAAGATGCCGGCAGCCGCAGCCACAGAGACCCCCGCAAACAACGCCCAGAACCAAGGGGCTTCCCACAACGGACGTGGCACACGAATGGCCAGGGTAGCCTCGAGGCCCGTAGGAGCCCCAAACGTGGTGAATTCCGCCACCCGGAATCGATAGTCGCCCGGCGGAATCCGCTCGTAATGCGCTTCCTGAACAACGCCTCCCCGTCCCATGCTATACATTTCATTCCATTCCAGCACAAGGTTGTCGCCCGGCGCTATTTGCGGCCATGCTTCCTGTCGGGTGCGCCACTCCGCGTGGCCCGTCGGGTCATCGTCCACGATGGCGAAAGCTTGGGCCTTGGGGGCTTCGCCCAGCGCCACAATTTTAGCCATGCTCGGGCGGATGCCATCACGAATCCAGCCCGGCGGATCTCCGTTGACTCCGTTCTCCTGCAGGTTCCGGTCGAAAGGAGAGCGCAGTAGAACCTCCGGAGATTTGTTCGCCGTCGTTAGTTTCTCCACCACCAGATTATCCACCGCATAGATGCCAACTGTTTCCGGCGGTCCTGCAGACGAAATAATCATCTCCAATTGTGCGGCACGCGGCGGAACCACCGCCGTTTCGCGCCGATGAGTCAGCGCCGAAGTCTCCAAACTGCCATTCCAACCGGTGCTTTCCCCATGGACGTTAAAACATTTCTGCCCAATCCGCTCTCCTGAGGCATCGCAAAAGCGCAGGCCCACCAGCATGTCGCCTTCACCGTCTCGCCACGCGCTGTCAAATCCTTCTAACTTGTAACGCAGGCGGACGGGCTGCCGTGTCGCGTTGGGCTCCGGCCCAAAAACAAAGGTGATGTTCTTGGTCAAAGCACGCAAGATCAATGGCCTCCCTGGATGCCAGCTCAGGGGCTTGTCTTGCGCGGATACCGACCGAATTTCCAGCAGATTAGCCTCAGGGGCGGATGGAAGGCGTTGCGCTGTCACAGACAAGCCAACCCAGACAGCAACGAGCACCAGAAATTGGATCGTTAAACGTTGGGTCACAGAATTGTACTTACCATTTAACCCGAACAATGACAACCGACTAAACACATGGACCGCCGACAATATTGAACCAAAATGCATTCATGCTTGCAGAGCTTGGCATTAAGCAGAATTCTAAAATGAAACCGCAGGTGTCGCGCCATCCCCGAAAGTGGGGAGTACTCGAATTGAAAGATGTTTTGGAGGGAATCCCCGCTTTCGGGGATACCGCGAGGCACGCCACGGCCGTTAATCTGCTGGTTGGCGGAGGAGAAACATGTCCATTGGGCGTCCTCTGTTCTGGTGGCGATGCGCGACGCTTGGGAGCGAATAAAATCGTCTCCACAACGGGCGCTGCCTCCGCCCGGCCCGATAACCATGGGCAAGGATGCCATCGCACTGCCAAAAATGATTATGCCTGAAGAACTGCCCCAAACCATGGCGCGAGCATGGTTCATCCTTTCCGCCTCTTTCGCCGCCTGCGCTACTGGCTGGCCGGGAACACTTCGCGGAGCCGAACCGTTGGCGCCATCCGCCGCAGCGCATTTCCAAGGGGAGAAGTGCCAATGGCACGGATTCGACCGTTACGACTTTCTGCTGGATGAACAGACCTTGGCCATCGCGCCATTCAAGGCGCCGGTTAGCGAAGGGACTGGCGTCAAAGACCCCGAGAAGGGCCAGCGACGCTGCATAGTCGTTGTTCCGAAGGAGTCGGCCCCCGGCCATCCATGGTCCTGGCGCGGCTGTTACTGGGACCATCAACCGCAAACGGAGATCGAGTTGCTCAAGCGCGGTTTTCACGTTGCTTACGTTTCAGCCAACGCCACCTTGAAGCCTGGCAAGGAGTGGGACGCGTGGTACGCGTTCCTCACCGGACAGCATGGTCTTTCCAGAAAGCCCGCTTTCATCGGCATGAGCCGGGGTGGAGAGTATTCTTATACCTGGGCCAGCGCCCATCCCGACGAGGTTTCCTGCATCTATGCCGACAATCCCGGGATGAATCAGGAGGCCTTTGGCAGAATTGGAGAACTGGCCCGAAACGACGTTCCTCTGCTGCACGTCTGTGGCAGCATTGATCCCTTATTGGGCAAGAATTCCACCGCCATCGAGAACATCTATCGTCAATTTGGCGGACGCATTTCCGTCATGATCAAGGAAGGCTTCGGCCATCATCCCCACAGCTTGCGCGATCCCACTCCAATCGCGGACTTTATTGCGCGGAGCGTTCAGGCGACCCAGAGCCCGCCGCCCGCCTTCGCGGGCCAGGCGTTCGCGAAGTCCGCTTACTACGGCGTCGAGAGGCTTTACCGGAATTTTCCGAGTGAAGGGACCTACATCACTTGCCGCGGCCCGCTGTTCATGGAATGCTATGACCGTTACGAATTCCATCTTGACGGCATTCAAGGAGCCATCACAGTTACCGCGCCGAAAGCCGCCGCCTCGGGTACTCCCTGGGTGTTCCGATCGGATTTCGTTGATCGTGACGCGAAAGTTGATTTGACACTGTTGGCCAGAGGATTTCACATTGTCACCGGCCCGGTTCCATACAACGGCGACGGACCGTTGCTGCAGGAGTGGGATGCGGTCTATAAACACCTGACGCAGCACGGCTTTTCCAGTAAACCAGTGATGCAAGGCGCGGGGGGCGCAGCGGGTGACGCTTACGCTTGGGCCATCGAAAACCCTGACAAAGTTGCATGTGTCTATGGCGAGAATCCCGTTCTGCGCAGCAAAATGTCGAAGACGCCGCCGCTCGATAATCTGGCGCCGCTGGCCAAGGCCGGCGTGCCCCTCATTCATGTTTGCGGCAGCCACGATCCTGGGCTTGCGGACCAGACACATGTGGCTGAACAAAGATACAAGGAACTCGGCGGGCAGATTACTGTCATGGTCAAAGAGGGAGTTGGACATTACCCGCTCGGGCCCCAAGAGGTGGAGCCAGTGGTGAAATTCATCATCAAATGTATCTCCGAAAAACCGTGACAAGCGCCATCATGAACACTTGCGCACGAATTAACGCACGAATTAAGCTCCTTAGCTTCGTCTTTTTTGCCTTGGCCCTCTTTGGCTGGGCGAAAACGTTGCGCGGAGATGGACAATATCTGAGCGTGAACAATCTCGGACTGCAGTCTGCGCCGGCGCGGCAAATGCCCGGAGCAACGGACCGAGACATGCTCCTTTGGTATCGCCAACCGGCCGAAAAATGGCTGGAAGCGTTGCCGCTCGGCGATGGCTACATGGGCGCGATGGTCTTCGGCGGCCTCCAGCAGGAGCGCATCGCGCTCAACGAATCCAGTTTTTGGTCGGGCCACCCGCATGACTATAATGACACCAACGCCCTCCATTACTTCCCGCAAATTCGTGATTTGGTTTTTGCCGGAAAATTTCAGGAGGCTGAGAAAATGGCCGACGACCATTTTTGGGGATTTCCCAAAGCCCAGCAAGCCTACGAGCCGATTGGAGATTTGCTGCTCAAATTCGAAGGCGTGGAAAATGCGCAGGATTACCGCCGGGAATTGGACATGGAAACCGGCCTGGCTTCAGTCACATATAAGAGCGGCGACGCCGTTCTGACGCGCGAAGTTTTCCTGTCCTACCCGGAACGGGTGTTGGTGGTGCGCATTAGCGGCGACAAGCCGGGGCGCGTGTCTGTGCAGGCGCAATTGCAAAGCCCATATCTCGATACGATGGCTGCCACGGCGGGCAAGCTGGTGATGGACGGCACCTGGAAAACGCGCGGCGCGGAAACAAACGCCCTGATTGCGCCCGTCGAGGGGAAGGGATTGAGTTTTGAAACGGCCATGCTGGCGCGGCCGGAGGGAGGAAGTTCCCAAACGACGAGCAACAGCTTGCGCATTCAAGGAGCGGACGCAGTTACGTTCATCCTCGCGACCGCGACGAGCTACATAAATTATACGAACATTAGCGGCAATCCCGCCACCATCTGCGAGCAAATTCTCTCGCGGAGCGCGGGTAAAGATTATGCCACGCTCCGCCATCGACATATAAATGATTTTCGCGGTTTGATGAGCCGGGTGCATTTGCGTGTCGGTGATGCTTCGCTGAACGAAAAGCCGACGGACGAACGGCTCAAAGCAGTTCGAGCAGGAGCCGCAGATCCAAATCTGGAAGCGTTGGTTTTTCAGTTCGGCCGTTACATCCTGGCAGCCAGCAGCCGAGCGGGCGGACAGCCGGCCAATCTGCAAGGCATCTGGAACGAAAATGTCCTGCCCCCGTGGGGCAGCAAATACACCATCAACATCAATACGGAGATGAACTACTGGCCTGCAGAAGTCTGCAACTTGTCCGAATGCGCGCAACCGTTGTTCGACATGATCAAGGACATCTCGATCAACGGAACGGAAACGGCGAAAACGTACTATGGTTGCGGCGGCTGGGTGACGCATCACAACATTGATCTGTGGCGCGGTACGGCCCCCGTGGACGCGGCGAAGTACGGCATGTGGCCGGTCGGCGGAGCGTGGCTTTGTCAGCATTTATGGGAACATTACGCCTTCACGGGCGACACGAACTTTCTTCGCGAGTATTACCCGGTGATGAAAGGGGCCGCACAATTCCTGCTCGAAGTCATGGTGGAAGAACCGAAACATCATTGGCTGGTGACGCCGTTCTCGATGTCGCCGGAACACGGCTATCTGGACAGTGAAGGGAAAATGTCTTTCCTTTCGCCATCACCCACGATGGATGTCGGGATTATTCGCGAATTGTTTCCGCATTGCATCGAAGCGAGCCGGATCTTGGGCTTGGACGCGGACTTTCGCGCCCAACTGGAAACGGCGCTGACAAAAATACCACCTTACCAGATTGGCAAATCCGGCTTTGTCCAGGAATGGATTGAAGATTGGAAGCCCGGCCCTCAAGGACATAATGTCTCGCCCAATTTTCCGTTTTACCCGGGAAGCTCCATTACCCTGTGCGGCAATCCTGAGTTTGCGGCGGCGTATCAAAGATGGATGGAGGCTCATCCTCCGCGCGGCGGTTTTCCGCTCTCCTGGGGCATCGCCATGTGGGCGCGTCTGGAACACGGCGACAAAGTTGGATCGCTCATGGATGCGTATGTGAATCGAGCGCCCGCCGCCAACTTGCACAATGGCGGCGCAAATCAATCGGACGCGAGCTTTGGTTATACGGCAGCGGTGGCCGAAGCCTTGGTGCAAAGCCACGCCAAGGAAATCAGCTTATTGCCTGCTTTGCCGCCGCAATGGCCGGATGGCTCAATCCAAGGCCTGCGCGCTCGCGGCGGATACGAGGTGAGCATGGAATGGAAAAACGGCAAACTTCAGTCGGCGCAAATCAGCAATCGCGATGGAGGTTCTTGCATGGTCCGTTACGGAGACAAAACCACCAAGCTATGGGTCCAGCCCGGCGCAACGGCTCGCCTGAATGCCGAGTTGGAAACTGCCCATTAACAAACGCGGTGAGCATTCGCATGAATCCATCCTCCCCCAAACTGATGGCGATATGTCTTGCGGGCGTTCTCTCCGTGAGCGAGGCAGGAGCTGCAGCCGCTGAAAACCCGTCCGTGCCGGCGGTCGCGCCGTCGCGCGATTATCATTTTGACAAGAATATCTCACGCGAGGTGTTGGACAATTACCTGTCCCGGTCTATCACGATGGAAGGTCTCTTCAATGGCCGGGGTGACTTGGACGACAACCTGCGTATGCTCAAGAGCATCGGGGCAAAGTATGTCGGACGAAGTCTCTGTCTGTGGAATGGCGAGGCCCGCTTTTTGCGGAACATCGAACGGGCCAGGCAGCAGGTTCCCCAAGCGCTGGCCGCTGATCCGGAGATGGTTCTGGAAGCCTGTGTCTTTGAAACGATCAGCCCTGACGTTGAACAGATTCCAATTCCAGACTGGGTGTTCCTCGCATTGGGGCAGCCGGTGGAGAACAGAAATTTTGTTTTCACCAATATGATCTATGCCGCGCGCGAACAACGCCGCGCCATGGGCCGCAACGCCCAGGTGCCGGATGAGACCCGAACCGAAACTCAGCTTTGGTTTTATTATCAGGCAGCGTCCTATATTGATTGCGGCTTTGAAGGGATCCATTTCGGGCAAGTGGAAATCATGAACAAGAACGATCCAGACAATGTTCATTGGGCCCGTCTGCTGGCATTGGTGAGAGACTATGCAGCCCAACACGCCCGCCGTCATATGGTCTTGTGCAATGGCCACGTGCCCACAGGCGGCCTCATGCACGAGGGAAATCCGCTGCTGGACTTCCATGCGTTTCCATTGCGCATTATGGAAACTCCGGACAAGCCGGAGGAAGCGATTTTGAAACTTGGATTTTCGGACGGCCTCTATAATAGGAGCAAGGGGGGACGGACTTTCAGCGGCTGGTCATGCGACCATCTGCCCTACCTGGTGGAGTTTGATAACTATGGCGTGAGCCGGCATCCGGGGCAACCGAATGAGAAAGGCAATTTCGTCTGGGTCTGGGGTTACGATGAAATCACCTGGTTCGCGCATCAAACTAAAGATTACCGCGCCCAGTGGCTGCAATATGCCTGGGAGTGGGTGCGGAAGACGGACCCGAACGGTTACCTCGAAATGCCCGGCAGCCGCACGGCGACCTCGCTGGAAACGCGCTGGTATTTTGCCAACAATCCCAGCCCGGCGGTTCCCAATGGATTGGACGACGAAGATGCCATTCGCGCCGTCTGGATGGTGGACGAAAAAAATCGAGCATTGGCAAGGTAAACATTATGAAGACAACAAAACTCCTTTTCGCAATCTTTATCATCATTAGCCTCCTTCATTGTCCGAGCGAAGCGTATGGCGTCACCGGACAACTTTTCGCCGGAACCGCCAAAGTCAGCATTACGCCGGTGACAGATGAGCCTCTGCATGACCCGGTATTCGTTCGCAGCCTGGTGCTGGAAATCCAAGGTGAACGCCTGGCCTTTGTCGCGGCGGACCTGGCCGTCTTCACCAGCGAAAACGTCGCAAAAGCCTGCCAGGAAAAATATGGTGTCGCCAAGGTGTTCCTTTGCGCGTCACATAACCACACAGCGCCCTCCAAGCCCGGCAAAGGCCCCGAGTACACCAACCTCAAAGCCTTCTATGAAAAGCAAACGATTGCAGCGGTGGGGATGGCGCTCACGAATATGTTCCCCGCGCGCCTTGCCGCCGGACGCAGAACCTTTCCGCAGTTGGGTTTCAAAAGGCTGATCGTCCGCGAGGATGGCCATGCCCGCGAGTCGTGGATGGGAGATGATCATTACGCGCCAATCAATCCGGACCGGATTCCTTTTGGACCGGTGGATCAGGAAGCAGGCGTGATTCGGGTGGAAGACACCAATGGCCAGCCGCGCGTCATTGTTATGAATTATGCTTGTCACGCGGATGTGGTTTGCCTCAGCTACGCCATCTCGGCCGATTTCCCCGGAGTTGCCTGTCGGAAAGTTGAGGAAGCTTTCGGCAACGGCGTCAATTGCCTCTTCGTCAATGGAGCGGCCGGCAACGTTGCTCCCTTATTCACCGTGCCGCGCAAAACCAGTCCAACGGATCCCTTCGTCACCGACTACACGCCAATGGAGCGCATGGGGGAGCTCCTCGCTTTTGAAACCGTGAAAGTGGCCAAAGCTCTCACTCCGAAGTCGCAGGCCACGAGCATCAAGTACGAGGACGCGGCTCTCGAGTTCACCGGACGTTTTGACAAGCAAAAGCACTTCGAAGTCCGCCTCACGACGGTCCTGATCAATGACGATATCGTGATCGCGGCCAATCCCGGCGAACTATTTGCCGAGCTTGGGCTGGAATGGAAGGCCAAGATGCAAATGGAAGTGGCCAATCCTTTTTATTTTGGCTACACTTGGACCGAGGGCCAATGGCCCGGATACGTTCCCAGCATCAAAGGGGCGGCGCTGGGCGGATTCGGCGCCGACCAGGATCGAGGGATGATCGAAGTCGGGTCCGGCGAAGCGATCTTTAACAAGCATCTGGAGAATTACTACCACCTCACCGGCTTGATGCGCGATCAGCCGGGACCATCTGGATTCAGTCGCGGACCCAGATGGTACGTTGTCCCAGTGCCTGAGAATATCGAGACAAACACAGACCACCCGGCAAAGTAATCCTTACCGAAACCGCCAGGCACGTCGGGCGGATGACCGAGGCGGCCGATTGGTAGTGGTGTTTCCCAGATTCCGGCACCGTCATCCGATGGCATCGAGCAGGGTTTAGACGCACTTTCCCTTTTTGAAAAGCGAGGAAGGCCCTGATTTTCCAAGGGCTTTCTTTCATTTTCTTATTTCGGCTTCATGGCTACGAATTGCTTGCCGGCCATCAGATTTAAAATCAAT
>Ga0182016_10002242_pt1 | contig 22895 bp, 19 predicted proteins | sample 712S2MmetaG_FD_120491 | JGI IMG/M metagenome (GOLD analysis project Ga0182016, IMG submission 120491) | Permafrost microbial communities from Stordalen Mire, Sweden - 712S2M metaG | ecosystem: Environmental > Terrestrial > Soil > Wetlands > Permafrost | place: Sweden: Stordalen | collected... | reverse complement strand
GCGCAGTCAGCCAGCGCAGTCAGTGTGCCAGCTGCGCCAGGAAGTTGGCGGCAGCCGTGTAGTAGGCGTCGCGATTGGATTTGCGCAGGAACCTCGCTCCCTCATCCGCGGCCCCCAGGTACTGTACGGGCGCGCCACTGGCGCGCAGCCGCGCCGCGAGCTGCTCAGTCTCGTAGGCCGGAACGTCCGGATCGCTGCGGCCGTGAACCAGCAGCACGGGTCGTCGAACGGAGCTAATCCCCGAACCGGGCCCGACATGCGGCGGAAATGCCACGATGCCGCCATGCAGCCGATCCCCATATTGCGACAGGCAAGCCAATGCCAGGTAGCTGGCCAGACCCTCTCCCATTACCGCGATATGGTTGAAGTCCAGCTCATGCTGCAGTCCTATCCAGACCAGCAGCGAGCCGATATCGCGCGCGGCATCGTCGCGTAGCGCACCCTCACCCAGCTGCTCGAAACTGCGGCCGTAACCGGTTGCACCCCGAACGTTCGGCGCGATGACGACGTAGCCGAGTTCCCTGGCAAGGAATTGCGCCAACGGCTCGAAGCCCGGCCGATACTGTGTGCCGGCGCCGGTTCGCAGCAGGATCAACACCGGGTGGAGCGCCGTCGCCGCAGCTGTAGCCGGCGATCGATATACGTACGCCGACAGCATGCGCGGCTGGCCATCGATGTGATCCCAGGTCGGATAGCGCACCAGTGCGGGGGCGATGAGCTGAGTCGGATCGAGCGGCCCGAGCTCGCTGTCGGTCCAGCGTGTCAGAGCCTGCGTCTCCGGTTCGAGCACATAGACATCGCGCGGACCGCGCGCGGATTCGAGCGTCAGGCTCAAGCGCTTGCCGCTGGCATCGAACTTCAGGCTGCTGATGATTCCAGGTGGAATTGCAGCGATGTTGAGGTCGAGCTTGCGCTGCTGATCCAGCAGCGAAAGATGACTGGCACCGCCCTCGTTGGTGGTGTAAGCCAGAAAATGACTATCAGCGGATTCGTCGAAGAGTTCCACTTCGCGGGCCGGATCGTTCGAGAGTACGCGCGCCTCGCCGCTGGCAGGCTCGATGTACTCGAGCTGGCGGAAATCCGGCGCCGATGCTCCCTGGTTGCGACCGAGCAGCAGGATGCCGTGGCCATCGGGTGCAAAACGCGCCGCGCGGGCGCGCAGCGGCGCCGCGGGGGCCGCGGGGGGCGCCTTGAGCTTATTGTCGGCCTTGTGCGCTTCTTCTTTATGCGGGGCTCCCACGGCGGTGAGTTCCCCGCTTGCCACATCGGCTATGAACAGATCCGCGTCGCTGTCGACGCGGCCCCCGGATTCGGGTTGCGCCGCGACCGTTTCGCGGCCGACGAGCAGACGCTGGTCATCGCTGGACCAATCGAATACGCGCCAGCGATGGCCGGCGGCGGCCACGAGGATACGGACCGTGGGGGAGGCGGCGCTCGTGTCCAGCAGCTCGATGCCGCGCTCTTCGCTGGCGGGCGCCGCGCCGCGGTTGCTGCTGAACGCGATGCGCTGACCGTCGTGCGCCCAGATCGCGGCGCCGTCGCGCGCCGAACCATCCGTCAGCGGCACTCCTGGCTGGCCCGGTTGCGTCAGCAGCAGCGACGCGCCCTGGCCACCACCGCGGGGAGCCAGATAGACGAAGCCGCCCGCGTGCTGCGGCTGTGCTGCGGCCGCCAGCACGCCTGCGGCATCGAAGCTCAGTTGCTCGCGCTCCCCCGCCGGGGAGCGCACGCGATGAATCTGCTCGGTCTCGCCGAACCGCGTGGCCACCAGCATGGCGCCGTCCCCCAGCCAGTCGATGAAGCGCGCAGCGCGCGCTTCGAGGTAGCGTGGCAGCACCTGCGCCACGGTCGGATCAGCCGGCGCCAGGTCCTGCTGCGACAACTCCGCAGCCGCAGCTATCGACAGCGAGGCGCTGAGCGAAGCCACAGAGCTCAGAATCCAGGGCGCGCGCTTGAAATGCAGCATTTGGTTGGTATCGTGCCTCAAGGAGTGGGAGCCCTGCATCATAATGAACAGTGAGCCTCAGCGGCTCATCGAGGGCGCCGGCGCGCTGGGAATCGCGCTCGACGCTGCGCAGGCGGTACGTCTGCTGCGCCTGCTCGATGAACTCGCGCACTGGAACCGCAGCTACAATCTGACCGCGATCACGACGCGCGAGAGCATGATCAGCGCCCATCTGCTCGACAGCCTCGCCGCGCAACCTGATCTTAACGGGCTGCGCATCGCCGATGTCGGTACGGGCGCGGGCTTTCCCGGCCTGCCGCTGGCGCTGATCGAACCGCAACGCCAATTTACGCTGATCGATTCGGTCGCCAAGAAGATCCGGTTCGTCACACACGCCGTGCGCGTGCTCGAACTCGCCAACGTGGTGCCGCTGCAGGCACGCGTCGAGACGTTGAATCCCGATATCCCCTTCAGCACCGTGATATCGCGCGCCTATGCGGCATTGCCGGATCTGCTGGGCAGCGTCCGGGGCCTCTGCGGCGCCGATACCCGGGTGGTCGCGCTCAAAGGGCGCTATCCGCAGGACGAATTGTCAGAGTTGCCGCGCGGCTGGCGCCTGGCGCAGGTGCGCAAGCTTACGATTCCGGGGCTCGATGCGGAACGACACAGTCTCAGTTTTGTGCCGCAGCCGGCATGATCTCGATGGGCTTGTTGCCGAGCAGGGAGGCCGGCAGATTGAAGGCAGAGGTCAACGAGACCAGCAGCGCGGCGGTATAGGGAATCGACTGGATCAGCAGCGCCACGAGCCACACCGTCAGGTCCGCGCTGGCCATGTCATTCTCGATGGTGCGGACGCCGAGCGCCGATAACCACAGCGCCAGCATCAGCAGGGTTTCCTCGCGCGCTGCCGCCAGGGCGGATAGAAAGCGGTGCGGCGCACTCTGCTTGGGCGTGCGAAAGAACGGTTCGTTGCGTGTCGCCAGTCCCTTGATGACGGCCAGCCCGATCGTGTGCGCAAGCGCCAGGCCCGAAATGGCTGCGGCGCAGGTTTGCCGGACGTTCATGCCGACGCGGTGCGTGTACAGATGCACCAGCTTGACGAGCTTGAACATGAACAGCGACAGCGGCAGCATCGAGAATACCAGCAGCGGCGGATCGATTTTCTGCGGCGCGACCACCATGGCGATCGACCAGCCGATCGCGGCGATGTTGAACAGCAGGTTGAACCCGTCGGCGATCCACGGCAGCCATCCGGCTATGAAGTGATAGCGCTGGCCTGCGGTCAGGGCACTGCTGGCGGGGCGCAGCAGCGCGGTCGCATGATGACGCAGGATCTGCATGGCACCGTAGGCCCAGCGGAATCGCTGGCGCTTGTAGTCGATGAAGGTGTCGGGCATCAGACCCGAGCCGTAGCTCCTGGGGATGTATAGCGCCTCGTAACCGGCTTCGAACACGCGCAGGCCCAGTTCGGCATCTTCGGTGATGCACCACTCGGCCCAGCCGCCCACTGCCCAGAGTACATAGCGGCGCACGAGCGTCATGGTGCCATGCTGAATGATCGCGTTGCGCTCGTTGCGCGTGATCATGCCGATATAGAAAAAGCCGCGGTATTCGGCGTAGCACATCGCCTTGAAAGCGTTGTCGTGATCATCGTGATAGTCCTGCGGTGCCTGGACGATCGCGGTGCGCGGATTGTCGAAGCTCGGCACCAGGTCGGATAGCCAGCCCGGACGGACCTGGTAGTCGCTGTCGATGACGGCGATCACCTCCGCATCGGGGGCGGTCTGCTTGAGCGCAAAGTTGAGCGCCCCCGCCTTGAAGCCCGCCAGCGGGGCCACGTGAAAAAAGCGGAAGCGCTCGCCCAGGCGCTGGCAGTGCGCTTCCACTGGACGCCAGATCGCCTCGTCGCGCGTGTTGTTGTCGATGACGATGACTTCGAAGTTCGGATAGTCGAGCCGCGAGAGCGCATCGAGCGTCTCGATCAGCATGTGCGGCGGCTCGTTGTAGGCCGGCACGTGCACGGACACCTTCCGATCCGCGGGTTTCGAGGGCCGCGTCGGAATCAACAGCCGCGCGTGTGCGCCGGCCCAGTGCGCTTCGGCCCATTCGTGTGCCTCGGCGAACAGTACCGCGATGACGCCGAGCATGCCGAGGATCAGCAGCGATCCGACGATGATGCTGGTGGGCGTCAGGTACTGCTGCGTGTAGTCGTAGATCACCCACACGGTCCCGGTGGCGGACGCGTACACGACCAGCGCGAGCAGCGTGCGGCCGCGGGTTCGCAGTGAGCCGCTGTGCATGTAGAACACGCCGAGCATGAGCAGTGCCAGCGCCACCGAGGTGGCCGCCAGCATGTGCCACTCCGGGATGCGCACGATCGGCGCAATGAACTCGAATTTGGGCTGACGATTGGCGTCATAGATGCCCCAATAGGAGCCGACGGCTCCCTCGTCGCGTGCCTTCCACGGCTGGTCGAAAGCTTCCATGATGTAGTAGCGCTGGTGCTCCTTCTCCGCGCGTGCCAGGAAACGCCGCAGGAACAGCGCCTCGTTCGACACCGATGCCACCGCGCCGGCGCGGTTGCGCCCCTCGGAGGGCCAGCCGATTTCGCCGATGATCACCGGCTTCCTGGGGTAGGCGGACTGCACCGCTTTGAGTTCGCGAAAGCAGAAGTCGACCGCCGACTCGACATCGACACCCTCCCAGTATGGAAACAGGTGGACGGCAATGAAATCGACATGCCGCACGATTTCGGGATTCTTGAGCCAGGTGGCCCAGGTATCGGCGTAGCCGACCGGTTGGCGGATCGCGGCCCGCGCCCGGTCGAGCTGTTGTGCGAGTTCATCCACGGTCAGGTCACCCCGCAACAGCACCTCGTTGCCGACCAGAACGCGCGTGACGTTGCGATGCTCGCGGGCCAGCGCGATGCCGGTGCGCATCTCGAGTTCGTTCTTGTCCGCATCCTTGGTCAGCTCGACGCCCAGTGCGACGCTGATATGGTGTTTGGCCGCGAGCTCCGGCACCTTGCCCAGCGAGCCGAGCACCGAGTAGGTGCGCACGGCATAGGTCTTGTTCTCGAGCAGCCGCAGGTCCGAATCGATCTGCTCGGGCGGCGGCACATCGCGGCTGCCGAAAGGATTCTGATCGGCGGCGAACGGCGAGAATGCGACACCTTGTATATGCGCCGGCCAGGGCGGCTCGCTCTCGGGGCGATTCAGATAGCCCCAGAGCCCGAAAGTCACGACCGCGAATATCGCGGCCACGAGAATTCCGGAGAGAAGCTTCATCGCCGCAGTTTACCTGTAGTCCTGAGGCTCCAAGGGCTAGACTAATTGCGCCATGAAGCGCGTGATTGCGGTAGCGAATCAAAAGGGGGGCGTGGGAAAGACCACGACCGCCGTCAATCTTGCGGCATCGTTTGCGGCCATGCATCGCCGCGTGCTGCTGATCGATATGGATCCCCAGGGCAACGCCACGGCCGGCTGCGGCATCGACAAGAATGTCATCGAAGCCGGCAGCTGCGAGGTGTTGCTCGGCGAATGCACGGCGGCTGCCGCGATTCGCACCTGCGGCGCCACCAGCGCGGGCGCTGACACGCTTTCGGTATTGCCGACCAACCAGGACCTGACCTCGGCCGAGGTGCGGCTGCTGACCTCGGTGGAACGGCGCGAACAGCGGTTGCGCCTGGCGCTCGAGCCGATTCGCAACAACTACGATCTGATTCTGATCGACTGTCCGCCGGCGCTGAACATGCTGGCCGTCAACGCGCTGGTAGCCGCCGACAGCGTGATCATTCCCATGCAGTGCGAATACTATGCCCTCGAGGGATTGTCCGCGCTGATGGCGACCATCGAGCAGATTCGCAGTACTGCGAATCCCGATCTCGCCGTCGAAGGGATTCTGCGCACGATGTACGACCCACGGAACAATCTGGCCAACGAAGTCAGCGCGCAACTGATCATGCATTTCGGCACCAGCGTGTTTCGCACCGTGGTTCCACGCAATGTCCGGCTTGCCGAGGCGCCGAGCTTCGGCAAGAGCGCGCTGGCCCACGATCCGGATTCGCGCGGTGCTCTGGCCTATCTGGCGCTCGCCGGGGAGATGCTCCGGCGGGAAGAGGAGCTGCGCGATGCAGCTATGATGCGGGCATGAACCAAAAGAAGCCGACGCTGGGACGCGGCCTGGCCGATCTGCTGGGGCAGGCGGGGAGCACGGGCGCCGTCGCGATGGCGCCGCGGCGCGACCTAGACGAGGAACTGCAGCGGCTGCCGCTCGATCTGCTGCAGCGCGGCCGCTATCAGCCCCGTCTCGACATGCGGCCCGAGACCCTGGCCGAGCTGGCCGAATCGATCAAGGCGCAGGGTGTGGTGCAGCCAATCATCGTGCGCCCGATCGACGCGCCCGATGAGCGCGGCGTACAGCGCTACGAGATCATCGCCGGGGAGCGCCGCTGGCGCGCCGCGCAGCAGGCCGGCCTGCGCGACATCCCGGCCGTGATCCGGCGCGTGCCGGATGAAGCCGCCATCGCCATGGCGCTGATCGAGAACATCCAGCGCGAAAACCTCAATCCGCTCGAAGAGGGCCGCTCCCTTGCGCGCCTGATCTCAGAATTCGGGCTCACTCACCAGCAGGCCGCCGAGGCGGTGGGACGATCGAGGGCGGCGGTCAGCAATCTGCTGCGACTGCTGGAGTTACCCGAGGAGGTCTGCGAACGCCTTGCCAAACGCGAGCTCGAGATGGGCCACGCACGCGCGCTGCTCGGACTGCCGCAGCGGCGGCAACAGGTCGAGGTCGCCACGCTGGTGGTACGAAAGAGCCTGTCGGTGCGCGAAACCGAGGCCCTGGTCCGGCGCATGGCTCAACCCCAGCGGGAGCGCGCGCCCGGGGCCGACGCGGCGGTCGATCCGAACATCCGCCGGCTGCAGGATGACTTGAGCGAGAAGCTCGGCGCCACGGTTGCCATCGAGCATTCGGGGAGCGGCAAGGGACGACTCGTCGTCCGCTACAACAGCCTCGATGAGCTGGACGGGATTTTGACCCATATTGTTTAATCATTCATAGGTTTAGCAGGTAATTGAAGCCTGCCCAAGACCTCCCTATAATGCGCCGCCCTTGCCTGGGAGCCCGGCAGTAGTCTCACCTCCGTCCCCCGTCGACTTTGCGTCTGTGCGGCGCCAGGCGCTGTGGGTGGTGGTTGGCCAACTGGTGGTGGCCGTCAACGGCGCTCTGATCTGCCATGCGATGTGGGGCGCGCTTTCGTCGAGATCGGCTCTGATCGGCGGCGTAATCGGCGCGGCGGCGACTCTCGCGCAGGTGCTGACTGGCCTGCGCGGCGATGGCACCGGACTGGTTCGCGGTTCCACCGTGAAACTGGGGGTGACCGCGATACTGCTCGTGGTGGCAATGCGGATCTGGCGGGTCGCACCGGAGCCGCTGTTTCTGACCTATATGACGACCTTTCTGGTGTATTGGCTGGGGCTGGCGCGGACGTTGAGACTGACCGCGCGAGCCAGCGGAGGCGAAGGCCTCAAAGGACAGTAAGGCCACATGGCTGTTGAGCACGGCGAATCGCCGACCGAGTACATCGCGCATCACCTGACCCATCTCAAAGTGGGCTCGGGCTTCTGGACGTGGCATGTCGACACGCTGTTCATGTCGACGCTGCTGGCCATCGCGGTGAGCTTTGTGTTGTGGATTGCGGCGCGGCGCATCACCAGCAGCGCGGCTCCCACAGGCCTCGCCGGCTTCGTCGAATTCATCTATGACTGGGTGGACGAGCAGGTCAGTTCCATTTATCCCGGCGACCGCCGCTTCATGACCGCACTGGCGCTGACCCTGTTCAGCTGGGTGGTGGCCATGAACACCATGGATCTGCTGCCGGTCGATTTCCCGGGACACTTCGCCAGCGTGTTTGGCGCCAAATTCTGGCGCGTGCTGCCCACCTCTGATCTCAACGGCACCATCGCCGAGGCCATCGTCGTGCTGCTGCTGGTGATCGTATTTTCGATCCGCGCCAAAGGGATCGGCGGCTATCTGCACGAATGGGCCGCGGCGCCATTCGGCATCTGGCTGGCTCCTTTCAATATCGTGCTCAACTTCATCGAGCTGCTGGCCAAGCCGATCTCTCTCGGCATGCGGTTGTACGGCAACATGTATGCCGGCGAGCTGCTGTTCATCCTGATTGCGCTGCTGGGCTTCGCCGTCACCGGATTCACCTTCGGCAGCGCCGTGGCGTTTGGCGCGCAAATACTCTTCGGCGCCGCCTGGGCGATCTTTCACATCTTGATTGTGCTGCTGCAGGCCTACATCTTCATGGTGCTGCCCATCGTTTATATCGCGATGGCGGAAGAGCACCATTAGCGCGTTTTGTCTGAATTTGACCAGGAGATAGAAAAGACTATGGACGCAATCGCTCTCATCCAGTCCCACACGGCGGTGGGTGTCGGACTCATGATCGGTCTGGGCGCAGCGGGCGCCTGCATCGGCATCGGCATCATGGGCTCGAGATTCCTCGAGGCCTCGGCGCGCCAGCCGGAGCTGACGCCCATGCTGCAGAAATCGATGTTCCTGCTGGTCGGTCTGATCGATGCGGCGTTCCTGATCGGTGTCGGTCTGGCGCTGTACTTCGCTACCGCCAATCCGCTGCTGCCCAAGGGCGGCTGAGCAGGCGTGGCTGAAGTCGCTGTCGGCGCGGCCGCAGGCGCGGCCGGGACTTTGTGGAGCTAGGTACGCATGGATATCAATGCCACGTTCATCGGGCAGATCATCGTTTTCCTGATCATGCTTTGGTTCATCGCCAAGGTCGTGGTGCCGATGATTGCCGCGCCGATCAGTGAGCGCCACAAGAAGATCGCGGACGGTCTGGCAGCCGCCGAGCGCGGCCAGAAAGATCTCCTCGCCGCCGAATCGCGGGTCGATGCGATCGTGCGCGAGGCACGCGCGCGGGCACTGCAGATCGAAGCGCAGGCACAGGCGCAGGCCAACGAGATCATCGAGGCCGCCAAGCGCAGCGCAACCGTCGAGGGAGCGCGGATACTGCAATCCGCCGAGCAGCAGATTGCGCTCGAGCGGCAAAGCGCGCGCGATGAGCTTCGCAAGCAGGTAGCCGCACTGGCCGTGGCCGGGGCCGGCAAGATCATCGAGCGTGAGATCGATCCGCGCGCCCACGCCCAGCTGCTCGACAAGCTGGTCACGCAGATATGACCGAGCGGGTCACCATCGCCAGGCCTTATGCCAAGGCCGCCTTCGCCGAGGCGATCAAGACGCAGCGTCTTGCTCCCTGGTCCGATGGCCTCAGCGTAGCCGCAGCCGTCAGTGCCGACGAACGCGTCAAGCCGCTGTTCGGCAACCCGCATGTCAGTCCGGCACAACTGGTCGAGCTGATCAGCGGCATCGGCGGCGCATCGATCGATGCCGAAATGGGCAGGTTCCTGGCGGTGCTCGCCGAGAACGGACGCCTGCAGCTGCTGCCGGAGATCGCGCAGCTATACGAGAAGATGCGCGCCGAGCAGGAGCGTGTGCTCGACGTGACGATCACGTCCGCGGTCGATCTGTCCGCCGATCAACGAGAGCGCTTCACCGCGGCGCTGCGCAAGCGCTTCGACCGCGACATTCGCCTTCATACCCAAATTGAACCATCGTTGCTGGGTGGTGCCGTACTGCAGGCCGACGATCTGGTGATCGACGGCAGTGTGCAGGGCGGCCTGACTCAGCTCGCCTCGCAGATTGCGGGCTAGGAAGAGAGGGATCGATTCATGTCCATCAAAGCATCCGAAATCAGCGATCTGATTCGCCAACGCATCGAGAAGTTCGCGGCCGCCAGCGAGGCGCGCGATGTCGGTACGGTGGTTTCCGTCACCGACGGCATCTGCCGCATTCACGGACTCGCCGATGTGCGCTATGGCGAAATGATCGACTTCGGCAACGAGCTGTTCGGCCTGGCACTGAACCTCGAGCGCGACTCGGTGGGTGCGGTCGTGCTCGGCGACTACAAGACCATCACGGAAGGCGACACCGTCAAGACCACGGGACGCATCCTCGAAGTGCCCGTGGGCCCTGAACTGCTGGGCCGCGTGGTCGATGCGCTCGGCCGCCCGATCGACGGCAAGGGCCCGCTCAACGCCAAGGCCACCGCGCCGATCGAGCGCGTGGCGCCGGGCGTCATCTATCGCAAATCCGTAAGCCAGCCCGTGCAGACCGGTTACAAGGCGGTCGACGCGATGGTGCCGATCGGCCGCGGCCAGCGCGAACTCATCATCGGCGATCGCCAGACCGGCAAGACCGCGATGGCGATCGATACGATCATCAATCAGAAGGGCTCGGGCATCAAATGCATCTACGTGGCCATCGGACAGAAGCAGTCCTCGATCGCCAACGTGGTGCGCAAGCTCGAGGAAAACGGCGCGATGGGACACACCATCGTGGTCGCGGCCTCCGCCTCGGTGCCCGCCGCGATGCAGTACCTGTCGGCGTACTCGGGCGTCACCATGGGCGAGTACTTCATGGACATCGGCGAAGATGCGCTGATCATCTATGACGATCTGTCGAAGCAGGCGGTAGCCTATCGGCAGATCTCGCTGCTGCTGCGCCGACCGCCGGGGCGCGAAGCGTTCCCGGGCGACGTGTTCTATTTGCACTCGCGCCTGCTCGAGCGCAGCGCCCGAGTCAACGAGGAGTACGTCGAGCTGGTCAGCCAGGGTCGCGTCAAGGGAAAGACCGGCTCGTTGACCGGGCTGCCGATCATCGAGACCCAGGCCGGCGATGTGACCGCGTTCGTGCCCACCAACGTGATCTCGATCACCGACGGTCAGATTTTTCTCGAAGGCGACCTGTTCAACGCCGGCATCCGTCCAGCCATGAACGCCGGCATCTCGGTGTCGCGCGTCGGCGGCGCCGCGCAGACCGACATCATCAAGCGTCTGGGCGGTGGCATCCGCCTGGCGCTGGCGCAGTATCGCGAGCTGGCGGCGTTCTCGCAGTTCGCCTCCGATCTCGATGAGGCCACGCGCAAGCAGCTCGAGCGCGGCCAGCGTGTGACCGAGGTCATGAAGCAGAAGCAGTACGCACCCATGTCGGTGGCGCAGATGGCGCTATCGATCTATGCGGTCAACAACGGCTATATGGACAAGGTCGAGCGCACCAAGGTGGTGGATTTCGAGGCGGCACTGCAGAATTTTGCACGCACCAACAATCGCGCGACGCTGCAGGCCATCAACGACAGCCCCGTGCTCAAGCAGCACGAGGCTTCGCTCAAGAAGATCTGCGAAGACTTTGCCGCCACCGGCAGCTACTGAACGACGCCATGCCCGGCACCAAGGAAATCCGCTCCAAGATCGCCAGCGTCAAGAGTACGCAGAAGATCACCAAGGCGATGGAGATGGTCGCGGCCAGCAAGATGCGCCGCGCGCAGGAGCGCATGCGCGCCGCGCGGCCCTACGCCGCCAGAATGCGCGCCCTGATCAGTCGCCTGGGCGAAGCCAACCCGGATTACCGACACCCGTTCCTGATCGAACGTGAACCCAAAGGCGTGGGCATCATCGTGGTGTCCACCGACCGCGGGCTCGCCGGCGGCCTCAACAGCAACATATTCAAGAATGTGCTGCTGCTGGCGCGCGAGTGGCAGGGCAAGGGCGCCACGGTGAGCCTGTGCGTGCTCGGCAACAAGGGCCTGGCGTTCTTCCGCAGGCTGGGGATGCCGATTCTCGGCGGCACCGGCGGCCTGGGTGACAGGCCGCACATCAAGGATCTGATCGGCACGGTCAAAGTGATGCTCGATGCCTACCGCGAGGGCAAACTCGATCGCGTGTTCCTGGTCAATGCGCAATTCGTCAACACCATGACGCAGAAGCCGGTGGCGCTGCAGCTGCTGCCCGCGCAAACGGTGGCCCAGGAGGGCGACCCGCTGCCCGAGCACTGGGACTACATCTACGAGCCGGATGCCGCGGCAATTCTCGAGGGTCTGCTGACGCGCTATGTGGAGTCGCAGGTCTACCAGGGCGCGGTCGAGACCGTGGCCTCCGAAATGGCCGCGCGCATGGTGGCGATGAAGAGCGCTTCGGACAACGCCGGCAATATCATCGGCGAGCTGCAGCTGGTCTATAACAAGGCCCGGCAGGCGGCTATCACCAAGGAGCTGGCCGAGATCGTGGGCGGCGCGGCAGCAGTTTAAAGGATGGCGAATATGGCGACAGCGAATGTGACGACGGGCAAGATCACGCAGATCATCGGTGCGGTCATCGACGTGGAGTTTCCGCGTGAGTCGGTGCCGAACATCTACGAAGCGCTCAGGCTCAAGGATGTGGATCTGACGCTGGAGGTGCAGCAGCAGCTCGGCGACGGCGTCGTGCGCACCATCGCGATGGGCGCGTCCGAGGGACTCAAACGTGGACTGCTGGTGGAGACTACCGGCGCGCCGATCTCGGTGCCGGTCGGCGCCGGCACACTCGGGCGCATCATGGACGTGCTCGGCAAGCCGCAGGACAACCGCGGGCCGGTGCAGACCAAGGAATACCTGCCGATCCACCGCCCCGCTCCGAGCTACGATGAACAGGCTGGCGGGCAGGATCTGCTGGTCACGGGCATCAAGGTCATCGATCTTCTGGTGCCCTTCGCCAAGGGCGGCAAGGTCGGCCTGTTCGGTGGCGCCGGCGTCGGCAAGACCGTCAACATGCTCGAGCTCATCAACAATATCGCCAAGCAGTATTCGGGTCTGTCGGTGTTTGCCGGTGTCGGCGAGCGTACACGCGAAGGCAACGACTTCTACCACGAGATGATCGATTCGGGTGTCATCGACAAGGACCACCTCGAGAACTCCAAGGTGGCGATGGTCTACGGCCAGATGAACGAGCCGCCGGGCAACCGGCTGCGCGTGGCGCTCACCGGCCTGACCATGGCCGAGTACTTCCGCGACGAGAAGCAAGCCAATGGCCGCGGCCGCGACGTGCTGTTCTTCGTCGACAACATCTATCGCTACACGCTGGCCGGCACCGAAGTCTCGGCGCTGCTGGGCCGCATGCCCTCGGCGGTCGGCTACCAGCCGACACTGGCCGAAGAAATGGGCGTGCTGCAGGAGCGCATCACGTCCACGAAGACCGGCTCGATCACCTCGATCCAGGCCGTGTACGTACCGGCCGACGATCTGACCGATCCGTCGCCGGCGACGACCTTCGCGCATCTGGATGCGACCGTGGTGCTGAGCCGCCAGATCGCCTCGCTGGGCATCTATCCGGCGGTCGATCCGCTCGACTCAACCAGCCGCCAGCTCGATCCGCTGGTCGTCGGCGAGGAGCATTACAACACCGCGCGCGGCGTGCAGGCGCTGCTGCAGCGATACAAGGAACTGCAGGACATCATCGCGATCCTCGGCATGGACGAGCTGTCGGAGCAGGACAAGCTGACGGTGTATCGCGCGCGCAAGATCCAGCGCTTCCTCTCGCAGCCGTTCAACGTTGCCAAGGTGTTCACGGGCCAGGACGGCAAGATCGTCCCGCTCAAGGATACGATCCGCGGTTTCCAGGGCATCATCAACGGCGAGTACGACTCGCTGCCCGAGCAGGCCTTCTACATGGTTGGCACCATTGAAGAAGCCGTCGAGAAGGCCAAGACGCAGCAGTAATGAGCACGATCCAGGTCGACATCGTCAGCGCCGAAGGCGAGATCTTTGCCGGTCCCGCTGCAATGGTGTTCCTGCCGGCCTCGGAGGGCGATATCGGCGTGGCACCGCGGCACGCACCGTTGCTGACGCTGCTGAAGGCGGGCGAAGTACGTGTCAAGACGCCCGAAGGCGAGGAACTCTCGTTCTTCGTGGGCGGTGGCGTGCTCGAAATCCAGCCCCATCGCGTCACGGTGCTGGCCGACACGGCCGCGCGCGCCAAAGATCTCGATGAGGCCGCGGCCGTGGCAGCGCGCCAGCGCGCCGAGGAAATGCTTGCCGGACAGGTCGACAGGGTCACGCAGGCGCAGGCACTGGCGGAGCTTCAACGCGCCATCGCGCAGATCAAGATGATCCAGAAATTGCGCAACCCCAGAGGCTAGCGGCCACGGCTCCCATCAAACTGTGCTCTCCATCACGGTTTGCCTTCAGCGGCGGGTGGCATTTCGCTGCGTTCGGTACTGCTACAATTTGAGCGATGCGCCGCAAGGACTCACTACGTGATCCCAAGCTTGGGCCGCTATCGATAGTCATTCTCGCGGCCGGTCGCGGCACGCGCATGCTCTCGGATCTGCCCAAGGTGCTGCAGCCGCTCGCCGGCGTGCCGCTGCTCGCGCATGTGCTCGAGCGCGCGGCGGAGCTGCAGCCGGCCACCATGCAGGTCGTGTATGGCCACGGCGGCGAACAGGTGCGCGAATACTTCTCCAAGGCACCCGTGATCTGGACCGAACAGGCGCAGCAGCTCGGCACCGGGCATGCGGTGCTGCAGGCCATGCCCGCGGTGCCAGACAATCATCGCGTGCTGATCCTTTACGGCGACGTGCCGATGCTGCGTCCGGAGACGCTGCGCGCGCTCATCGAGGCCGGCGGCGGCGAACGGCTCGCGTTGCTGACCGCGACCTTGCCTGACCCGGGCGGCTATGGCCGCATCGTGCGCAACGCTCGGGGCGCGGTGCTGCGCATCGTCGAGGAAGGCGACGCCACGAACCGCGAGCGCGCGATCCGCGAGATCAATAGCGGCGTGCTGATCGCACCCGCGCGGCTGTTGCGCCAGTGGCTCGCCAGGCTCAAGCCGCGCAATGACGAGGGTGAACTCTACCTGACGGATATCGTCGCCCTGGCGCTGCGCTCACGCACGCGGGTGCTCACCGTTGTGACCGACGATGCCGCCGAGGTGCAGGGCGTCAACGACCGGCTGCAGCTGGCCGGCGCGGAAGCCGAGTACCGGCGCCGCCGTGCGCATGCGCTGATGCGCGCCGGTGTCACCTTGATCGATCCGGCGCGCCTGGACGTGCGCGGCGAAGTCACGGTTGGCCGCGATGTCGTTATCGACATCAACGTCGTGCTGCACGGTCGGGTTCATCTGGCCGATCGCGTGCAGGTCGGCCCCAATTGCGTACTGACGAATGCGACCGTCGGCGCCGACACCGTCATCTTTCCTAACTGTGTGATCCGCGACTCGCAGATCGGCGCCCGCTGCCAGATCGGCCCATTCGCGCGGCTGCGCCCGCAAGCCAGGCTGGAAAATGAAGTCCACATCGGCAACTTCGTCGAGGTCAAGAACAGCGTGGTCGGGGAACGCAGCAAGGCCAATCATCTGACCTACATCGGCGACAGCGACGTCGGTCACGACGTCAACGTCGGTGCGGGCACGATCACCTGCAACTACGACGGCGCCAACAAGTGGCGCACCGAGATTGGCAACGGCGCGTTCATCGGCTCGGGCAGCATGCTGGTGGCGCCGGTCAGGATCGGCGAGGATGCCACCATCGGCGCGGGCACCACCGTGACCAGCGAGGCCCCGGCGGGCAAGTTGACCCTGGCACGCGCGCGCCAGCTCACCATTGAGAACTGGCAACGGCCGACCAAAGGCCCGCGCAAACCATGACAGGAGCGTTGCGATCATGTGTGGAATAGTCGGAGGCGTCGCCGATCGCAACATCGTGCCGGTGCTGATCGAAGGCCTCAAGCGCCTGGAATATCGGGGCTATGACTCGGCGGGAATCGCGGTGATCAGCGCCGATGGCCACATGCAGCGGTTACGCACTGTAGGCAAGGTGCGAGCGTTAGAGCAGGCGCTGACCGAGATGCCCATACAGGGACGTACCGGCATCGCCCACACGCGCTGGGCCACGCACGGCGTGCCGAGCGAGCGCAACGCTCATCCGCATCTCTCACGCGATGGTCTGGCCGTCGTGCACAACGGCATCATCGAGAACTACGAGGAGCTGCGTGATCAGCTCAAAGCCGGCGGCTACGTGTTCAGTTCCGAGACCGATACGGAAGTGGTGGCCCATCGCGTGCACTTTCACCTGCAGAAGATCGGCGACCTGTTTGCTGCCGTGCGCGCCACGGTGGCCGAGCTCGAGGGCGCGTATGCGCTGGCCGTCATCAGCGAGCAGGATCCCGAGCGCCTGATCGTCGCGCGCGTGGGTTGCCCCGTGGTGCTGGGACTCGGATTGGGCGAGAACTTCGTCGCCTCCGATGTGGCCGCACTGCTGCCCGTCACCCGGCGCTTTATGTTCCTCGACGAAGGCGATGTCGCCGAGGTGCTGCGCACGGGCGTACGCGTGCTCGACCGCGAAGGCAACACTGCGGATCGGCCCGTCATGGAAAGCGAGCTGACCGCGGATGCCGCCGAAAAGGGCCAGTACCGGCATTTCATGCTCAAGGAAATTCACGAGCAGCCGCGGGCGGTAGCGAACACGCTGCAGGAACGCATCGCCAATGGCAGGCTGCTCGAGGCCGCCTTCGGGCCCGCGGCCACCGCGGTGTTCGAACGAGTCGAAGCCGTGCACATCGTGGCTTGCGGCACCAGTTATCACGCCGGGGTGGTTGCCCGGTACATGATTGAGCAGATTTGCCGGATCAGCTGTCACGCCGAGATCGCCAGCGAGTATCGTTATCGCAATCCCGTGGTGTCCAAGAACACGCTGTTCGTGGTCATCTCGCAGTCGGGTGAGACCGCCGATACGCTGGCCGCGCTGCGCATGGCGAGCCAGAACGGCTATCTCTCGACGCTCGCGATCTGCAATTCACCCGAGAGCTCGCTGGTACGCGAATCCGAACTGGTGATGTTGACGCGCGCCGGTCCGGAAATCGGCGTCGCCTCCACCAAGGCGTTCACGACGCAGCTCACAGCGCTTGCCATGCTGACCACGGCGCTGGCGCGCCACAATGCCAGCGACCCGGAGCGTGAGCGAAGCCTCGTCACCCGCCTCATCGAGTTGCCGGCGCTCATCGAAAAGACCCTCGAGCTCGATTCCACCGTTCACCGTCTGGCACTGCATTTCGCCGACAAGCGCCATGCGTTGTTCCTGGGCCGCGGGCCCATGTATCCGATTGCAATGGAGGGCGCCCTCAAGCTCAAGGAGATTTCGTATATCCACGCGGAAGCCTATGCCGCCGGCGAGCTCAAGCACGGGCCGCTGGCGCTGGTGGACTCCGACATGCCGATCGTTGCCGTGGCTCCCAACAACGATCTGCTCGACAAACTCAAGTCCAACCTGATGGAAGTCCGTGCCCGCGGCGGCGTGCTGTATGTGTTCGCGGATCCGGACGCGGGCGTGGAGTCGAGCGACGGAGTACACGTCATCCACATGCCCAAGCACGTGACCTATCTACAGGCGCCCATCATCTATTCGGTACCGCTGCAACTGCTGGCCTATCACGTGGCCATTCTCAAGGGCACCGATGTCGATCAGCCGCGCAATCTCGCCAAGAGCGTGACGGTGGAGTAGGCAGCAGATGCTCCAGCTGTTCGCGTGTTATAGGTGTAACATATTGTTTCTATTGATACCGGCCAGGGGCCGCCGGAACTGCGGACAAAAAGGTGATTTCCTGACGGAACTTCACTCTCACTTGTCAGCTCTGGAGAAGAACAGCGTTCAGGATCGAAATACTCGATACTGGGCAGATAGGCCGGCAAAGAATCGCGAGATCAACCGTCTCGCGCCTGCGGCGTTTTGACCAAGTTAACCGCCGAATTGACGGGCTTTGCTATGCGCCATTGGTTTTCACTGCCGGTCATCGGACTTGCCGCCCTGTTGTCGGGATGCGGCGGAAGTAGTTATAACCTCCCCATTCCCACCTACACCCCCACCCCGCCGACCTATTCGATCGGCGGCAGCATCGCGGGTCTTTCCGGAACGGTCGTGCTGCAGAACAACGGTGGCGACAACCTCTCGCTATCGAACAATGGACCCTTCGCTTTTGACGTTACGTTGCAGCCGAAGGCTTCGTATCACGTAACAGTCGCTACGCAGCCGGCCAACCAGGTCTGCTCGGTCAGAAACGGGAGCGGCACGGCCACGGCCGCGGTGACGAATATCGCAATCGTGTGCAGCCTGAGCCCGGGTACCACCGACGTATGGACGTGGGTTGATGGCGCAGACTACGTGAATGCCTCCGGCGTCTATGGCACAAGGGGCACCGCGGCTGCAAACAATACGCCCGGCGCGCGCCGGCAGCCCATTGCATGGACCGATGCCTCCGGCAATTTCTGGCTGTTCGGCGGCAACAGCGCGGGCAACGTGGCCATGCTCAATGATCTGTGGGAATACAGCCCCTCCGCGGGACAGTGGGTATGGCAAGCCGGCTCTGACGTCGTGGGTGCCGCGGCCTCATATGGTTCGCAAGGTGCCCCGGCGGCCAGCAATGATCCCGGTGCGCGCGAGGGCTCTGCAAGTTGGACCGATGTAGCGGGCAATCTCTGGCTGTTCGGCGGCGACAATCTCGCTGCTCAGAAATGGCAGGAATTCAACGATCTCTGGAGCTACAACCCGGCCACCGCACAGTGGACCTGGGTCGGCGGATCGAGCACGGCGGCCAACGCGGGCAGCTATGGCAGCCTGGGTGTCCCTGCCGCCGGCAATCTGCCGCCGGCGCGTACCGATGCGATCAGCTGGGTGGACAGCGCCGGGGTGTTCTGGATGTTTGGCGGGGCGCAGCTCAAGTCGGATGGCAGCTATCTGGCTGTATTCAACGACCTCTGGAGTTACAACCCGGCCACCGGACTGTGGACCTGGGTCGGCGGCGCGAGTACGCCCGATGCCACGGGCGTGTACGGCACGCAGGGGACCGCGGCCGCCAGTAACATCCCTGGTGCCCGTATGGGTGGCAGCGTCTGGCAGGATGGCAGCGGTAATGTCTGGCTGTTCGGTGGATTGGGCCTGGGCAGCGCGGGCCTGACCCAGGAGTTCAGCGACCTGTGGAAGTACAGCCCCGTCAGTGGCCAGTGGACCTGGATCGGCGGCTCCGCCGGGGTCAATGCCGCGGGTGTCTATGGAACGCAGCGCGCGAGCACGGCTGGCAGCGGCCCGGGCGCGCGCGCCTCGGCCGTGTCATGGAAAGATCAGTCCGGAAATTTCTGGCTATTCGGGGGCTACGGGTATGCCCAGGTCGGCAATGCCGGAAATCTGAACGATCTGTGGGAGTACGACCTCGGCGCCGGCGTGTGGACCTGGATCGGCGGCTCCTCGTCAATTGCCGCACCTGCGAACTACGGGATACAGGGCGCTCCCTCAATCAGTAACGTTCCCGGCGCGCGCGAACAGGCGGTCGGCTGGGCCGACAGCAGCGGCACGCTCTGGCTGTTCGGCGGCTTCGGCTTCGATTCATCCGGCGTGGAAGGCGACCTGAATGACCTGTGGAGCTTCACGCAGAGCCCTTGAGATCCCACCGCTGCGATTGGGGATCTCGTAAAGAGAGAAATGTCATGAACGGTAGATCGAGCAAGCCCGCAATCACACTGGGCGCTGCGTTACGGGGCGTCTATCTACTGACAGCCGCACTGGCGCTCACAGCCTGCGGCGGCAAATCCTCGAGCAGCACTTCGAGCTTCACCATTGGCGGCAGCATCAGCGGTCTGAATGCCGGTAGCGTTGTGCTGGCCAACGGCAGCGCCACCGTGACCGTGGCGGCGGGCGCAACCAGCTGGGTTCTCCCGGGCTCCTTTGCCTCGGGCAGCGCCTACTCGGTGACGGTAGAGACCCAGCCCGCCGGAGTGCTGTGCGAAGTCAGCGGCGGCAGCGGGGCGGCGCTTCCCGGCGACTTGACTGATGTGGCGGTCGACTGCAGCGATTACGGGCAGTGGATCTGGGAAGGGGGCTTGAATACGGTCAATGCCGCCGGGGTCTACGGCACGCAGGACACCGCCTCGGCCAGCAACGCGCCGGGAGCGCGCTATGCGGCGAGTTCGTGGACCGACGCCTCCGGCAACCTATGGCTGTTTGGCGGAGTTGGCTATGACTCGAGCGGCGCTGCAGGAAATCTGAACGATCTGTGGCGATACAGTCCGAGCACCAACGAGTGGACCTGGATCAGTGGCGGCAACGTAGCCAATTCCGCCGGGGTCTACGGCACGCCAGGAACTGCCTCGGCCGGCAACGCGCCGGGAGCGCGGTATGCGGCGAGTTCCTGGATCGACGCCTCCGGCAACCTGTGGCTGTTCGGCGGGATTGGCTACGACTCAACCGGCAGTGTGGGCAAGCTCAATGATCTGTGGCAATACAGTCCGGGCACCAATGAGTGGACCTGGATCAGCGGCGGTAACGTAGCCAATTCCGCCGCGGTCTACGGCACGCCAGGAACTGCCTCGGCCGGCAACGTGCCGGGAGCGCGCTATTCGGCGAGTACCTGGATCGACGCCTCCGGTAACCTGTGGCTGTTCGGCGGGTATGGCTTTGACTCGACCGGCAGTGTCGGCAAGCTCAACGACCTGTGGCAATACAGTCCGGGCACCCATGAGTGGACCTGGATCGGTGGGGGCGATGTCGCCAATGCCAGCGGGGTCTACGGGACCCGCGGCGCTGCCTCGGCCGGCAACGTGCCGGGAGCACGCCAGGCGGCGAGTTCCTGGATCGATGCCTCAGGCAACCTTTGGCTGTTCGGCGGGATTGGCTACGACTCAACCGGGGATTCGGGCTACCTCAACGATCTGTGGCAATACAGTCCGAGCGCCAACGAGTGGACCTGGATCAGTGATGGAAACCTGGCCAATGCCAGCGGGGTCTACGGGACCCAGGGCACGGTCTCGGCCGCCGACGTGCCGGGAGGACGCCAGGCGGCGAATTCCTGGACCGACTCATCCGGCAAACTGTGGCTGTTCGGCGGATATGGCTACGACTCAACCGGGAACCTGGGCGCCCTCAACGATCTGTGGCAATACAATCCCAGCACCAAAGAGTGGGCCTCGGTCAGTGGCGGCAATGTAGCCAATGCCAGCGGGGACTACGGCACGCAGGGCATCGCTTCGGCCGGCAACGGGCCGGGAGGACGCCAGGCGGCGAATTCCTGGACCGACTCATCCGGCGACCTTTGGCTGTTCGGCGGGGCCGGCTATGGTTCAACCGCCAACGGCTACCTCAACGATCTGTGGCGATTTGTACGGCCGAAGTGACGGGGAAAATCCAATGTGTGCACGAGTAAGCGGCGTGCTGATCACTCTCGTCGCGGCAATACAAGCCCTCTGTCTGACTGGAGTCGCGTTAGCACTCGCGGGCTGCGGTGGCAGCAGCAGCACTCCGACCAGTATCAGCACCAACTACAGGGTGGGCGGCACGATCAGCGGCCTGACTGTCAGCAGCGTCGTACTGGCCAACGGCAGCGCTACCGTGAGCGTTGCGGCGGGGGCGAGCAGCTGGACTTTTCCGAGTTCCTTTGCCGCCGGCAGCAGCTACTCGGTGACGGTGCAGACCCAACCCACCGGGGAGCAGTGCCAGGTAAGTGGCGGCAGCGGAATGGACACGGGTGATGTGGGCAATGTGACGGTGGTGTGCGGCTTTGGGCAGTGGGTCTGGGAAGGAGGCTTGAACACGGTCAATGCCAGCGGCGTCTATGGCACGCAGGGCACCGCCTCGGCCAGCAACGTGCCGGGAGCGCGCTATTCCGCCAGCTCCTGGACCGACTCGTCCGGCAACTTCTGGCTGTTCGGCGGAGTCGGCTACGACTCAACCGGCGGTGCAGGGAATCTGAACGATCTGTGGCGATACAGTCCCAGCACGAAAGAGTGGACCTGGATCAGTGGCGGGAACGGGGTCAATGCCGCCGGCATCTATGGCACGCAGGGCACCGCCTCGGCCAGCAATGTACCGGGAGCGCGCTATTCGGCGAGTTCGTGGATCGATTCCTCCGGCAACCTTTGGCTGTTCGGCGGAGTCGGCTACGACTCAACCGGCGGTACAGGAAATCTGAACGATCTGTGGCGATACAGTCCCGGCACACAAGAGTGGACCTGGATCAGTGGCGGGAATGGGGTCGACGCCGCCGGCGTCTATGGTACGCAGCGCACCGCCTCGGCCAGCAACGCGCCAGGGGCGCGCTACTCTGCACGCTCGTGGATCGACTCCTCCGGCAACCTGTGGCTGTTCGGCGGGGTTGGCTATGACTCAACCGGCGGTGTCGGGAGTCTGAGCGATCTGTGGCGATACAGTCCGAGCACCCATGAGTGGACCTGGATCAGTGGCGGGAACGGGGTCAATGCCGCCGGCGTCTACGGTACGCAAGCCACCGCCTCGGCCAGCAACGCGCCAGGGGCGCGCTATTCGGCGAGTTCTTGGATCGATCCCTCCGGCGACCTGTGGCTGTTCGGCGGGTATGGCTACGATGCAACCGGCACTCAGGGCGAGCTCAACGATCTGTGGGAATACGTTCCGAGCAGCGGACAGTGGACTTGGGTCGGCGGCGACGCCGTGGCTAATGCCGCTGCGATCTTCGGCACGCTAGGCGTTGCCTCGGCGAGCGACGTGCCGGGAGGACGCCAGGCGGCGAATTCCTGGAGCGATTCTTCCGGCAACCTGTGGCTTTTCGGCGGCCTTGGTTATGACTCAAATGGTGGCGTGGGAAATCTGAACGATCTGTGGCAATACAGTCCGAGCAACAACGAATGGACCTGGTTCAGCGGCGGCACCGGGGGCGGGGACAATGCCGCGGGCGTCTACGGCACGCAGGGCAAGGCCGCGGTCGACAACGTGCCGGGAGGGCGCGATTCCAGCAGCTCCTGGATCGATTCGTCCGGCAACCTGTGGCTGTTCGGCGGAAATGGCTACGACTCAACCGGGGTGCTGGGCTACCTCAACGACCTGTGGCAATACAATCCGAGCGCGGGTAGCTGACGGGCTGCTCGGTTTCGAAGGTGATTGCGGGTCATGTCATGAACGCACCCTCAGTACCCCTGTGCGTGGACCTTGACGGGACGTTGACGCCCATCGACACCCTCTCGGAAAGTGCGCTGAGCTTCATCCAGCAGTCGCCTGGTTCGATCATGAAACTGGCGATGTGGTGGAGCCAAGGCAAGGCTCG
>Ga0182016_10002240_pt1 | contig 22900 bp, 19 predicted proteins | sample 712S2MmetaG_FD_120491 | JGI IMG/M metagenome (GOLD analysis project Ga0182016, IMG submission 120491) | Permafrost microbial communities from Stordalen Mire, Sweden - 712S2M metaG | ecosystem: Environmental > Terrestrial > Soil > Wetlands > Permafrost | place: Sweden: Stordalen | collected... | reverse complement strand
TCATCGCGCCGGAAGGTTCCGGCACAGCCCAGGCGGACATCTATTCTCTGGGAAAAATCCTGTATGAAATGAGCACCGGTCATCCGGCCAGGGACTTTCCTGTTTTGCCCTTAGACTTGGGGACGGACCAGGATAGCCTTGAACTGGCGCAATTCAGCCGCGTTGTCCTGAAAGCCTGCCGGACCAACCCCCCCTCGCGCTACGATTCCGCGGATGATCTGATGACGGCCTTGCTGTCGTTCCAATTCACCAATCGCGTGTACCGTTGGGAATCCAAAAAACACCCCCTGAATCGGGCAATTCGCCTCTTCGGGGCCATTTCCGGAACGGTCTTCGTCCTCTATGCGGTCTGGCGCATTCTCTGGCTCTTGCGGCATAGCCCGTGAGGGTGGGAGGCCTGCCCTTCTTCATTTTTTGGTAAGTCCAGCGCCCGCAACAAAGCTGCGGAGTTTGCTCACGCCCATACTCAACGCCGCCGCAAAAAAAAACTGAAAGATTCCGGCGCTGGGCCCGAGTTATTATAAAGAACATAAATCTCTCTGAACCGTGCGATGATGAAATCATTACCCGTATGAGTGCAAAACTGTCCATGCTCAAAAGCTCGCTCTGCCGCCTGCCTTGGCTGCTCCTGGTGTCGGCGGTAACAGCACACGCCCAGGCCTTTACGAATGTCCTTGTGCCGACCGATCCCATCATTGCTTCCTCGCCGGAGAGCCCCGCGTCCGAAGGCGTGGAAAACGCCATCGACGGGACGGACGCCAAATACATAAATTGGGATGGGGGCACAGGCCCATCCGGCTTTATTGTGGTAGCCGGACCGACCATCGTCCAAGGCCTGGCGATGGTATCCGCCAACGATCAGGGGCCTGGCGCTGGTTGCCGTGACCCGGGGATTGTGACCGTTGAAGGTTCCAACGACCCCAATGCCATAAAGGGTTGGACCGCCTCCCCCAATTGGAGCCTGATTTACAGCAACAATACCGCGCCGTTCGACTTCCGTTATGAATCGCAGTTCTTCTATTTCACAAATTCCCTGGAGTTCACCACGTATCGGTGGACGGCGGTCACGGTCCAAGGGGTGGCCCCGGTCGTTGATAGCATGCAAGTTGCCGAAGTACAGTTGCTGGGGAACACAGTTACAACGATAGCCCCGGCGCTAACCGCGTCGATGTCAGCCGGTTCGCTTACCCTCTCGTGGAGCGCAAAGAATGGCACGCTGCAATCCGCACCAAGCCCGGCGCCGAATGCCGCCTGGAAAACCATTGGCACAGCCAATCCGGCGACCGTCACGATCGGACCCGGCGCCAGCTTTTTCCGGGTGGTGGGGACTGGGCCAGTGACCACGGCCCACTGAACGTACGCATCACAGTTTTGAAAGGAGTTTATTGACTATGAATTTGCCAAAAACAAACCGAAATGGCTCTTCCGCGCCGGCTTTCACTCGCACCGATCTTCTGGCGTGCGTGGCGGCGGCGGTGGTCTTAACAGCATTGGCAGCCTCCGCGCTCTCCGGCGCAAAGGACAACACCAGCCGGATCATCTGCGCCAGCAACATGCGGCAAATGGCGCTGGCCGAGGGGATGTACGCCGCCGATAACCGGGATTACTTTGCTTTCTGCAATTGGGATGGCGGGGGCGTGACCGGGCCGACTCAGGGATGGCTTTACGAAGCTGAAGGCCAGTACACAGGTGGGAATGGTACCCACTGTCCCAGTCCTTTTTCGCCCCAGTTTACCAATTCGCCGCAGTCGGCTTGGGCAACGGGGGCTTGGTGGCCCTACGTGCGGAACCCCAATGCCTATCTCTGCCCCGTGGACATCCAGAGTCCAACCTACGCGCATCACCAGCGCAACAACATGCTCTCCAGCTATGTCATGAACGGGGCGGTGGTTTACTTTGGCGAGGGTCCCAATGAAAACTCTCCGCCGTGGAAAATGGCCAAGATCAACGAAGTCTGGAGTCCCGCCTGCTATTTGATGTGGGAGCCAAACGAAAACACGTTGGGACCTGAAAACCCCGGCGCGTTTGAATACAACGACGGGGCCAACTATCCGTCCACTCCACCGGCAAGCGGTGAAGGTTTGGCGCTACTTCATGGCAACAACGGAGGAGAGATTGTCACGGTGGGTGGTAGCGTTGTTTTTGTTACGAGCGCGGCTTTCCAGGCCCAGGGGAACGGCACGGTAGCAGCGCCCAATTTGGCGTGGTGGAGTCCATTTAGCGCCGACGGCCATTAAACCAGGAGTTATAGTATGAATCGCAACTTAAATGCCTCCCGAATTTTGGCGCTGCCATTGGCTGCGTTTTTATCAGCCTCCTCATGGGCTTCTCCCCTCCAGCCCCTCGCCACGGTGGACCCGACCATTGGCCCACCTCGGACTGGTGGCGGCGACTCCTGGGGATCGATTCTCACCCCTGATGGCCGTTATGTCCTCTTCGCCAGTACAGCGAACAATCTGGCCTCGGGCAGCAACGGCGTTTACCAGCCATTGGTTCCCGCTAAGGTCAACGTTTTCCGCCGTGACCGGGCCAGCGGCGCGACGATCCTGGTCAGTGTCAATGTGTCTGGCGTTGGCGGAGGCAATGGGGATTCGATTCCCACCGCGCTTTCCACCAATGGCCAATACGCCCTCTTTGAGAGCACGGCCAGCGACTTGGTGGCCAACGACACCAACAACGCTAGCGACGTTTTCCTGCGCGACCTAGTCAAGAATGAGACGTTCCTGGTCAGCGTCAACACCAATGGGCAAAGCGCCAACGGCGCCTCCCAATCTTCCGTCATGACGCCTGACGGCCGTTATGTGGCCTTCTCCAGCCTGGCGAGCGATTTGGCCACCGTCGATTTCAGCGGCGCCGCCGAGATCTACGTCCGTGACATGCTCGCTGGAAGCACGACGCTGGCGAGCCCTGGGGCCCGGCCGGGCAATAGCTGTGACGGCCCGGAGCTCACGCCGGATGGCCAGTACTTGGCTTATCTGAATTTCGGCGATGTTTATGTGCGTGATTTGGTTGGCCTTTCCACGGTTAACGTCAGCCAGCGGTCCGTCACCGACACCCCCTACTTTTACTTTAATCAAGCCATTAGCGACGACGGCCAGTACGTAGCCTTTGAATTGGGCGGCCCGAGTGGCACGATCTACCGCTATAATCTTTTGACGAGGCACCTGGACGTGGTTGGCACCGCTGGCGTTACATCCTTTACCGAAACTGCGGACTTCCGGACTCTGGACATGACCCCGGACGGACGTTTTGTGACCTACCTGAGCACAACGACTGGAGCAAGTCCAAGTTCCTCCAGCGTCAACGTCTGGGACGGGCAATCCAATTCCACGCGGACAATCAGCGGCCAACCGGGGGTGACGGCGGAGAAAACGTCCGTCTGCGCGTTTCCCGTCATCAGCTCAAATGGGCAGTATGTGGCTTTCCTAAGTTCTTCCGCAAAGTTGACGGCGATCACCTCCAACACGCTTCCCGTGTATCATTTGTACCTGTGGAATGCGGAGACTGGCAGCAACAGCTTGATCGATTTGGAACCGGGCGGCCAAGTTTCCGCCGACACGTTTATGTCCAAACCCTGCATCACGCCCGATGGGCGATTCATCGCCTTCGACGCCACGGATTCCAATCTGGGAGGAGACCCTCGCCCGGGCTGTTACAACGTTTACTTGAGCGACCAGACCACCAATGGTCTCGAGGTGATTTCCTCACGTCAGCCCAGCATGCCGTCGGCGACCGCCAGCACCTTGAGTATCGGCTCTGGGTTTTCCATCAGTTCCAATGGGCAGTATGCGGCCTACTCCTGCATGGCCAACCGTCTTTCGGCGGACGGAAACGCGACCAACACGTTCACCTATGTGTACGTTTCCGACATGGTCAGCGGCTCCAATATCATTGTCGGCGTGGACACGAACAACATCGCTGATCCCAACGGTGTCTCCTCCAATCCCGCGCTCAGCGCGGATGGGCGCTATGTGGTTTTCACCAGCCTCGCTTCCAACCTCGTGACGAACACCCTGGTTTCGCGGGAAAACGTCTTTATCCGCGATTTGCAAACGGGAACAACCACTTTGGTCAGCACCAATGGATACACTAACTTTTATCCCTTCCTTGTACCGTTAGTGGACGCCAGTGGCCGTTATGTCTTATACCCCACCACGGCCGCGTCCGGCGTTCAGGAAAATCTTCTGTTCCGCGACCTGCAGGCAGGAAACACCTTTCAGTTGCCTGTGGGTTATTCGGGCTTGGTTCCCGCCGTGACCGCGGCGGCGATGACACCGGATGGCCATTTTGTGGCTTTTGCCGGATTGACGCAAACCGTCCCCAATCTTTACCAAGTTGGCCTATGGGATTCACACGCAAACGCGCTTGTCTATGCCACGGTTGTCTCATCTGCAGTTTCTACCATTATCGACACCATGGCGGTCTCAGTTACAAGCATCGCCGTCAGCCCCGACGGCAACCGCCTCGCCTATATCAGCAGCAACCAGCTATCGGTGGTGGACCGTGCGGCCGGAAGCAACTGGGTGGTGGCGACGAGCGTGCAGAGCTATCGGGCTGGCCCTCAATTCAGCGGCGATGGGCGCTACCTGGTCTATGCCACCTCCGCCGCCTTGGCGGCCAATGATACCAATGGAGTCAATGATATCTATCGCTACGATTTTCAATCCAAGGCCAATGTGCTCATCAGCCAAAGCGGCCTGACCGGTGCCGCCGGCAATGGCGCCTCCGATTGGCCCACCATCAGTGGGAATGGACGGTTTGTGGCTTATCGCAGCGTCGCGACCGATCTTGTTCCCGGCGGAGCGAGCGCTTTTCCGCAGATTTATCTCTACGACAGCCAATCCAATACCACCACGCTGGTGAGCGCCAGCGCCCTCGCTGGCGGCGGAGGCAACAACCGCTCCCTGGCGCCGATTTTCAGCGCCGACAGCACCACGCTCCTTTTCCGCACCTGGGCCTCAGATTTATTGACCAACGATTTCAGCGGCAGCGGCGGTATCGACGCCATGACCGTCGCGGTTTATCCGCCAGCGTTGCTCGGCGCGATCCAGATTTCTCCCAGCGGCTTTCCCATCGTGAGCTTCCCCGCCGTCGCGGGCACGGCTTATCAAGTGCAATACAAAAACAATCTAGCCGACCCGCTCTGGTTGCCATTGCCGGGCACCATCACGACTGGAAACAACACAGCTACGATTACCGATTCTTCAAAAGGCGCGCAACGATTCTACCGCGTGCAATCCAATTGACCGCAGAAAGTGAAACAGAAAACCACTTGATACTCCAATTTGGAGGGTGCCTCCGGCCATGAGTTTGCTTGTGCAATACGTAGCGTCATAAATAATTTCGCCTGTTTTGGCAGGGCGACTCTTGGCGAACAAAGTCCGGGTTCGACGGAGTCTCACCCCACCGCGATGGAATGACCGCGACGCGCAATTATTTATGACGCTGCTTAGAGTCGGGCGTAACCATTGCGCCAGCATACTATCGTGTGATCCGCTGACGGGGGACGAGCCGGTTAACGATCCGCTGAACTTCGGGAGCACGGGTCTGGTCAAGGTAGGGTCGCCTCGCCGAGGCGACCAATGCAGCGCGGTGTCCCTCTCAGAGTCCTGCAGCGCTCACTCCAATCCGCTGGCCAGTCGGGCGCGATGCAGAACCTGGCGGGCCAGCACTCGCGCCTTGTCCGCGCTGGTCTTGAGCACTTTATGGACCTCATCCAGATTGGCCGCCAATTCCGCCCGTTTGGCGCGCGCCGCGGAAAAGTAATTCCAGTACTGCTCGAAGAGCGCCTTTTTCAAATCACCGTAACCCAAACCGCCCGCCCGCAATTGTTCTTCATAGGATTTGGCCTGGTCCCCAGGCGTCAGGAGGCGAAGCAATTGAATGGCCAGATTCTTCTCCGCATCCGGCTTGGGCTCTTGCGGGGTGCGGCTGTCCATCTTCAAGGCCATGATCTTTTTGCGCAAAATCTTTTCGTCCCCAAAAATCTCGATCGTGTTGCCGTAGCTCTTGCTCATTTTCTGGCCGTCCGTGCCCGGGACCGTCGCCACCTCCTCGCGAATGACCGGCTCCGGCAGGACAAATGTCGGCCCGTAGGCCTCATTGAATTTGATGGCGATGTCACGCGTGACTTCCACGTGCTGCTTCTGGTCCCTCCCGACCGGCACGATGTTGGAATCGTAAAGCAAGATGTCCGCCGCCATCAGCACGGGGTAGGCAAAGATGCCGTGATTGGGGCTGAGCCCGCGGGCGATTTTATCCTTGTAGCTGGTGCATCGCTCCAGCAGTCCCATTGGCGTTAGCGTGGTCAAAATCCAAGCCAGTTCGGTCACTTCCGGCACGTCAGACTGGCGGAAAAGCAACGTCCGGCTCGGGTCCAGCCCGCAAGCCAGAAAATCGAGCGCCACGTCCAGAGTGTGGCGCCGCCGTTGCGCCGCATCGAAAAGGGAAGTCATCGAGTGATAATCGGCGATAAAGAAAATAGCCTCGCCCTTCTCCTGCAATTCGATGGACGGTTTCATCATCCCAAAATAATTTCCCAGGTGCAAAGCCCCGGAGGGCTGAATGCCGGATAAAATTCGCATGAGGAATTTAACCCCGCCTTGGCCCCGCAAGTCAACGTTCGGAGGGAGTCGGTAGTGTCCCAATTTGCAATTTTACGTTTATCCGTTAGGTTTGAAAAACGAACCGAAACTTAATATTGCCTAAGCGAATCATTATTATCCCTTAACTCGTTTTCCCGAATCCAGCCAATATCCAGCCGGATATTTGTGGATCTTAGGATTTTGCAAGCCTTTTTTTGAATAATTTTTCCTGCTTTGATAGGGTCTGATTTTAGCTTGAGTTTTCGGCTTTTTCGTCCGATCCTTCGTAAAGGACTGGATAAATCGAATCGAATGAATATGGACACCCACATTTACAACATCGGAATCAGGGTTTTAATTTACGAGGAAGACCGAGACGTGTGCGCTCATGCGCTGGAACTGGACTTGGTGGGATATGGCAAAACAGAAAATAGCGCACTTTCAGCCCTCACGAGTGCGATCCGCGCGCAAATCTCGTTCGCTAGATTTAAAAATGATGACAGTCTCTTGCCTTTTTCTGCTCCAAAAGAAATTTATGAAAGATGGGAAGTTGCTCATAATGCGGCTTTAAGGAACGAGATTTTTAGGGAGAAAACCATCAAAATGGACATTAAGGCCGTCTGTATCAACATCAGTGACGAATTGAAAAAGCCTTCCACCGCCAGATTTAGCCCGATGGAATTGTCTTGTGCCTAAGCCAAAAAAAGCGGATGAGGTTTTCCGCCTTCTTCGAAATCACGATTCCAGATTCCAAATCTTTGCAAATCGCGGAAAAGGCTCCCACCGAATGCTTTTCCACCCGGATATCAATGGAAAGTCCGCCTCAATACCGCTGACATACCATAAGGGAAGAGATGTTCAAAAAGGTTTATTGAAAGCCGTGATTCGCCGCTTCAATCTACCAAACGACATTTTCGACTAAACGGAATGAGGCTGGATGCGAAACACACCAAGCAGTAAACGTGCCGTGCAGAGTTCAAATTAGGACACTGCTAGGGAGTCTCCCCGGGCCTCGCCATCGCGGCGAATTCCGCCAGCCAGGACTCGACTTCGCGTTTGAGGAGCGCACGTTCGGCGGCCGCCAAGCCTCGCGGATCAAAACGCAAACGCCGGTGCAGTTGAAAAATGTGCCGGAGCGTGGATCTGCCTACGGCGGACGCCTCCAGGCGCGTTTGCCATTCCGCCAGCGATTCATTCGGCAAACGCGCGAATTTGCCGCCCGCCAGCCGCTGGTAAATGAGAAACAATTCAGAATCCAATCCGGGCCAGGACGGCTCCGATTGCGCTGCGGCCGCCGCTTTGGCCAGGCGCCGCCTCTGACCAGAGAGGATGCGCCAAATCAAATACAGGCCCATGGGCGCGAGAATCCATTCCGCCGCGCGCGCGAAGGACGTTTTGCTCCAGTGCCATTTAGAGTAATTAAACGCCATGGTGGACAAAAAATCCGCGACCGATTCCCACCAACTCGGCGTCTCGGCCTCCTCCCAGGCGGAGGGCGTCGTATCGATCTGCTCCCAATACTGCGTATCGCTATGATAGGCCAGCACCCAGGCATGTTCGTGTCGCTCCCGCACCAGATAGGTATCGCCATGCCGGGCGGACTCGGGCACGGCAAAACCCGTGACATACCGGGCCGGAATGCCTGCCTCCCGCAGCAAAAGCACGGTGGCGGTGGCAAAATACTCACAATGGCCGGTATGGCTCTCCGTCAGAAACCAGGCTAATTCCGTCATGCGGTTTCGCTGCGGGCGCCGGGTCGCGGTCAGGGAATAAACAAAGGGAGGAGACCTGAAAAAACCGGTGACGGCGCGGATCTTCCGGCGCTCGGGCAGGTCCGGTATTTTCAATTTCTTAGCAATCAGTTCCAAGGTCGCTCTTTCGCTCTTGGGAATCAGCAGGTCCTCCGGACCCGGTGGCGCATCCAAGGATGCTCCGCCCCCATAGCGGGCGCGGATCGTGACCACCCCCGGGTCTCCTTCAATGGAACAAACGCCAAAAACATTGGTGCGAAGAATGGCCGCGAGTCCGTCGATCTCGAAGACTCCATGCGGCAATGCCAAAGGTCCCTTGCCGCTCTCAAAATAGGAACTGATCTCGGTCTCGGCGGACCGCGGTTTCAGTGGCAGCAGAACAAACGATCTCTCGGCCCCAAGGGGCGAAACCGGGCGGTTGTAATTGCTCCGGGCATACCAGGTTTGGTTGGTGTAAATGTCAAAAACCGCTTCACGCAGGAGAGAGGGCGGGATTTGTCCCGCCGGAACGCGCACCCGCAGGAGCACCTTGCGCGATTGCGGGAGCCGGCCCAAATGTCCCATCCGGGTGCGCCGTTCGTTCATGTTGGGCGTTTGCTGCAGCAACTCTGAAACCCAGGTGCCAAGGGCCGCCTCGAATGTGTTTTGCAGCTTGCGCAACCGCTGATGGCCCATTTGGCCCGCCGACACCACCAGCGTGGCCAACAGAATCCACAGCAGCAGGGAAACATGTTGCGGGCGCAGGCTGGCCAAGGCCAGCAGGATCAGCAACGCCATGCCCATGTAAAAGAATTCGTTGGCCTGAGTCGAGGCGCTGGCCCCGATCAAGCAAACCGTGAAGTAGGGGAAGGCGACGTGAAAGCCGCCGGCGCCCGCCCGCCCGCGGCGCAGCAGCCAATAGAAGGCGCTGACGGGCATGACCTCCTGGCTGCCGTAGGCTTGCGCCAAAATGATGGGAAAAAAGCAGACCGGCAGCCCTTGCATGAATTTGAAGATAAAAGACACCCGGTCTTCGGTTGAAGCCAGCACGACTACCGCTCCCAACACCAACAGCCAGCACAAATCGCAAATTCGGTTCAGGTCTGTTTCCTTAAACTCCCAGCGAGCCACCGTAAAATAAGAAGCCTCCAGCGCCACCGCCATGGCCAAACCCGTTGTCAACAAACCCGTCTGCCACCCCCAAAAAAGCAGCGCGCCCGCCATTAACCATCGTGGCGTCTTCATAAGCTGGCCAGCCTCATCGCCACCTTGTCCAGCGGCAGCACGTGAAAATGATCGGCCTCATGCTCCATCACGCCCGGAGGCAAGTTTTCCTCTCCTCGAGTCAAGACCAGAACACGCAGCGGAACCTGGCTCGTCAATAACGACCGCACCAAGCGCTGCCGGGACTCATCCCAGGCCAGAAGCACACAGACACATCCGCTCAAGCTTCGGGCATGGGCCAGAACCAGGTGTTCCAGGGATTCGAAACTTTTTTCCCGGCACACTTGCACTGAGGCCAGGATCTCCAGGATTTGCTCGATATGGCCCACTCCCCGTCCGCTGGTAAAGCAATAGGCCTGCGGACCGACAAACATCAGATCCAGCAGCGAATCCTGGTTGCCGATGGTATAGGCCAGCGAGGCCGCGATGGAGACCGCTTCCTCGAACATCCCCGCCTGGTCCGCCCCGCCAAACGTATCCAGAATCAAGGCATGACGGACGAAAAACTCATCCTGATATTCTTTGACAATCGGCTTGCCGAGCTTGGCGAACCCCTTCCAATGCATTCTCCGCAAGGGGTCCCCCGGCCGGTATTCGCGCAACGCTAGAAATTCTTCCGACTCACCAACAGACGAGGCCAGCGAGACGCCGCCCGCCTGATACTTCATGGTGCCGGGCAGTTCAAACAACGGCATCGGATAGCGCCTGGGCAAGATCAAGACGGATTGCGGCCCCGGCAATTTCGTGACCGCGCGGAATAAGCCCAACGGTTCGGGATGGGCCACCGTCGTGCCCGTCAGCCGCAAAACGCCGCGCCGCAGCGGCAGCAATTGGGCGGTGATGGAGCACTCCGTCTCCGGTGGCAAATCCGCGACCGTTTGCTCCATTGGGCGGGCCTGGAGGCGGCGCGACCTCAGCCAGCGCCAGCGGTAATAACCAAAACCCCGATCGATCCAATTGCGCCGCTCCTCGCCGGGCTCGGGGGTGGAAAGAAATTCCTCGAAGCTCGGAGACGGGTCGGTGATTTCGTCGATCAGAGTCAAGTCGCACTGCCGGCGGCGCGCCAGGCTGCGCGCGATCAGGCGGTAGCGAAACGGTTCGCCGACCGATCCAAACTTCGGCATGATCCGCCGCACCGAAACCTTGGGGTATCCCCACGGCGCGCACACCGCCGCCACCAGCGCCAGGCAAGCGAGCAGAGCGAAGGTCTGGTAGCTGCGTGATTGGTTGGTATCCGCCCCCAGCACCGCGGCCGCGAACGATCCTCCCAAAACCACCCACCCCGCCACCGTCACCCGGCGGTTGAAGTAATGAAGGCTCGACGCAAAAGTGGAGTAATTGTGATGAAGATACCGCTTAAAAAGCGTCCGCCGCGGCCCTGCTGCGGGCGGTGGCAGCCGTGGAGGCGGCGCGGAGGCGGTCTGTCCGCTCCACTCTGCAAGCGAGCTTGGCGGCGGCGCGGACATAGCGGTTAAACAAGGCGTTTCAGACGGGCACGGGCACGGTCTTCAATATCTCCTCCACCACTTGGCGGGAAGTCAGGCCGGAGAATTTCGCCTGCGGTTCCAAAACCACCCGATGGGCCATGACCGGCACGGCGATCTCATGAATGTGTTCCGGGCTGACAAATTCCTCATCGTCAAAGAGCGCCAGCGCTTGCGCGGCCTTCATCAGGGCGATCGAGGCTCGCGGGCTGGCCCCCAATTGCACCCCGGCGGCCGTTCGCGTCGCGGCCACCAGTCGGACAATGTAATGCTTGAGTTCCTCGCTCAGGCGAACGTTCCGCGCGCCTTCCCGCAAACACAAAATGTCATTGCGGGTCACGCAAGGAGCGATCTGTTCGACGGGATTTCCCCCCATTTGCGCGGTCAGCATCTCCACTTCCTGGGCCGGGGTGATGTACCCCAGGTCGAACTGCATGGCAAAGCGATCCATCTGCGCCTCGGGCAACGGGTAGGTCCCGCGAAATTCAATGGGGTTCTGGGTGGCGACCACGAAGAAAAGCTCGGTCAAGAGCCTTCTCTCGCCATCGATGCTCACCTGGTTCTCCGCCATCGCTTCCAGCAAGGCCGACTGCGTGCGGGGGGAGGCGCGGTTGATCTCATCGGCCAGCAAAATGTTGCTGAAAACCGGCCCTTCGTGGAAGGAAAACTTCTGGTCGCGCTGATTAAACACGGAAACACCCAAAATATCCGACGGCAGCAAATCGGGCGTGAATTGAATGCGTTTGAACGTGGCGTCAATCGAACGGGCCAGCGCCTTGGCCAGGGTCGTCTTGCCCGTCCCCGGATAATCCTCCAGCAGCACATGCCCGCCGCTGGCCAGGGCTGCCAGGAGGCGGCGCACGGCCAGGGCCTGGCCTTGCATCACGGCGCTGATGCTGGCGCTGACCTTGCGATAAACCGCGCCCGGCGAGAGAACAGGGGTGGGAACCAGTTCCTCCGCCAGAGGCAGAGGTTGGAAGGAAGCGGCGGCGCCGGTTTGCTCACGCAAGCCGGCGCCAGCCTGTTGTGCTTGTTCCAATACTGGAGCCGCAGGTTTCGCCATTAGGCCGCGCCTTATCTTCAAATGTCCATCAACTCAGACATTTAGCAATACACCAACTGGACGGGTTTGTTTCAGATTTGCGAGGCGCTCGTGCGCTTGAGAAAAACCGACATGACGCGGGAGACGTTGTCTTTGTATTGGGGGTCGCTGCTCAACTTCTTCCAGACGGGCGCCTCCCCAAAGCCTTTCCAATGCTTTTTATGTTCCTCCATGTTTGGGCCGGAAACCATATAAACCAGGTTCGGCATGTGCGATCCGAGGATCGCCTGCGAGAAAAAGATGGGCGATAAACCGACCTCCTGCATCAGCGGCACCTCCCCGTGATTGAACATATCCACCTTGTTGATCCCCTTGCCTTCGCTGGGGCTTTCGTACGTGCGCAGCTCGAAAATCCACGGGCTTTTATCGGTGGAGGAGGGAGGCAAGGCCAGTTTTTTCATGCTGTCGAAAGCGATATTGAGCGAGCTTTCGATCCTCTCATAAGACGCGCTGGACTTGGTCAAATTCAAGTAATCGGCGGCGGCGGCCTGGTAAGCCGTGTCGGCCGCCAGACGCGCGCGCACGGCGGAAAATGCCTCCAAGGACTCAAACGGAATGAGCACATAAACGTGATTGGTGGGCGAATCCTCCAGTTCGGTAAAGACGCCAATGGGCGTGACGCCCATGCGGTTGTAGGCGGCCACGCCCGCGTTTTGCCAGTAGTCGCTGACCAGTTTCTGCTGCTGCTCTGACTTTGTTGTGTACACGCGCAATTCGTAGTACTGCGCCTGGGCGGAGTCCGCCGCCCGGGCGGCCGGGGCCGGCGCCAAAGCGCCCATGGTCAAACAGATGATCGTTGATGTTAGTGTTCTCATTAGAGGATTTTTCATATTTTCCACCCGTCTCGGTGTTCGTAATTCAGATGCTTGTTGGCGTCCGGGTCGTTGCTGAACTTCAGATTCTCACTGTCCCAGATCAATTTCTCTCCGCCGTTGCGAATGCACACGCTGCCGAGCAGCACCGCTTCTGTCAATGGCCCCGCGAAACCAAAATTCGAGCGCGTCGGCGCGCCGGTCTTGCACGCTTGAATCCATTCCGCGTGGTGGCCGATCGAGCGCGGCAAGCTTTTGGGCGGGCGCCGGTATGCTTTATCCAGGCTTTCCGGGAGCAAATGGGGATGTTCCCCGCCCCACCCGGTCACGAGCATCTTGCCTTTGTCGCCCACGAAGAGGATGCCGTCCTCGGCGTTCAATTCCTGGTTGGGCGCCAGCTCAACCGGTCGTTCCGGCAACATCCCCCCGTCGTACCAATGCAGTTTGACCGGCGGCATCTCCCCGCGCGCCGGGAATTGATAGTGAACCATGCAGGCCACGGGCACGGACTCGGGAAAGACGGGAGTCGAACTGCCTTCAATGCTCTCCGGTGCGCCCAATTTCAGGGCCGAAAAAACCGGGGCAATATTGTGAATGCCCATGTCGCCCAGACCGCCTGAGCCAAAGTCCCACCAACCCCGCCAGCGAAAGGGGGCGTACGCCGGATGATAGGGCCGCACCGGGGCCGGACCGAGCCACAGATTCCAATCCATTGTTTCCGGCACCGGCGGGGTCTCAGTCGGACGGTTGACCCCCTGGGCCCACCATAAGGGCATTTTGCCCGAATGCGTTGGCCGGTCGGACCAGACATGCACTTCCCGCACCGGGCCAATCGCGCCGTCCCAAAGCCATTCGTTGATCAAGCGATTGCCCTCAAAAGCCATGCCTTGGTTGCCCATTTGCGTGGCCACCTTTGTTTCGCGGGCCACTTTGGCCACCGCGCGAGCCTCATAAACGGTGCGCGTCAGGGGCTTTTCGCAATAGACGTGCTTGCCCGCCTTCATCGCCGTTATGGAAACGATCGCGTGCAAATGATCCGGCGTGCCGACCACGACCGCGTCGATGTTTTTCTCCTTTTCCAGCATTTCCCGGAAATCCTTGTAGCGTTTGGCCTTGGGATACTTGGCGAACGTTTTGCCCGCGTAATCCCAATCGACATCGCAGAGCGCCACGATGTTCTCGCTGCTGACATCGTGCAGATCCGAACCGCCCTGCCCGCCGATGCCGATGCCCGCAATGTTTAATTTTTCGTTGGGTGAAACTTGGCCCGCCCCTCCAAGCACATGCCGCGGCAACACCATAAAGGCGCCGGCCGCGGCCGATGAGGCGAGGAAAGAGCGGCGGTTCACGCCCGTCTTGGGCCCGGAGGATTGATCCGAAGTTTCCATACAATGTGTCTTTCCAATTATCGGCCAGCTTTCTTTCCCCACAAATCATAAGGCTTGGACGCTTGGGTGCGGAAGGGAAGTTTCACTTTTTTTCCGCTGCCCGCCGATTGATAGGCCGCAAAGACGGCCTCCAAGACCGCCCGGCCATCCTCGCCCGTGACCAGCGGTTGCTGGTCGAGGCGGACGCAATCGACAAAATGAGCCATTTCCTGGTGGAACCCGTAGTTCCAGGCTTCCTCGTAAATCGTGAAGCTCCAGCCTTTGGTCGAACCCGCCTTTTCCACCGCGTAATCATAGCCATCCACGCTGTAGGTTTCGATGGCATTGCCGTGCAGCAGGTCGGCGAAAGCGACGCCCTTGGAACCATGCACTTCCGCCCGGTCATCCATCCCGCCAAGCTTGGTCCAGCTTTCCTCGGCCAGGCCCACGACGCCGTTGGCAAATTCCAGAATCAGAATGGAATTGTCCTCGCCTTGCGTTTTGCTCCCATGCACTTGCGTGCTCATCTGCGCGTAAACCGAAGTGATTTTGGGCCGTCCCATGATCCAGCGGAAGAATTCAATGGCATGACAGCCCATGTCCATGGTCACGCCCCCGCCCGAACGATTGACATCCCAGAAATGGCCGGCGTGCGGGCCGTCGTGTTTCTCCGATTGTTTGAGCAACGTGGGCTGGCCTAGCGCGCCACTTTCCAGGAGCTGCTTGAGCCGCACATATTTCGGCGCGAAGCACAGTTCTTCGGCATACATCAACTTCACCTTGGCCTTGCGGCAGGCCGCGATCATGCGGTCCGCTTCCGCCAGATTCAGACACAACGGCTTTTCCATCACCACATGTTTGCCGGCGGCGGCGGCCTCGACCGTCATTTGGCAGTGCAGATCGTTCGGCACCCCAACCACGACCATATCAATGTCGGGATCCTCAAGGAGTTTGCGGTAATCGGTGAAGGCCCGGGGGATCTTGAATTTCGCCGCGAATTCCTCCGCGTGCCGCCGCTGCGACGAGGCCACGGCGGCCATCTCCGCCCCTGGGCAGCGCGACAAGGCGTCCGCATGAATCGTGGAGATGAATTGCGACCCGATGAGGCCTACGCGAATACGGTCTTTCATATTTGTTTTTCCTTTCGTGCTCCGGCCGCGTCGCGATCGCAAAGGACCGTGATGCGCGGGTGCAGCCAGAGAAATGAAGCTGGAAATTGCGTCGTGATTTTCCCGCTCATGAAACGCTCCAACGCCTTGCGTTTATGCGCCCCGCTGACCAGGAGCAAAATCTGCCGGGATTGAAGAACCTCCGCCATGCCCAGGGTCATGCCAAATTCCGGTTTGAGGGCGCTGCTGGCGATCATCGAATGCCTGCGGGTCTGCTCCTTCAGCGGAGCCACGTGCGCGACCGGGCAAAGCGCTCTGCCAGGCTCGTTAAATCCGAGGTGCCCGTTCAGGCCCAGGCCGAGCACGCACACATCAATCGGCCCATGCCGCGCCAGCCATTCTCGCACCCGCCCGCACTCCTTTTTCGGCGGTCGCGGATGGCAGCCAAATCCCGTGAACCGGCCCGGGGAAATTCCCCACTCTTTGATTACATGCCGCCGAAAAAAGGCCTCGCACGACCCGGGATCCGTCGCGGTCAAGCCCGCCCATTCGTCCAGTTTCAATACCCTTGCTTGCGCCAAGAGCGCCGGGGCTTTGCGCGCCCGAGCCCCCAGCAATTCATAAGCCCGCGCCGGCGTCGAACCGGTAGCCAGGCAGAGCAAGAGTCGCGGGTTGCGCGCCAGTTCCCGCGCCAGGTCAGCCGCCGCCGCCCGGCTCATTTCCTCGTAATTGCCACTTATTTTGATCCGCATCAGCCCTTTCTAAAGTCGGCGGATGCGAATATGACGAAACCAGACTTCGTCCCCTTCGCTTTGCAGACCAATGTAGCCATTGCGTTCCTTCATGAAAAACGGCGCGTCTTTGAATTTGCTGGCTTTGAGCAAATCCCTCATCGCCGGGCTGTCCCAATCGTATTCCACAACCTTCTCTCCATTAAGCCAATACTCGACATGCCCGCCGCGGCTGAGGATCCGCGCATGATTATATTGCCCGGTCGGATGGACGCGCTTTTTCTCGTTGGGAGCGATCAGATCGTAGAGCGCCCCAGCGGAAGTCTTCGGATTTTGGCCATCGGGATTGACCACGTCATCATTGATTTGCATCTCCGGCCCGGACCAATACGTTTCCGCTGTGGCCTCGGTCACGCCGATAAAAATGCCGCTGTTCCCGCCCGGCGCCAGTTTCCAGTCTAACTGCAGCTCAAAGTCCTCGAACTTTTCGCGCGTGATCAAGTCAATGCGCTGGCCTGCAATGCTGCGTAAGACGCCATTGTCGCACGTCCAATACCCGGCGGGAAAAGAATCGCGATGAAAGCCCCTGAACGCATTGGTAATCCTCTCACAAGTCTCCAGGACCAATTCCTTCGGCCCGGAAGGTGAAGGAGCGTTGGAACGGCAGCCTCCGCCCGCCACCCAGAGTGCCAGTAAAAACAAAGCCCCGCCGCTCCTGGCGAATAGGAATTGGACTCGCGCGGCCATTCGTTGTGCCCCCAGTTGTATACGAAAACCCGCCTTAGTCAAGAAATGCCTCCGTGAGCGCCTCCCCTCGCCCCGCGCCAGCGGGGAGAGGGGTTTCGAAAAAGTTCCTCCCATCCCACTGCCTTCTCCTCCACAAGTGAATGGCGGAGAGGAAGAAACGCAAGTTGTAAAAGAATGGAGACGCACACTTTTTTGGTGCATAACACGACCGGGTTGAATTCCGACCCTTCCTGGGCCATTATGGGGGCGAGGAATGAATACCCGATTCCCGAAAATCACCCGGCGGCGCTTTCTGTTCCTGGCCGCACTGGCCTCGCCGGGTTTGGTGGCCGCCGACGCCAGTTGGATCGAACCCAATTGGGTGAAGGTGCGAACTGTCAAGTTGTCTGACGGCCAGCCCTCGCACCGCATTGTCCAGATCACGGATATTCACCACAAGGGAGACCGGCCCTACTTGGAGTCTGTCGTGCGTCAAATCAACCGCCTCTCGCCGGACGCGGTCTGTTTCACGGGCGATTTAATTGAGGAAAAGAAATTCGCGCCGGACGCGCTGCGGATACTGGAAGGGGTCAAGTCGCCGCTTTATGGTATTCCCGGCAACCACGATTTCTGGGGCCGCGCCAATTTTGGCCAGTTCGCCCAGTCCTTCGCCCGGACCGGCGGCGCCTGGTTGATGGACGCGCAAACCTTGACCGCCGACGGAAGAATTCTCATCAGCGGGGCCACCTGCCTGCACGGCCGGCCCGCGCCGCTCACGCCCCAGCCAGGTGTCAAAAATATCTTGCTCCTGCATTATCCCCTCCTCAACGAACGGCTGACGTCCCAATATGATTTACTGCTGGCCGGCCACTCGCATGGCGGCCAGGTGCGCCTGCCGTTTTTTGGCGCGCTGGTTGTGCCCTACTGGGTGGGCCGCTACCAGATGGGCCTCTTCCGCGTGCCGGCGGGCCCCCTCTACGTCAACCCCGGCCTCGGCTGGATCGGGACCCCGGTGCGTTTCAATTGCCGCCCGGAAATCACCGTCTTCGAGATTTAAGCCCGCCCCCGAAGTGCCGCCTGCTCGTTGGGAGTCGAACAGAAGCCAGCGAAGGAAACGAATTGGATTGTGAATTGCAAAAAAATGTCGGATGCGTTTACGCGGCGACAATTTCCACCCGAGGCGCAAAACCGAGTTTTCCCAAAAGCTCCTCACAATCTTCCCACGTGAGGCCAAACGCGCGCACGTTCGCCACTCCCAGCCTGCCCATTACGAATGAAAGAGTCTCGGCGTCGTGCTCCGCCAGCTCGCCGTCCATCAAAACGCTCTCCGACCAATCGACCAACTGCCCTAACGTAATGTCGTGATGAAGATACCCGGCAATCTTCTCGGCAACCGTTTGCTTCGTGATCGTCATACAAGCCGCATCATCGCCACGCGTTATTTCCCTTCCGCGGCCTCGAGGGCCGCTTTCTTCTTCTCTTGCCGCTCCCAGTACCAGGCGATCCAGACGGAAAGCTCAAACAGCAGTTGCAAGGCGATGGCCATGCAAACTTGTGTGAAAACTTCCGGCGTGGTCAGCAACGCTCCCAGGATAAGGTTGCCCACCACCATGTAACGCCGCATGGCCGAGAGCTTGGCGTAGTCCAGAATCCCGATCTTGACCAAGGCCAGCAGCACCACCGGCAATTCAAAGCCTGCTCCCATCCCAAACATAAACTTGATCAGGAAGCTCGCGTAATCCGTCGCCATCCAGAAGGGCACATCCACATCCATCCAGGCCGAATAAAGCTGGGCGAATTTCAGCGCGGCGGGCATGACCAGAAAATAGGCAAACGACACCCCCATCAGGAACAAAACGGTGCCGAAAATAAAGGCCCGGAAAAAGTACTTCTTTTCGATGACCTTGAGGGCGGGCATGACAAATTCCCCTACAAAATAGAGGACAAAAGGCGAAGCCAGCAGCAAACCGCCAAAGAAGGCTATGTGCAACGCGAACATGAACGGCGCCGCCGGGTCCGTGAAAACCATCTTGGGCCCACGCGTCGCGGGCGGCGGAGCATTGCTATCCACCGTGACGGCCAGCAAGGTACTCGATCCCACTACCACCGGATCCAGATGCACCACCACAAATGGGTTCGTGCCGAGGCTAAGCGCTCCGAATTGATTGGATTGGATCGGGCCGGAGAAGATCGAGGCTGGTCCAAGCAGGACCGTCACGACTTGATTGGTGTTTTCCGGCAGAAAAGCGACATGCCGTTGCTCGGCCCGCACCATGGGCCAATTCAAAACGGCCACCAGTTGTTTGACGCTGAAGAGGCAGATCATCATCCCGAGCAAAACAGCCGCCCCGCTCTTGACCAGCGTCCAACGCAGGTCTTCGAGATGTTCGAGAAAAGATTTTACAGCACCACCTTCAACCTCCTCGTCCGGCGGTTGCGGATCATCGCTCGGGTCTGCCATGCTTGGGGGTCAGCCGGCGCGATCTTAGGACTTTGGAACGGTGGAAGACGGGGCTGCGGTTTCGGGGGCCGTCACCTGTGGCCGGGGTGCTGGCGGCGTGGGTGGCGGCGGCTCCTGGTTCATGGCGTTATGAAACTCATTCGTCACATCATTGGAGGCCTTCTTAAATTCCTTGATTCCCTGGCCTAGCCCTTTGGCGAATTCCGGGATGCGCTTGGCGCCAAACAGAATCAGCACCGCCACCAGGACGACAATCAACTCCCCGCCACTGAGCCCCAAAACTGCTAAACTTGTATTCATAAAATGCACTTCCTGCCTATAGTTAAACCACCCCGCCCAATTAGTAAAGCGCCAAAAAATTGGCGCAAAAACACCCTCCCCCCGGCCAAGCCGTCCCTTATCGCCAAGGGCAGGCTGCCGCCGCTTTCGCTCGACTCCTAATCAAGGGTTTCCGCTAAATTCTACGCGAAATGAGGCGCCACTTCCAACTTCTGCCCGGGCGCAATCGTCAGGTCGTGCCCTTCGGACCACACTTTGTCATTGAGCAGGATTTTAAACTTGATCGTATCGGTGACGGTTTGGGTCCATCGCCACGTCCTCCCATCCACGCAAACCAATGGTATTCCCCGGTCCCAGGTCAGGCCGGAGCCTTGCCCGCGCAAAAAAATGGCGTTGCCAAAGCCGACATCCATTTTGACGTCGATCGTGGTCACAGCGCCGGAATGAGGCGCTGGGCTGGTGGAAGGTTGCGGCGCGGTCGGGTTCGTTTTCAGGACGGCCTTTGCCGTGCTTTTTTTCGGTTTCATATTAGGTAATAACGTTTTCAAAAGAAGAAGCGCTGACTACGGCCTCTTGGTCAAGCGGGGAGCAAGCGCCATTCCACTTAATATCTTAGACAGACGATGCGGGGAACGTTCAACTGAATGAAGCACGCCGGTTTCCCTAGCCTGTTCACATCTCCCCAAGGTGGACAAAAACAGCCACCTCCGGGTTAATCAAACAAACAACGCTTTCACACGCGGTCACGTTCCGGTATATTCATTACGTGGCGGAACCGTTAATGACAAGCAAAAAGGAACGGGGTGTTAAGAGCTACACTGGCCGGGCCATTTACCTCTACGCTTTTGATATCGCTTACGACATGGCGCGGCAGCCCGTGACGCAGTTACTCGGCCAGCCAGTGGCCCAGTTTTCCATTGATACCAGCCGTCGCAATCCCCGCCACCTTTTCTTTTTCCGTCCGCAAATGGTCCGCTTGCCGCCCATGGAACGGATCGGCCCCCACGGCCCCGTGCGCATCGAGCGCGCGCTCAAACTCCTGCCTGTCGGGGCCATCAGCGTCACTGTTTCCGTGCCGTTTCAGGTCAATTCCATCGAGGACCTTGTCGCCTATCATGATCTGGAGTTTTCCAATGGCGTCCTGAGCCAGGAAGTCCGCCAATTGGTCGAGGAAGCCCGCCAGGAATTGGCCCCGCTTCTGGTCAAACCCGTCCTTCAACTGGCCGAGGATGAGGCCTACACTGTTTTCTGCATCGATGCCCCTTTAATCGCAGATGATGGCCGGCCCCTCAGCGCGGAAGACTGGCTCCTGCAGCACCGCCGCCAAGTCGCCGCCCTCCTCACCCAGGAGACGGACATCAACCAACTCTCCCGCCAGGAGGCCGACGAATCCACCGGCCGCTACCTCAGCTATTACGAGAACGATCTGGCCGTGCTCGATTGGGATGCCGCCCTCATCGTCCAGGAACCGGGGCAACTGGACGAAATCCTCTTCGTCCTGGAACTGGCCAATCTGCAATTGGCCGAATTGGAAGGCTACGACCGCATTTTGGATGCCGCGCTGGAGCGTTCTTACCGCGACCTCACCAGCCGCCCCCGCAGCCGCGACGAAATCATGCGCCAATTGCGCGAAATCCGCATCGACTTGACCCGCTTTAGCGACGAATTGTCCAACATCACCAAGTTTTTCGGCGATTGGCACGTGGCCCGCATTTACGAAAACATTTCCGCCCGCTTTCACCTCGCGGACTGGCATCGGACCATCGACGAAAAGCTCAAGACCTTGGACGACCTTTACCAACTGCTCAACCTGGACCGGACCAACCGCTGGATGCTCACGCTGGAAGTCACCATCGTGCTCTTATTTGTCATTGACCTGGTTATTCTCGTGATTGGGCTCAAGAAGTAATGCGCTCTTTAAAGGATTGGCCCACAAATTTGGTGGGGCGGTGCTGCCGCGCCGCCCATTCTTTGGCCCTGGTGAGGAGGAAATTTAAGCGGAGCGGCGGCTCCGCCCTACCAAAACCTAAATCCCGAGGAGTAATGCGCCTTTTCAACCCTGCCCTTCCAGCGTAACCTGGCGGAGTTGTCTCGCAAAATGCCTAGCGTTTACATCAAGACTTACGGGTGCCAGATGAACGAGCGCGATTCCGAAGCGGTCGCCGCTCAATTGCTGGCCCGGGGCTATACTCTGGCCCCGGCCGAAGCCGTGGCGGACGTCATCCTCCTGAACACTTGCAGCGTGCGCGACATGGCGGAGCAAAAAGCGATTGCCAAAATGCAAAACATAGTCGGCACTGTCCGGCAGCGCCGCCCTGGGGTTGTTCTCGGCTTTCTCGGCTGCATGGCGCAAAGCCGCGGAGGACAGTTGCTCGAGGAAGTGCCCCGGGTCGATCTGGTCGTCGGCACTCAAAAACTCCACCATACCGCCGATTATCTCGATGCATTAGCCTCCAGCCAACGCCAGAAAATCGTCGAAGTCGAGGCCGAATCCGGCAGCGAAGCCGCCATCCACCAGCATTTGCCGGAGGGCCAGGGCCTCACCGCCCACCGCGCCGCGCCCGTCACCTCCTACGTCAGCATCATGCAAGGCTGCAATCAATACTGCACCTTCTGCATTGTCCCTTTCACGCGGGGCGAGGAGCGCAGCCGGAGCATCGCGGACATCACCGCCGAGTGCCGCAAATTGGTCGATGCGGGTGTCAAAGAAATCACCCTGCTGGGGCAGATTGTCACCAGCTTCGGCCGGCGTGAAATTCCGCCGCGCGATGGCAAGTCCGGCTTCGTGCAATTGCTGGAGGCCGTGCAAGAGATTGATGGCCTGGAGCGCATCCGTTTTACTTCGCCCCATCCCAAAGGCTACGGTGACGATCTGGTCGAAGCCTATCAGCGCCTGCCCAAGTTGTGCGAAAGCGCCCACCTCCCCCTGCAAAGCGGCAGCGACCGCGTCTTGAAGGCCATGCACCGCGGTTATACCCGCGCCCGCTATCTGACCCTCGTGGAAAAACTCCGCCAAGCCCGGCCATCCATCGGCCTGACGACCGACATCATTGTCGGCTTTCCAGGTGAAACCGAAGAGGACTTTGCCCAAACTCTTTCCCTCGCGCGGGAGGTGCGATTCGACAACGCCTACCTCTTCAAATACTCCACCCGCAAGGACACCCCTGCCGCCCAATTGCCGGATCAAATCCCGGCCGAGCTCAAAGAAGAGCGCCACAGCCGTTTGCTTGAAACCATCAACGCCATCGGTCAGCGCCGCTACGATTCCTACGCCGGGCGGACCATGCAAGT
>Ga0182016_10002239_pt1 | contig 22918 bp, 18 predicted proteins | sample 712S2MmetaG_FD_120491 | JGI IMG/M metagenome (GOLD analysis project Ga0182016, IMG submission 120491) | Permafrost microbial communities from Stordalen Mire, Sweden - 712S2M metaG | ecosystem: Environmental > Terrestrial > Soil > Wetlands > Permafrost | place: Sweden: Stordalen | collected... | reverse complement strand
CTTCTCCTCCAACGGGTCGGTCCACGCGCCCGCCAGCGCCCCGCTCAGCGCCGGCACCTCTTCGTCCGCTCAGGGCACGAAGAGCACCGGCGCAGCGGCGGACGCACCGGCGGCAGCGGCAGCAGCGGCAGGCACACCCGACCTACCGAACGGCGCCGTCGGGCAGTCCGCCCGGATTGAGCAGACCGGCTCGCTGACACTGACCGTCGGACACGGCAGGCTGAGCCGGACGGTCACCGAGTTGACCGCGCTGGCCGGTACCTACGGGGGCTTCGTGGCCAACTCGCAGACCGAGTCGGGCGCCGCCACCGGTCGAGGCCCATGGGGCAGCGTCACCCTGCAGGTGCCGGTGCAGAGCTTCGCAACGGTGTTGCAGCGCACCGAGGCACTCGGCAAGACGTCTGCCCTCACGACCACGGCCACCGACGTCAGCGGCCAGTACGTCGACCTGCAGGCCCGCATCACCGCGCTGCAGGCCAGCCGTCAGCAGTACCTCACCATCCTGGGCCAGGCCACCACCGTGGGTGACGTCCTGGCGGTGCAGGAACAGATCGACGCCCTGCAATCCCAGATCGAGCAACTGCAGGGCCAGCAGCAGTTGCTGACGAGCCAGACGTCGTACTCGAGGGTGACCGTGACGATCGGCGAGCACACCCCGGCGCCGTCACCGGGCCCCCTGCCCGAGCCCGGTCTGGTGCGGGCCTGGCACGCCAGCATCGGTGGTTTCCTGACCGGCGTCGAGGGCGTCATCCGCCTCGCCGGCCCTGTGGTCTTCGCCCTGCTGTTGTTGGGGGCCGTCCTGGCGGGTGGCCGCACCTTGTGGCGGCGCTTCCAGCGACGCAACCTCTAAGCCGGCCCGACGTACTCAGCCAGAGCGCCGGTCACCCGACCGTTCAGGCGTCGATGGCGGCCGCCAGCGGGATCCCCGGCATCGACACCATGCCGATCCCCGCGCTGGGGCCGACGTCCTCACTGACGGCCAGCGGCCCCGAGGCACGCACGACGATGGGGTCGAGCCCGGCCACGGCCAGCGTGGACGCCGGTACCACCACCTCCGTCCCGGCTTGCAGGGTGCCCGCGGCCACGACCTTGTTCCCCGATGCCGTGGTGGCCGTCGCGCTGTAGGTCTCGCTGGACGCCGAGGCATTGAACAGCGCCAGGTACTCGGGGGCCGCGCCGCTCACCGCAGGACTGCCGCTGGTCCCCGGAGGGGGGACCACCCACTCGTGGGTCGGGACGGCACTGCTGAGGCCGTCCACAGCCAGCGCCATCCCCGCCTGGGGCGGTGGAGTGGCGCCGTCGATCACGCCCACCGTCCGGCTCACCACCACACCGGATCCCCCGGTGGCGTCAATGGCCGTGGCATAGGTCTGGTTGTCAGGGATCCGCGTCTGTGCACTGGCCGGCAGGGCCCAGGTCGTGCCGGGCAGGACTTTCTTCGACAACGGTGCCAGGGGACCCGAGGGCAACCGGAACCGCACCGTGACCGATTCGGTCGTCGATCCGGGGTTGAACACGTCGATCTCCGAAGGCCCCCCCGGGACCTCCTGCGCCTGCGGAATGACCCAGTGCGATTGTGGCGTCATCACACCCGGTACGAGCGACAGGCCACCGGTGGTCCCGCCGGCACCGATCAGCTCTTGCACCTCTGCCGCCACGACGCGGCCGGTCCGGGTCGTCACGATGGTGCTGACGGTGGAGATCTCCTGGACCTCCGTGGCCACGTTCTCGACCGCCACCTGCCCGGCCGGCAACACGATCCCCTGGTAATTGATCGGGTGGACCGTGCCCGCCGGCGTCACGAAGCTCAGATCGACCACCACCGGCGTCGCCGTGGGATTGAAGAGGGAGACGTAGAGCTCGTTCGCGGCGGCGGTGGAACCACCGGCGAAGTACCACTGGTCCGACGTGGTGCTCTGACAGGGGGCCTGGGACCAACCGAGGGCGTCGCTGACCGTCTGGGTGACCGCCAGCCCGCCGCCGGACGTGATGACCGTCTCGGACTCCCAGGAGCCCGACAGGGCGGGGATGGCCGGCACCACCACCCCGCGGGGCGGGACAGTGGCGATGGCGTGCGCGGTGGCACCCGAGTCGGACACGAAGGTGATGGCCGCCGAGACAGGCCGGGGCGCCGTGTTGGTGAGCACCAGGAAGCCCGGGGACACCCCTCCCGCGGCCGACTGTCCCGTGCAGTACCAGGCGGTCGACTCCGCGTCGGGTGCGCCCACCAGCGCGCTCGGGCTGGGCGCGGCGCCCACGGGGGCGGGGGTTCCCCGCACGCCCGCAGCGATGGCGACGCCGGCGATGACGAGCACCACCAGGGCGGCCACGCGCCACCGGCGCTCGTGGCTCGTGTGCGCCGGCGTCACAGCGTCACCGTCTCGGTGCTGCGCACGGGCTCGGCCGGGAGGGGCGCAGCAACAGCCAGGGGTTCCCGCTCTCGGCGCGGTCTGCCGATGACGGCGAGCGCCAGCACCACCCAGGCCGCCAACTCCAAGAGGACGACGAGGGGGACCAAGGGGAATTGCGACAGTGACAGCGCAGCGTGGCCCTTGGCCGTGACCGCGTACTGGGCGGCCCAGCCGAACGCCGGCTGTCGCGCCACCGTCTTGCCGTCCACCTTCAGCGTGAAGGCGCCGGCCGGGGCGTAGCCCGCGTAGAGCGTGCCCGACGGCACTGCGCCCGTGGCAGCCGAGCCGTTCGAGAGCGCACTCAGCACCGACTGCCAGCCCGCCACGTCCGTCGCGCTCGGGTAACCCGAGGCCCGCACCGGCAGCCCGCCGGCACGGGTGGCCGTGACCGGCATGTCCGCCCCGTTCTCGTAGACCTGCACACCGAGCACCCCCGGGACGACCTGGAGATCGCTTTGGTGCAGCAGGTCCGCGTTGAGTCCGGCGGGCGGCGGCGCGCTCAGGGATGCCGGTTCCACCCCCACGAGGGACGGCGCCAGGGCATCCACCACGACGACGTAGCGCACGCCGGCGGGCGCCAGCAGGCGGCCCAGGTGCACGGTGCCACCGGCGACCGCCAGACGGACCGCCTTGGCCACCTCGCTGGCCGGGCCCGGGCCGGCGGGAGCGAACACCTGGGCCGAGGTCGGCAGGTCCTCGGGGGTCAGCGCGTAGGCGAGGCCCGATTCGACCGACCACCCCCCCGTCGGCAGAGCCCGGGGGTCGCCGAGCCACAGGACGCGCGCCACGCCCGTGCTCGGCTGGGTCAGGAAGGCCAGCGGCTGCTCGACGCCTTGCGACGGCAGATCCCAGCGGCCGCCGGCGGCGGCGCCGAGCACCGGGAGCAGGCCGACGGCGACGAAGACGAGCGCCGCCCCGCTGACCAACTGGCGCCACCCGAACTCGCGCCCACTCAGGTCGTTCTCGAAGGCGGCGATGCCGATGCCGATGCAGACCGCGACCGCCAGGGCAGCCGGTGCCAGGACCACGGTCTCGGAAGGCGTGAACGACCCGAGGTCGCCCCGGGTCGTGGCGTAGGCGAGACCCCAGGAGGCCAGCGCCGTGACCCACAGACGGGAGGCCCAGGCCAGCCTGGTGCCGCGGGCGATGACCAGAGGGAGCGCAGCCGCCAACACGAGCAGCCAGGCGATGGGCGAGCGGGCGGCCGGACCGACGGCGAAACGCAGGACGTCACCCCAGTCGGGCGCCGTCGCCCCAGAGAGGGGAAGGCCGAAGATGGCCACCGAGCCCTTGCCCGCCAGCGCCGTCCCAACGACCCACGGCAGGGTCAGGACGATCGCCATCACCACTGCCTGGACGGCCACCACGAGGATCCGCACCGTCGGCTCCCGCGCGCCCACCAGGGCTGAGCCCAGCACCCACGCCACCGCCATCACGAGCACCATGGGCAGCACGGCGGGGGCAAAGCCCGAAGCGGCAGCGATGACGGCGCCCAGAATGGCAACCTGCCCGATCGGGCGGCTCCGCCAACGCGGTCCGGGCTCCAGGGCGTACGGGGCCACGGCCGCGGCGCGGGCCAGGCGCAGCGCAATGAAGGGGAAGACGGCGTAGGCCACCAGCCCGTCCCAACGGCCCGCACCGAGCGCGCCGTAGGGCAACGGGACGCCCAGGTAACAGATGACGGCCACGACACGGGCCCGCGGTGACACCAGCGGCTTCAAGAAGCGCGCCACGCCCCAGGCCCCGAGGGGGATACACCCGAGAAGCAGGACCCGCTGCAGGGTCCCCATGGCGCCGAACAACACGGTTCCGGTGAGGCCGATCAGCCCGAAGGCGGGTGAGGCCGGCGCCGTGGTGCCCACCCCCGACGACTGCCAGCCCGAGAAGAAGTGGTGCCAGCTGCCCGACCATGAAGGCAACGGCGCCAGCTGCCCCACGAACGGCAGCGTGCCGAAGAACAGGTCCCGCGTCCCGATGGCGATGACGATGCAAGCGATGACGAGCGCCACCACCCGCTGCCGCCCCGAGGTCAGAGGTGCCGTCCGGACCTGGCGCCCGAAGCGGTCCCGCCCGGCCCGCCGGCCCAGGTCGTCCAGTTCGTCGAAGTCGGCGTCCTCACTGAAGGCGGAGCCGACACTTCCGGTGAGCACGGCCACTGCGGCGTGCCCGTTTTCGTCTTCCGGCCGCTCCCGCGTGGCGGCCACGGCGTTGGCCGCCACGAAGCCGTGGTGGGAGAGCCGGCTGAGGTAGGCCGAGAGCCGCGCGCTGCCCCGCACCTGCAGTCGACGGACCTCGGCATCGGGGAAGAGGCGGTGCTCCGCCAGTTCGCCCCGCAGCTTCGACAGCTCGGTCAGGCGGCGGAAGTTCCAACGCCAGGCACCGCTCACGGCCCGGACCCTGTCGCGATCACGGGCGAAGAGCGCAACCACGACCTCGCCGAAGGCCAAGAGCGCGGCCTGCGGCAACACCCGCACGAGCGTGAGGCGCGTGTAGTTCTTGAGGACCGAGCGCAACTCGTGACGTCGCTGCAACGACTGCATGGTGACGGGGTGGCGACCCTCGGGCTCACCAGCCAGCACCAGCGGCTCGAGGCCGCCGGCGATCACTTCGCGGTGGCGCACTCGCGCGTCGGGAGCGACGACGACACGGGAACCCGCGACCTGGCTGCGCCACGAGAGGTCGAGGTCCTCGCCCATGGCGACGATGCCGGCGTCGAAGCCCTTGAGCTCGGCGAAGAGGTCGGCCCGCACCAGAATGCAGCCGCCGGGAGCCACGAAGACATCGCGCACCGCGTCGTGCTGGCCGTGATCGAACTCCCCTTCGGTGATGCGATCCACCACCGCACCGGTCTTGTCGCAGCTCAACCCGACGTGGAGGAGAACCCGGGGGTCGTCCCAGTTGACGAACTTCGGGGACACCACGCCGGCGTTGGAGCGGAACGACTCCTCGACCAACTTGTGGACGGCATCGGGATCGAGCGCGACATCGTCATGCAGGAGCAGGAAGAAGGCCGCCCCCTCCACCATGCCCAGGGCCTCGTTGGACGCGGCGGCGTAGCCCGGCCGTCCCGGCAGATGCCGGACGAAGCCGTCCGGGAGGACCCGGGCCACCCGGTCCGTGACCTCGGAGTCGTCCTCCCCGGTCGTCAGGACCAGGACCGACAGCTCCTCGTAGTCCTGGGCCGCCAGTGAAGAAAGCGCCTCTTCGAGCCAGGGCCCGGGGTCCGTCGTGACCACCACGGCGACCACGGCCGGCACTTGGGCGTCCATCAGGGGGCCGAGGCTATCGGGTCCGGCTTCTACCCCTTCAGGCACGAATCGCACCTCCAGTGCTTGCAACTGTTAAACAACTGTGATACTCTTGTACACGAACGCAGAGGCCTGCCGGCGGCTCCTGTGTCACGAACGTCGGCGTGAGCCGACCGGACAGGAGAATTGAAAATGCCTGAAGTACCCACGAATTTCACCAACATCTCCAAGGGTGTCACGGACCTCGCCCGCGACGCGGCATATGTCGCCGTCGGTCTCGGCGTGCTCGGCTACCAGCGGGCCCAGGTCCAGCGGGTCGAGCTGCGCAACCGGCTCTCCAAGGACTTCTCGATCGACCAGCGCCTCGGCGACGTGCGTCAGGGCGTGGTCAAGGGGTTCCACCAGATCGACGACCTGGCCGAGACGGCCGTGCACTTCGTCGAGATGACCCTGCAGCCGCTGGAGGACAAGCTTCCCCCCTCGGTCTCCCAGGTCACCACGAAGGCCAAGGAGCAGGCTCGTGAGGTCCGGATTCAGATTCGCCAGCGCGTGAGCGCCTGAGCAACACCGTTTCTCACACCGACGACGCTCGCCGTCAGTCCGCCTCCCACGAGGTCAGGACGTCGGCGAGCGTTGTCGCGAGGGGTATTCGAGGCTCCCAGCCCGTGGCGGACCGCAGCAGCGCGGCACTTCCCCGCAGCACGGGCACGTCGACGGGGCGGAGCAAGGCGGGGTCCGTCTCGAGCGTCAAGTCCGCTCCGGCCAGTTCGAGGAGTTGCCCGGCGACGTCCGACATGGCCACGTCGCGCCCCGAACAGACGTTGTACACCCCGCCGGATTCGCCCTGTTCGATGAGGAGTCGGTAGGCCGTCACCACGTCGCGCACGTCGGTGAAGTCGCGCCGGGTCGTGAGGTTGCCCACGGGCAGGGAGCGTGTGCCGCTCCGCCGGGCCTCCACAATTCGTTTGGCCAGCGCGGGCACGAAGAAATTGGGTGATTGGCCCGGGCCGATGTGGTTGAAAGGCCGCACAATGACAACGGGCTGCCCAAAGCCGCGCCAGGCCTGGAGAGCGACTGCCTCCGCCGCCAATTTGCTCGCCGCATAGGGGCTGGCGGGGTTCGCCGGCGTGTCTTCGCCCAACGGCAGCTGTGCCGGCGTGACGACCCCGTAGACCTCGGCTGAGCTGACCACGAGGACGCGGGGGCTGCTGGCGAGAGAGCGGGCGGCCGCCAGGACCTCCGCCGTGCCGAGCACGTTGACGCGCAGCACCAGACTGGGGTTCTCCCAGCTCTCACCCACATGCGTCATGGCGGCCAGGTGGTAGACGGCCTCCGGCGCCACGTCGCTCATGACCCGGCGAACGGCTTCTCCGTCGGCCACGTCCGTCTCGATATCGATCACGGCCACCTCGTCGCCGCAGTCCTTCAGGTGCGCGGCCAACCAGTGGCCTACGAAGCCCTTTCCGCCCGTGATCAGCGCTCGCATGCGCGGAACCCTACTGCGAGGCCGCCAGGGCGACCGCATAGGCGTCCATGTGCAGCGCAACACTGGCCTCCCAGGTCCGCTCTCCCGCCACCGCGATGCCGAGGGAGCGCCGAGTCGTCTCCCGACCCTCTTGGAGCGCGGTCCCGAGCGCAGCAGCCAGCCCGGCCACGTCACCGGGTGGGACAAGGAGCGCCGCACCCCCGGCCATTTCAGCCATGGCGGTGCCCTCGGTGGTCACCAGCGGCGCGCCACAGGCCAGCGCCTCGAGGGCGGGGAGCCCGAATCCCTCCTCGAGCGCCGGGTAGGCCACCACGGCGGCCCGGCGGAGCAGCGCCGGGACGGCCTCGTCAGGCAGGTAGCCGGTGCGGACGATGCGCTCGGGATGCCGCGCCGAGGCGAGGGCGCGCTCGGTCTCCGCCATCCCCCAGCCTGTCTGTCCACCCAGCACCAGGACGGCATCGGGGTGGCTGCGGGCCACCTGGTCGAAGGCGGACAACAGGGGGACCACCCCCTTGCGTGGCTCGAGGGTGCCCACGAAGGCGACCAGCGGCCGGTCCACCGGCACGCCCAACGCGCCGAGCACGGCGCGGTCGGCGCCCTCGGCCGGCTCCTGGGGGTTGAACCGTTGATGGTCGACTCCGTGCGGCACCACGACGACCGGCGCTCGGACGTCGCACGAGGCGCGCAGACGGTCCTCCGTCACCTGGCTGACGCAGATCAACACGGCGGCGTGTCGGGCGGCGCGGCGGATGGCACGACGGAAGAAGGCCGCCTTGGAGCGGAGGTGCCACTCGGGATGATCGAAGAAGGTGCAGTCGTGGATCGTGACGGCACACGGCACCGGCGATCGGGACGGCATGGTGTAGTGCGTTCCGTGGTGGACCTGGACCGCCATGGAGCGCAGCACGTGACCGAGGCGGAGTTGCTCGAAGACCAGTCGGCCCGGCCGGGACACCGGCACCGCGCCCCGGACCACCGCACCGTCTGCCAGGTCGAGCCATCGTTGCTCGTCGCCGCGCCGTGCGACCAGCGACAGCCCGACGTCGTCGCGCCCGGCCAGGCCGCGAGCGATGGCCATGGTGTAATACCCGGCACCACCGGGACGGGCCGGGACGGCCGACACATCGAGCGAGACGTCGAGGTGTTCGGTCGTCATCGCAAGGACCGCCACAAGGTGATGTGCGCCCGGGCCGTGGCACGCCACGTCCGCGTGGCGGCGAAGGCTCGTCCTCGGCGTGTCAACTCGGCCCGCAGCCCGGCATCGGTCAGGACGTCCACCAGGCCGCGCGCGATGTCGTCGACGTCGAGCGGGTCGACCACGCGTGCCGGTGCGGGCTCGGGTGCACCGAGGTCGTGCACGCTGGGCACCTCGTCCGAGACGACGGTCGGGATGCCCGCGTGCATGGCCTCCAGCGGAGGCAGGCCGTAGCCCTCCGTGAGCGGCACATACGCGAAGGCGCGCGCCCGCCGGTAGAGCTCGGAGAGGACGACGTCGGAGACCGGCCCGGTGAAGATGACGTGATCGGCCGGCGGCGGGTCCGCCAGTTCAGGGCCCCACCCGATGGGCCCGACGATGACCAGCGGCCAGGGTCCCGGGAGGGAGTCACGCACCCGGCCGAAGGCCCGCACGAGCCGATCCACGTTCTTGCGCGGCTCGAGCGTGCTCACGGTGAGGAGGAACTCGCCCGAGACGCCCAGCTTCGACAAGAGGGCGTCGGTGGCGGCGGCATCGGGCGCCGGCAGGTGGTCGGCGCCACTGGGCACCACGGTGATCCGGCCGTCGGCCACACCCATCTCCCGCAGGTCGGCGGCGACCAGGCGGGAGGGGACCACCAGTGCGGCGCCGGACCGGTCCGCCCGTCGCAGTGCCGCCTCATGCCAGCGCGCCCCGCGCCGCGTCGTCGCCTCGGGATGCCGGCGCCACGCCACGTCGTGCACCGTGACGACCAACTGCTCCGGACTGGCGTGGTGCAGGAGGGGTGAGGCCAGTGACACCGAGTGCACGATGTCGAACCCGGCCGGCGCGCGGGAAAGGCCATGGTCCCAGGCCCGGGTCAGGAGCAGGCTGGGCAGACGCGACGCGTGGAGCGGCAGCCCGTACGCGGCCAGAGGATCATCGTTCCCGGCCGGCGCCCGGCTGGCCAGGAGCGCGACATCGACCCTGTCCCCCTCGGACGGAGCGAGGGCCAAGCCCCCGAGCAGGCCGCGGGCATAGGCGCCGATGCCACCCGGCACCCTCCGCCGCAGCTGCTCGACCGCCAGCAACACCGAGAGAGTGGGCCGCTCAGCCACGACCGGCCGCCGCATCGCGATAGAGCGTCTCGAGCCCTTCGCCGCACCGCTCCCATGAATACCGGGCCGACCAGGCCGTGCCGGCGGCGATCAGGCGGTCACGCTCCGACTCGTCGCCCAGGCAGCGCGCCAGCGCCTCGACCAGTCCATCGTGATCGCCGGGCTCGACCAGTCTGGCCGCGTCGCCGAGCACCTCGGGCAACGATCCGGCCCTGGTGGCGACGACAGGCACCCCGGCCTGCATGGCCTGGAGGGGTGGAAAACCGAAGCCTTCGTAGAGGGAGGGGTAGGCCAACACGCTGGCCCGTGCCAGCAACGCGGCCAAATCAGGCTGCGTGACCCAACCGGTGCGGACAATCCTCTCGCGGGCCGATGCCCCGGCGATGGCCTCGTCCAATGCCTGCTCCCCCCAGCCGGGTGGCCCGGCCAGGACGAGCGCCAGATCGCCCTGGTGCTCGGCCACCGCGTCGAACGCGCGCACCAACCCCGGCAAGTCCTTGCGAGGCTCTGCGGTCCCGATGGCCAGGCAGAACCGCCCGATACCCGCCGGCAGGAGCCGGCGCAGGACCGCAGTGGCCGCACTCTCGGACGGGGCGGGCAGTACGGGGACGCCGGGATGGACAACGCGGACGCGGGAGGGATCGGCCGCGAAGGCCTCCACGACCTCGTTCGCCACGAAGGCCGAGTCGGTATGGACCCACGCGCCGCGGCGGAGGGCGCGGCGGATCAATCCCGGATAGGCCAGCGTCGCCTCGTCACAGAGCTCAGGGTGGTGCAGCGGCGTGAGGTCGTGCACGGAGACCACCGCCGCCGCGTGCCTGGTCGGCGGGACCAGGAAATTCGTGCCGTGCACCACATCGGTGGCACCGACGAACCACTCGAGCGGCGGTGTGTCCCCTCGGGCCCACAACGCGTGCAACGGGCGCGCCGGCATAGGCCGTTGACGGGCCTCGACGCCATCCGGGAGGTGCGTCTCGATGAGCCGGCGGCGGCGCCAGCTCACGGCGTACGCCTGCACACGGACGCCAGAGCGCCGCGCCAGGGATGCCAGGGCGCCATGACAGAAGGCTCCGACGCCCGTGGGGAGCCCGAGCAACGGCGTGGCGTCGAGCGCGACGCGCAGGCGTTCGGGTTCCGAGGCCCGGGACGTGCCGGAGGCGCTCAGGTGGTGATCGCCCCGTCGATGGAGAGGATCGCTCCGGTGATGTAGTCCGCCTCGCTCGAGCCGAGGTAGGCGAAGGCGCCGGCGACCTCGTGGGGGTACGCGAAGCCGATGGGCGACATCAACCGTTCAATCAGCTTCCAGTCCGCATCTTCAGGAGGGCCGAAATTGTGGATGATCGGCGTGTCCACGCCGCCGGGGGCCACACCGTTCACACGGACGCCGCGGGCCATGTACTCGACGGCCAGGGCCATGGTGAGCAATCGCACCCCACCCTTGGAGGCGCAGTACGCCGCCGAATAGGGCTGGCCCTTCATGCCGGCGGTCGAAATCGTGTTGACGATGGCGCCGCCGTTCTCGATCATGACCGGCAAGACGGCCCGGCACATCAGGAAGGTCCCCGTCAGGTTGACGGCGATGATCTTGTCCCAGCCGCTCAAGGACTGTTCGGGCGTATGGGCGAACCCGCCGATGCCCGCAATGTTGCACAGATTGGTGATGGTGCCCAGCTCCTCGGCGGCCCGGGCCACCGCAGCGGTGACGCCGGCCTCGTCGGTGACGTCGCAATGCAGGGCAATCGCTCGTCCCCCGGCCGCGGATGCCTCCGTGTTGATCTCGGAGGCCACGGACTCAATGGCGTCCATGGTGACATCGAGGCAGGCCACGGCCGCACCCTCGGCAGCGAGGCGGCGCGCCGTGGCACGCCCGATGCCCGAACCCGAGCCGGTGACCAGCGCCACTCGGCCGGTGTAGCGACCAGGCGTGATCGCCTCGGGGGCGGTTCCCCGATTGGGGTCGGACTCCCCGACTCGTGTCGTGGGGCTCATGCGCGCTCCTTCTCGTCTCGTTCTCCGGTGGGGCCACTGCCTAGCACCCCGGCGCCAGGTCGACGATTTCGCGCCGGGCCCCGCTGCCGCTCCGCCGCCCCGCCTGCCGCCAGGGCCGCCAGCCGCACCGGGTCGACCTTCATCATCGGCGTCAGCGGGAGCTCGTCGACGAGCACCAACGCATCAGGTGCCTTGTAATCGGAGATTTGCTGGGCGCAATACGCCCGCAACGAGGCCAGATCAGGCTGCTGGCCCGCCGCGGCCACGACAACGGCCACACCGACCTCGCCCAGGACGTCGTCGGGCACGCCGACCACGGCGGCCCGGGCCACGGCCGGGTGCGACGAAAGGACTTCCTCCACCTCGGCCGGGTACACGTTGTACCCCCCGCGGATATAGCGCTCGTGGGCGCGGCCCGACAGTTGGAGGTTCCCCTCTGGAGTGAGCCGTCCGAAGTCGCCCGTCGTCAACCACCCGTCCGGGCCGAGCACCACCGCGCTGGCCGCCGCGTCCAGCAGGTCCGCCACCGAGCGACCCCGGCCCGGGCCCCTGCCCCAGTAGCCGCGCATGACGGCGGCGGACCGCAGGAGGACGCGGCCGACCGAGCCGGCGGGCGCCGGGTCCCCTCCATCGTCGACGATGGCCAGCTCGACGCCGGCGACGGGACGGCCCACCGTCGTCGCGACCTCCTCGTCCGTCGACGTGAGTGTCGTGCCGGTTCCCAGCGAGGACTCCGTCGACGTGTACCGCACTATGACGGGTACGCCGAAGCGGCGGCGCACCTCGGCCACCATGGACGCTGTCATACGCGCCGCGCCCGTCCCGGCGACGCGCAGCGCACTGAGATCCGCCCGCGGGAGCTCCTCGCTGGCCAGCATGAGCGCCCACTGGGTCGGGACACCCTGGGCCACCGTCACGCCCTCGTTCGCCATGACGCGGATCGCTTCGTCCGCCCGCCAGGGTGTGGGCGTGATGACCGTCGTCACTGCGTTCCCGATTTCGTCCCAGGCCCGGGTCATGTAGCCGACGTGGGCGAAGGGCAGCGGGGAGAGCCGGCGATCACCGGGGTGGCTCAGCACGTCGGTCCCGCGCGCCACGGCGGCCAGGTTGGCGTGATCGAAGACCGCCCCCTTGGGCTGGCCCGTGGTCCCACTCGTCCACACCACGGCGACTGGGTCCGTCGAGAGCAGCTGCGGCCACGTGTCCGGCCCCGGCTCGTCCCACCAGCCGCGCGCCTCGGCGCGGGTCACCACGGCGGCCGTCCCCACGTCGGGGTCGAGCCCGATATCCGGATCGACCACCAACAGCACCGGGGCGGCCCGGTCCACGATGGAGGCCACCTCGCCCGAGCCCATGCGGGGGTTGATGCCCGACGTGATGGCCCCGAGACGCAGCAGACCGCCGTACAGCACGGCGTAATCGATGGACGAGGGCAGGAGCAGGCAGACGACGTCGCCCTTGGCCACGCCGAGGCGGGAGAGATGGCCGGCCACGCCGTCGGCGGCCCTGTCCCACTCCGCGAAGGTCATGCTGCGCCGGCCGCCCTGGCCATCCGGCTCGACATAGGCCTCGACGTCGCCGTTGACCCGTGCCGCCTCCCGCAGGACCGACACCACGGTGTCGTGCTGATCCGACGGGATACGCACTGGCATGGCGGGCGGCGATGGTAGCAGGGGTGGGCGGAATGACCCGTGTCCCGGCGCTCCTATGCTCACCACGTGCTGGTGGCCCTGTGCGGCGGCGTCGGGGCCGCTCGAATGCTCGCTGGTCTCGTGCGCGTGGTCCCGCCGCGCGACATCACAGCGATCGTCAATGTCGGCGACGACATGGAACTGCACGGCCTCTCCATCAGCCCGGACCTCGACACCGTCACCTACACCCTGGCGGGCATGGACAACCGTGAGACCGGATGGGGTGTGGCCGGCGAGACCTGGACGGTCATGGACGAGCTGGGGCGACTCGGCGGCGACGACTGGTTCCGCCTGGGCGATCGCGACCTCGCCACGCACCTGTTCCGCACGGGTCGGCTGCGCGAGGGTTCTCCGCTCAGTGCCGTGACGGCTGAGCTGGCGCGACGCCGCGGCATTGCCGTGCGACTCGTACCAGTGACTGACGACGTGCTGCGTACCCGCGTGATGCTGGCCGAGGAGAGCATCCTCGGACCGCCGGGAACAGATGCCAGCTTCCAGGACTACTTCGTCCGGCTCCACCATGGCGTGCCCGTCCGTGACGTCCGCTTCGAAGGAGCCGACGTGGCACGTCCTGCACCCGGCGTCATGGATGCCCTCGGCGACGCCGACTTCATTGTGGCGTGCCCCTCGAACCCGGTGGTCTCCATCGGGCCGATCCTGGCCGTTCCCGGGGTGCGGGAAGCCCTGGTGGCGCGCCGGGAGCGGGTCGTGGCCGTGTCACCCATTGTGGCCGGCGCGGCACTCAAGGGGCCGGCCGACCGACTCATGGCCGAGCTGGGGACCGAACCCTCCGTGGTTGGTGTGGCCCGGCTGTACGCGCCGTGGGTGGGCACCCTCGTCGTGGATGTCGCCGACGCGTCTCATGCGAACGCCATTGAGGCCGAAGGGCTGCGGTGCGTCGTGGCACCCACCGTCATGCACACGCCCGAACGGGCGGAGGAGCTCGCCCGGGTGGTGGTCGATGCCGCAACCTGAGGGCATGCAGATCTTCGCCATCTCGGGTCTCGGCGAGGTTTCGCCCGGCACGGACCTGGCTGCGCTGATCGCCGGTGCCGTCGCGCCGGCCCACCCCGACGGTCCGGAGCTCGCCCCGGGCGACGTGGTCGTCGTCACCCAGAAGATCGTCTCGAAAGCAGAGGGACGCCTGGTCGAGCTCGACCACAACGACCCGGCGGCCAAGCTGGCATTGGTGCGCCAGGAGTCGGTACGGGTCCTGCGGCGGCGTGGTGACCTGGTCATCAGCGAAACCAGGCACGGCTTCATCTGCGCCAACGCCGGCGTGGACCTTTCCAACGTGGCCGACGGGACCGCGGCACTGCTGCCCGAGGACTCGGACCGCTCAGCGCGCCGCATCCGGGCGGGGTTGGAGCACATTCTCGGGATCACGCTCGGCGTCATCGTCTCGGACACCTTCGGACGACCGTGGCGCAAGGGTGTCACCGACGTGGCCATCGGGTGCGCCGGCGTGGCGGCCGTGATCGACTTGAAGGGCACAACCGACGCGGGCGGCCGTGAGCTCGTGGCCACGGAGATCTGCGTGGCCGACGAGCTGGCCTCCGCCGCCGAGCTGGTCATGGGCAAGGACCGCGGCATTCCGGTGGCCGTCGTGCGCGGCGTGCCGCCGGAGTGGCTCCGCCCTGCCTCCGTGCGCGACGAAGTGATCCGTCCGCCGGACGAGGACCTGTTTCGCTGAGGTCAGTCGGCGTTGGCGCGCACGAATTCGAGCACGGCACGCACGCCGTCGTCGAGTTGCGTCCAAGAGCGCCAACCGAGCTGGATCGCCGCCCGCTCCACGTCGAGACTCGATCGGAGCAGTTCACCGGGGCGCAGAGGCGCCAGCACTGATGCGACTTCTTTGCCTGACTGGGAGGCCATGGCGGTCACGAGCTCGTTGACCGACGTTTCGCGGCCGGTCCCGATGTTGCAGATGAGGCCGCCACCGCGGGTGGCGCCCCGCACGAACGCGTCGACGACGTCGTCGACGAAGACGTAGTCGCGAGTCTGCTCCCCGTCTCCGTAAATGGTCACCGGCTCGTCCCGCAGCACGCGGTCGGCGAAAATGGCGATCACGCCGGCCTCACCGTGAGGGTTCTGCCGGGGGCCGTAGACGTTCCCCAGAGCTAGCGCGCAGAACTCGAGGGAGTGCAGCTCGCGGTAGGCCACCAGGTAGTCGATGACGGCCTTCTTGGACACGCCGTAGGGCGACAGCGGCTGTTGGGGATGCGACTCGCGTACCGGCAGGTCCTCGGCGGCCGGCTCACCGTAGAGCGTGCCGCCACTGGCGGCGAAGACGACGCGCTCGGCTTCAGCCTGCCGCGCCCCCTCCAAGACGTTGAGCGAACCCACCACGTTGACCATGGCGTCGAACGCCGGACGCGCCACCGAGACACGCACGTCGGCTTGCGCGGCGAGGTGGAAAACCAGTTCGGGCCGCCGGCGCGCCATCAATTCGATGACGGCCGGCGCCGTGATATCGAGGTGATGGATGGTGAGTGCCCTGCCGGCGCTGCCGCGGGCCTCGGCCAGGTTCGACAGCGAACCCGTCGAGAAGTCATCGACGACATCGACCTCGTGTCCTTCGACCAGGAGCCGATCCACCAGGTTGGACCCGATGAAACCGGCGCCTCCCGTCACCAGCGTGCGCATGCCCTGGTCCTTCTAGCCCGCGACCCGTTCGCCGTCGACCAGCGTCCCGGACGAGACCACTGCGTCGGCGCCGAGCACGGAGATCGCCCGGACATCACCCCTCTGCCCCACAATGGAGCGTGGCCCCATGACGGAGCCGGCCACCTTGGCGTCGGCCGCGACATGGCATCCCGCCATCAGAACCGAATCCACCACCGACGCGCCCGAGGAGACGACTGTCCCGGGCCCGAGAATGCTGCGCTCGACCCGAGCCCCCGACTCGACCACGCAACCGGCCAGAATCACAGAAGGACCCGTCACCGCCCCCTCGAGGTCACTCTCGCCCTGCAGGAACACCCCGTCACCCCGGTCCACCACCTCTGGGTTGACGATCGGCCCGCGCTTTTGGTTCACATAGTCGAAGTTGGCTTCCAGAAATGCCGCCGGCGTGCCCGTATCGAGCCAGTAACTGTCGTCCGAACGAGCGAAGAGCCCACCGTCGCGCACCATGGCGGGAAAGGTCTCCCGCTCAATCGACACCCGTCCCCCTTCGGGAATGCGCGCCAGCACCGAGGGCTCGAGCACGTAGGTACCCGCATTGATTTCGTTCGTCGGCGCCTCGTCACGGGGTGGTTTCTCGACGAAGGCCACCACGCGGCCATCGTCGTCGGTGGGCACCACGCCGAAGGCGGAGGGGTCGGCCACCGGATGCAGGGCGATCGTTCCCTCGGCCCCGCGCCGGCGGTGAAAGGCCACCAGCGCGGTCAGATCGAGATCGGTGAGCACGTCGCCGTTGACGACGACGAACGTCTCTTCGATACCGGCGAACATGGCGGCGAAGCGGACGGCACCGGCCGTGTCGAGCGGTTCGGGCTCGACGGCGTAGGTCAATCCCATGCCGGCGACCCGGCCGTCCGGATAGGCCTCCAGAAACGCGGCGGGCAGGTAGCCGAGCGAGAGGACCGCCTCGTCGATGCCGTGGGATGCGAGGTGCCCGAGCACGCGCTCGATCATGGGCACCCCGACGATGGGAAGCATCTGCTTGGGCGTAGAGAGCGTCAGAGGGCGAAGCCTCGTCCCCTCGCCGCCCACGAGGACAACCGCTTTCATTACTTGGTCGTCGTCGTGGACGAAGGCTTGGTGGTGGTGGTGGTGGCCGGCACCGACGAGGTCGTGGTGGACGAGGCCGGAGCCGTTGTGCTCGTGGCCGGCACCGTTGTGGTGGTGCCCGGCACCGTGCTCGCCGTCGTGCCGGCGGCTGTCGTCGTCGTGGTCGCCACCGGTGTCTGATCGCCGGCCAGGACCTGCTGCAGGGCGAGGATCGTCGATGCCGGTGGCTTCGGCAACTGCGTACCTTCGGGGACGAACCCTGTCGTGATCAGCTGACGGTTCAGGAACCTGAGATCGGCGGGCTTGGCGGTCGTGGCGCCCCCGGTCTCCTCCTCTTCCCCGTTCTTGGCGGTCTTGGTCGAGATGACCCACGACCGCGCCTGCACTATGCCGACCTTGCCGGCATCAGGCGTCCCGGCCGGGCACTTCTCGCCGTTGCTGTAGGTCGGGCTCTTGGTCGACGGGTACTTGAGCGTGGTGTTGGTCAACGTCAATCCCGTATACCCGTCGGCGAACTTGCCCAGGGTGGCGTTGTTGCCCGCCTCGCTGGACTTCTTGGGCGCAATGGCGAGGACGCCGCTCCCCGTGGTGGTGAGGCCCGTCGTGGCGGTGGACGGCGAGGCGGGGAGGGACGGCTGCGTGGTCCCGCAGATGTCGATGGCCAGTCCGGCGTGCCACGAGGTCCCGACCGCCGGCTCGACCACCGTCGGCGTCTTGTTGTAGTTGTACTTGGCCAGGGCGATTGACGCCACGCCGAGGACGACGATGATCACGAGCGCGGCGTACCAGTTCACCGGCATCTGCCCGCGATAGGTGGTGCCGCCGCCTGTTGCGGCGGCGCGTGCCACTGATTTCCCAGAAGAGCTTCTCGCCATGGCGGGTGGCAACCCTACAGCCTGGCGGGGTGCCCTCCCGCGGCAGGCGACCCCAGGAGCAGGTCACGGTAGAGAGCCGTCGTCGCAGGATGGAGGCTGTCCGAGGGGGTGAGGGGCGCTGTCCGGGCTGGTGGGCAGGCCAGGTCTCCGGCCAATGTGCGCAACTGCGCCATGGCTGAGTGGAGCCGGACCCGGTTGCCCTGAGCGGCGGTGGCCATGAGCAAGGCGCGGTAGAGGCGCTCGTCGTACGGGCTCAGCTGCAGCGCCCGGCGGACGATCCACTCGGCCTCCTCGCCGCGGCCGAGCCGTACGAAGGCGTCGGCGCCCCGGAGAGCCGTGCGCACGACCAGCGCCTCGATGTTCGCATGGGTGCCATCGAAGATCGCCCAGTCGGCCCGATGCAACCCGGAGAAGAGGGGGCCCCGGATCAACCGCATGGCCCGGAGGATCTGGTCCGGATCATCCTCGGTGGCCAGCGACCCGAAGTGCTCGACGTCCGTCGTGACGGCATCACCCACGCGGAGTTCCACACCGCGGGGAAGGTGGAGACGGCCTTCGCCGTCGCACCCGAGAGCCCGGCGGGCGTCAGAGGAGGTCGAGTGCGCCGTGGACAACGACACGGGGCGCTCGGGCCAGAGCGCCATGGACCACTCGGCGTGACGGACGCCACGTCGGTGGAAGGCGAGGTAGACGACCAAGTCGCGTGCGGCGGAGCGACGAAACGGCCCGGCGGCGCCGCGCACGAGGACCGGCCCGAGGACCGCGACTTCCACGGCGTCGGTGGGCACACCGGAGAACGGTCTCCAGCGCACAGCGTGGGGGCGGAGGGATTCGAACCCTCACTGGGGACGGTTTAAGCGCCCTGCCTCTGCCGGTTGGGCTACGCCCCCCTCGAACCCATTCTTGACCGAGTGGAGCTCCCTCGGGAGGATGGCCCAGGGTGCACGACCCCGCCAGGGTGGATCCACCGACCTCGACACCTTCGCCGGAGGGTTCCAGCACGACATCTTCCGGCTCGACCGGGAGCGCGCGCCGGGTCCTCGACGACCCGCCGACCTACTCCCCGAAGACCCGACGTCGGCGGCCGCGCCCGTGGGGAACGTCGAAATTGCGTTCGGGCGCGCGGCGTGTGTCTCACCCCGATTCGACGTCCGTGTGGCACTCGAGGAATGGCTCGACGCCGTCGACTCGGTCACCCCCACCGAGCCGGTGCAATCGACACGCGGCAATCGCACGACCGGCATACGCCATCTCCAGTTGCCGTGGCACAAGGCGACCACAACATCAGGATCGGCCACCTGCGTGTGACGTGGCGGACGCGGATATCAATGCAATTGCCCGGTTAGATCTCGCTCTTCTGGAAAGGAATTGGCCGCAGCCGACAGTGCAAATCTCTTGCACGCTCGACCCAGGTGGTCGACGGCTACAGGCTCACCACGAGCGGAGGTGCAGAATCCATGCAACTGAACAAGGCAATGCGAACAACGGGAATCTCACTCTCAATCGCTGCTCTTGCTCTGCTCGCTGCAGAGGGACCAGCAGCGGCGCACGACGGAACAACGTCTCCGGACTTGCGAGGTCATGTGACCTCGGTGGCGACGGGGGACTTCGTCATGCAGAAGCTCGACGGAACATCCGAGACCGTGGATACCACCAGCGGGACGACGTTCGCGCAGCCCGGGAGCTCCATGGCCCTGTCGGCGGTGCAGGACGGCGAGAACGTGGCCGTCACACTTGACCCCTCGGCATTGAGCCCGACGGCAACGAATGTCGTCGTGTTCCCGGAGCGGGAGAGTGGTCGCGTCTCCAGCGTCAATGGGTCGACCGTCACACTGACCAATCGGCGCGGCACCGACACGGTGCTCGTGTCACCGAGCACGAAGTACTACGAGCGGGGAATGAGCCCCACTGACGTCACTGTCGGTGAGCTGGCGTCCGCCTTCGGGTTACCGGACGCCACGCCCGGCGAGCTCGACGCGCAGGTCGTCTCCATCTTCAGCCCGGGGTCGCAGCCGACCCCACAGCCGGCACCGATCACGACGCCGCCGATCACGACGCCGCCGACCACGACTGCGGTCACCCCTCCGACCGCGCCGCAGACACCCGCTGTGCCGAACCCGACCGGCTGGAACCGGTCGGCTTCGAACGGGGCCTCGTTCCCCCACGGCCCCTCGGGTGGTCCGGGTTCCCGGGGCGGTAATCCGGGTGGCTTCGGCGGCCATGGCGGCCACCGGTAATACCGTTGGTTGACGAAGGCCCCGGGTCTGCCCTCACCGGGCGGGCCCGGGGCCTTTTGGCGTCCGGACCTTCCCTACCCCGGCACGCCCGAGACCAAGGGACGGGAGCGCTCCAGGACGGCGAGCTCCTCGTTCCTCGGCGCCGACTCGAGCCGGGTATGAGGCCCAAAGATCATGGTGGCACGGTCCAGCGGCGCCCAAGGACGCCAGGCACCGATCCCGTCGTGGCTGGGGTCGCCGGTGGAGGCAAAGGACAACCATGCCCGCTGCATCTGCGTCGAGAGCGTCTCGACGGCCGGGCCGGCCCCGGAGAAGACCTGCACCACAGGGAGATGCACGGCACCGAAGACGAACGGCAACTCCAGGGCGTGGCAGGAGCCCAGGATCCCTCCGAATGCCGGCGACTCCCAGTCGAAGAGATAGACGAATGAGCGCGACCCACGGGCACCATGCGCCGCCGCGAGCTGGAGGCTGGGCCAACGGAAGACGACGTCGGTCCCGATGGCCACCCAGAGGGCGTTGGCCTCAACTGATTCGTGGCGCGCCTCGCGGGCAGATCGGTAGGCGTCGACCACCTCGACCGCGGCCAGGTCGGGCACCGCGTTCTCCACCCATCGCACCACGCCGTCTTCGTCGAGCGCCATCAGCGCGGGATTGCCGAGGCCGAACAGTGTCAATTCGTCCCGGTTCGTCCCGATCAGCAAGTCGACGCCGTCCGCGGCACCGTTGGCCACTGCCGTCAACGGATCGTCAGGAAGCAGGACACCGTCGACGACCGGAAGGAATGGAAGCGGAATCATCCCGGGGTCGGGACTTCGCTTACCCATCTCTTCGGCCGCTGCAACGAGTTCGGTCGCTGGAATCCGTTCCAAGGCCTCCCGGGTACATGAGGCTCTGCCGAGTACGGCGGCCAATCTATCGGCCGATCGCTCCGCCTCCCCGATGGAGTGCACGTGCACTCCCCCGCTCTGCACGATGGCGCGTCGGAAAAGCCCCCCGGCGGCGGGCATGCCGAGCAGAGTGGCGACGCTGAACCCACCAGCGGACTCGCCGAAGATGGTGACGGCGCTTGCATCGCCGCCGAAGACTGCAATGTTGTCGCGCACCCAACGCAAGGCAGCCAGCTGGTCCTGCAAGCCCCAGTTCCCGACCAACCCATCGGGATCAGCCAAGTCCCGATGGCCCAGGAAACCCAGAGCGCCAAGTCGGTAGTTGACGGTCACAACCACGGCATCGCCGTTGCGTACGAGCTGACCGCCCCGGTAGAGGAAGACCGACCCGCTCCCCGAGGTGAAGCCACCGCCGTGGATGAAGACCATGACCGGTCGGCCCTGTCCCGGCTGCGCCGTCGGTACGTCGGGCAGTGCGGGCGTCCACACGTTGAGTGACAGGCAATCCTCACTGTGCGGCTCGGACGAGGACGGGTCCGAGGGGCTCGTGATACCCGGCAAGGCAGCGGACTGCGGGGCAATCGGCCCGAAAGTCGACGCGTCACGGATATCGCTCCAGCCTTCGGCTTCCAACGGGGGGCGCCACCGCAACGCCCCAACCGGCGCGCGGCCGTAGGGAATACCCGAAAACGACCATTGATCCCCGCGCCAGACGCCCCTGAGCCTCCCCTGAGCGACGGCCACGACTCCTTGCACCTACAGGACCTTATGGAGAGAGATGACAACGGTCAATCGAACCGCCGATCGAACCGATACACGAACAGAAGATGAACAGCACGCGAACTCGAGATGCAACCGGACAGAAACAAAGGGATGACGAATATGCCACCAAGCAGCCATTACGCTGTTTCGACGTGGATGCAGTGAAACGTCGGGGCACTGACCGCAGGCGGACTCCTCTTGTCAGGCTCACCATGGTCGTCGGCCTTCTTGCCGCGTTGCTGTCGACAGCAACGGCCGCGATGAACGCGGGCGCGACCACTTCCACCACGTTGCCCGGACCCGCTCCGAACCAATCGCAGATCAACAGCACGCAATCCCAGGTCAGTCAGATAGAGGCGACGCTGGCCCAGGAAGAACAGCAGAGTTCGATCCTCGACGACAAGTACAACACGGCGCAGCAGAACCTCCAGGACGCGCAGGCCGCGTTGCAGACCATTGCCACCAACCTCGTCCATACGCGTTCAGCTGTGAACGTGGACCGCCGGCTCGTCTCAAAGGATGCCGTCGCTGCGTACGTCTACGGGACGCCCGAGTCCGGGTTCGCTTCGTACTTCTCCTCGTCGGCAACGTTGAACCAGGCTCGCAGCCAGTACACGTCCCAGATCGTGGGCAATCTCAGCAAGGACGAGACCGCGCTGCTGCAATCCGAGACCAGCTTGCAGTCACAAGAGGTGGCACAACAGTCGGAAGCAGCACAGGCCCAGTCGGAAGCGGCACAGGCCAAGTCGCTCGCGCAGGCCAACGAGCAAGAGGCTGCCGCGACAAAGGCGACTCTCAACCAGGTGCAGGGCCAGCTGGCCCAGGAGGTCGCATCAGCGGCCATCCAAGAAGCGCAACAGGAGGCGGCGGCCGCGGCGGCGGCGCGCAGCGCGGCGGCGCAACACCAAGCGGCCGCGGCGGCAGCCACGGCGGCGACCGTGGCGGGCGCAGTCGGCGGTTCGTCCAGCGCCGCGGCAGCGACGACGGCCGCCAACCAGGCCGGCGGTACCACCGGTCCCGTTGGCGGGTCGGCCTCGGGCAGCAGCGCCGGCCTGGCCGCGGTGCAGGCTGCGGAATCCCAGCTCGGCTTGCCCTACGTGTGGGGTGGCGAGCAACCCGGCGTCGGATTCGACTGTTCGGGGTTGGTGCAATGGGCATGGGCCCAGGCGGGTGTCACCATCCCGCGGACGACCGAGACCCAGTGGCCCGCCCTCACCCACGTGTCACTCGATGCGCTCCAACCCGGTGACCTGCTCTTCTACCAGAACCTCGACAACGACGGCGGCCTGGTCGACCACGTCG
>Ga0182016_10002238_pt1 | contig 22920 bp, 26 predicted proteins | sample 712S2MmetaG_FD_120491 | JGI IMG/M metagenome (GOLD analysis project Ga0182016, IMG submission 120491) | Permafrost microbial communities from Stordalen Mire, Sweden - 712S2M metaG | ecosystem: Environmental > Terrestrial > Soil > Wetlands > Permafrost | place: Sweden: Stordalen | collected... | reverse complement strand
TCGGGATGCTCGAAGGCTATCTGAACGCCGACGCGCGCCTGTTCCGCCGCGCCGAAACCAGGAAGAAGTGGCTCGCCGCGGCGAAGGACAATCTGAAGTTTTGCATCGTCGCGTTACGGGCGAGACTCGCATAGCATTGCGAGGTTCTCGTCGATTTCGACCTGCGTGGCCTCGCCAAGGGCATTCGCGGCTTTCGCGCCAAAGATCGCGCGGAACGGCCGAAGCGTTTCCCGCTCTTCCCGGAGAGGCGAGAAACGCTCGATAATGCCGACGTTGTGGAGGACGACCTACTTCGTCGCCGCTTCAAGCATTTCCTCGACGTAGCCCCAGTTTACGATGTGATCGAGGAACGCCTTCAAATAATCGGCGCGGCGGTTGCGGTAGTCGATGTAATAGGAATGTTCCCACACGTCAGCGACGAGGATCGGCTTCGCCCCGAAGATCAACGGATTTTCGGCGTTGGCGGTCTTGCGCACGGCGACCTTGCCGTCCTTGACCTCGAGCCATACCCAGCCCGAGCCGAACTGGCCGAGACCCGCAGCCTGGAACTCTTCCTTGAATTTGTCGACCGAGCCGAACGAGGCGACAATGGCTTTCTCGACCTTGACGGGGATGGCGCCGCCGCCGTTGGGCTTCAGCCAATGCCAGTAGTGGTGATGGTTATAGTGCTGCGCGACATTGTTGAAGATCGGGACGTTCTTGCCATGCGAGGCGACGATGATGTCCTCTATCGGCTTGCCCTCGAACTCCGTTCCCTTGATGAGATTATTGGCGTTGGTCACATAGGTGGCGTGATGTTTATCATGATGATATTCAAAGGATTCCTTCGACAAGAAGGGTTGCAGGGCGTCATAGGCGTAGGGCAGGGGCTCAAGCGTGAATGACATAATCGCGTCTCCTGAAGGGTTTCCCGCGCGGGAACGGGCGCCAGCGCTTCTCACTTCCTAGTGCGGCGGAGCGTCGCGGACAATATCGCCCCAATGTGGCGCCCGTGTATATTTTGTGCTTCGCGCGGGGGCCTCGGAGCAAACAGCGCGCCAGTCAGCGCGCCTCTTGTCCCGCCGGCCAGCCGTGAATGAGCTTGGCGCGCACCACGAGGTCCGACCACTGCTGAGCCCAATAGCTATTTCCGGCTTGCGGCCCGGCCGCCGCCTGTTTCCGGGCGCAAATGTCCGGCGGCGACGCCTTGAATTCGTCGCGCAAGCCGTCGACGTAGAAATAGATGACGTTTAGTTTCAACACCGAACGCAACTGGTCGAACACGCTGCCTCTCTTGTGAACGTAAACGCCCCATTCGGTTTCGCGGCGCGGGCCCTCGAGAAACGCCGGCTTGAACCCATAAGCGTAATCGCCCTCGCCCTTAAGCTGATCAAATCTGATGAAGCACAACTTGCCGGCTGGCGGTGGCAAGGCCACCAATTCGCGGGTGACGATGACGTCCTGGTTGTTGTAGGCGACGGAATAATCGACCGGAAAGTGCCAGACGTCCACATTTTCGTAGTATTTCGACAATTCCGCTTCATCCGCGTCCTCGGCTCGGGCAGGCGATGCGAAAAAGCCGCAAAGAGTCGCCGCGAGCGAGACGGCGCGCGCGATCTGGAGCGAGGTTTTCTGTGTGAAGGGCATGTTTTATCGGCTCCTGCGCTGCAAGAAGGGAGTTAAGCGCTCAATTCCGCCCCGACGATTGGCCCGCGCCAATCGTCGGGAGTTTTGACTTCTTGAACCGCTTCCAGCTTAGTTGGATGAAGCGGTCGCGGCCGGGGCGGGGGTCTTTTGCGCGCGCTGGCCGAGCAAATACCAGAGAAAGCCGCACAACGCCGCGAATCCGACCGCATATAATATATACTCGATCATCCCCATGACGGTGTAGAGACCAACCGTGAACGGAAAACGCGACACCCAAGCGTTGCCGAGATCGTCGGTCACGGTCACGATCCCGACATAGTGGCCAGCCTGTTTGAAGTCATGCTCGAACGTCATGGTGCCGTTGTGATAGACCTTCGGCGGCAGATAGGCGACGGTCGCCGCGTCGAGATTGGCTTTCTCCTGCTGCTCTCCCACGTCCTTGATGACCCGAATTCCGATCGCCATGTCGCGTAGATCAGGCGACACCGCCGTCAGCGCGATGATTGTAGGCCCAGTCCTCGCGATGTCCTCGCAAAACTCCTCCTCCTCGCCGGCGCGCTGATAGCCGATGAAATGCATCGTATTAGGACCGATTTTCAGGACGCACTCATCTTGCTCCAACTTAACGCCGCCATGAGCATCAGCATTATGCGGCGCGATTAGCCCGCAGCATAGGCCAACAGCAAGCAAGGCATGTTTGAATACCGAAAATCTCATGATTCAGATTCCCCTTTTATCAGGTCGCGTCTTGCGAAGATAACGGCGGGACGCCGTGACTTGGACGCTACTCTAAAAAATATTTTTGTATTGCGTCTCATAATTACTATGTGACATCAAGACGCAGTTGTAATATATGGATTTGTTGCTACTGGCGACGAAATTGGTTGTTCCCCGCCCGTCGCGCTGCGTCGCGCCATACCGATGGCGCCGTTCGCGGCTTAGTCTATGAAAGGCCACCAATCGAACTGAAGGAAGCGGCGGATCATGTTGAGGCGAGTTTCGAGGTGGGGCGTAACGGCGCTTGGCGTTGCCCTCGTGGTTTGCGGGGTCGCCGCCATGGCCGGCGGCTGGGACATCATCCAGGTCGAACGGGGGTGGAGCCTGTTTATCGGCGGCGCGACGGCCCTGGCCGGCGGCGCCGTCGTGATCGCCTTGGGGCAGGTCGTCTTCCGGCTCGACGAAATACTCGTGGCGGCGCAGTTGCTTCGCACCGGCGAAAAATCGCCCGCGCCTTCCGCCCCCGCCGCCAAGCCGCAACCGAAAGAGGCGGAGCAGCGTTCGAGACAGTCGCCGCCGCAAGCGCCCCCGGCGCCAACGCCCACGCCAACGCCAACTCTCGCCCAAACGCCGCCCGCTCAGCAGGCGCCGCTCCCGGCCGCCCCGCCGGCTCCTCCGGCGAAGGAGCCGGAGCAAGAAGCCGAGGCGCCCGCGGCCGTTGAGCCGAGCGGCGCCGAGCCTCGAGAGGTCGACCGCTACGAGTCCGGCGAAATCACTTACGTAATGTTCTCGGACGGCGCGGTGGAGGTCCGGACATCGAACGGCGCGCAACGCTTCGCTTCCCTCGCGGAGCTTCGCGCGCAAGCCGCGCAGCAATATTGAGCCGGGCTCAACCGCCCCGAAGGAGGATCGGCGCGGCGTCGCGCATCATGGCGTCGCGGGCGATCCCGATTCATCGAAAAATCCTGGCGCGGATTCGGCGCCGATCATAAAACCAGTTCGATGGAGACCGGCACGTGATCGGAGGGGCGCTCCCAACCTCGCGCTTCGCGAAGAATATCGAGTCCGGTCAGCGCGCCGCCGAGCGCGCCGCTGACGAGAATATGGTCGAGCCGGCGCCCCTTGTCGCTCGCCGCCCAATCCGCCGCGCGATAACTCCACCACGTGTAGAGCTTCTCGTTTTCCGGCACGAAACGGCGAAGAGAGTCGATCCACTCGCCCGCGTCGAACACCCTCTTGAGCTTTTCGACTTCCACTGGCGTGTGGCTGACGATTTTTAGCAGCGCCTTGTGGCTCCAGACGTCATGTTCGAGCGGCGCGATATTGAGATCGCCGGCGAGCACGACGCGCCCGTCGGCGATGCGCTCGGTTTTGATCCATTCGGTCATTTCGTCGAGAAAATCGAGCTTATGCGCGAATTTTGGGTTGATCGCCGCGTCCGGTTCGTCGCCGCCGGCGGGCACATAGAAATTATGCAGTTTCAACGGCGCGCCGCCGGCCTCCAACTCCACCGCGATATGCCGCGCATGACCGACGGAGCAAAAATCCCGGTTCTCGATCACCCGAAGCGGATGTTTCGAGGCGATGGCGACGCCGTGATAGCCCTTCTGGCCGTGGATCGCGAGATGCCCATAACCCAGCGCGCGAAAATCCGCCGACGGAAACTCCGCGTCGCGGCACTTGGTTTCCTGCAGACAGATCACGTCGGGAGCGTGGGCCTGAAGAAAGCGCGCCACCAGCGGCATGCGCAGGCGCACGGAATTGATGTTCCAGGTGGTTATTTTCATGCGGCGATTTTCATTTGGCTACGTTCTCCAAACTCACGATTTCGTCTTGTCGCCGAACAAGAACGGCGCCACCTCGGCGACTCCGGGCTGCTTCTCGGCGCAAAAGGGCATGGGGCGGCACACCGCCATGGCCGAAAGTCCGACGCGGGCGGTCAGCAAGCCGTTCAGCACGCCTTCGCCAAGCCGCGCTGAAAGCTTCGCGGCTATGCCGTGGCCGACCAATTGCTGCAACAGCGAGTCGCCGATGGCAAGTCCACCGGTGATCGCGAGATGCGAGCCCACGGAACGCGCCAATTTAAAAAAACCCAACAGGCCGGGGCGTCCGCCGTAGATTTCGGCGATGCGGCGCATCAGGGCGATCGCCTGGGCGGCGACGAAAATCAAATCGACCAACGCGCGCGGGCTGATCGTGGTGACGACCGAAACGCGTTTGGACGCGCTGGCGATTTCGCGCCGCGCCAATTCGTCGAGCGGCAGCACCAGCGTGCGTTCGGCGAGATCGATGAGGTCGCGTCCGTCGATGATTTCGCGCGACAGCTCCAGCACGCGCGCCCGCGCCCGCGCGGTTTCGGGGCGCGCTTCGTAAATCCCGCAAAGTTCGACGAGGCGCGCGCGCGCGCCCTTGCCGTCGTCGTCCGCGCGCGCCTTCGCCAGCGCGATGTGGAGTTTGGCGATTTTGTTCTGGCGCATCATCGTGCGGATTTCGCGCGCGAATAAAATTAGCGCGGCGACCACCAGGGCGGCGGCGAGCCCGAAGCCAATGGTTCCAAGGAGGGCCGAGTGGGCGAAAAGGTCTTCGACGAGCTTGGTCACCCACAAAGTGACGGCGAGCGAGATCAAACCGGTCAGCGCCGACCAGAACACGCCGCCCCAGGATAGGAGGAAGCGGCGCAAAAGCCCCCCGGCCTGCGCCTCTTCCACCGCCTGTTCGTCGGCGTCGAGACCGCCCTCGGCGCCCGCGCGGCGGCTCGCGAAGGGGTCTTCCTCGGGTTCGATGACCTTGGTGGCGAAAGGCCGCGCCTGTTCTTGCGCCTCCCGCGCGGTTTTGGGCGGAACAACTGTGTCGCCGTCGAGGCGAAAGGCTCTTGGGCGCGGTCGGCGCTCGGGTTCGGTCATGAGGCGCTCTTGATGGGCGTCCGCTTTGAACGCCGGACGATGGGGGCCCGCGGCGGGCGTGGCCTGCTTTACTCCCTTGGAGCGGAAAACGGGAGCCCCTGTAGAATGGGAAATCGCATCGGTCGGCGCAATGGCTCTTGGCCGAGCAAGTCTGGCGCCCGCGTCGGCGCGTCCGAGTCAACCGCCCGAGTTAACCGCCTGGCGCGAATCGCCGAGCGCGGCCCGCTGTTTGGTTGCGGCGAGCGAGCCCGTCGGCTAGCATCCCGCGCGCCATTCCCTTAAGGGTTGCGCGCCGCGACCCAGCGGCGATTCCCCTCGTCAGCAGCGTGTTGTCCCAAGCCGATGTCGTCCCTTCCGCCCTACGCCTCCGATGCGCTGGCTTTCGCGCTGGCCTATCTGCTCGGCTCGATTCCCTTCGGCCTTCTGCTCACGCGCGGCGCGGGCGCGGGCGACATTCGCTCGATCGGCTCCGGCAATATCGGGGCGACCAACGTATTGCGCACCGGTCGCAAGGATCTCGCGGCGGCGACCTTGCTGCTGGACGCGCTCAAAGGCGCTGTCGCGGTGTTTCTCGGCGGCTGGCTCGCCCCCGGCGGCGCGATGGTCGCGGCTCTCGGCGCGTTTTTCGGGCATATCGCGCCGGTTTGGCTAAGGTTTCGCGGCGGCAAGGGGGTCGCGGTCTTTATCGGCGCGCTGCTCGCGCTTCACTGGCCGACCGGCCTGATCGTCTGCGCCGTGTGGCTGGCAGCCGCCTATCTATGGCGGTTCTCGTCGCTTTCGGCCTTGCTCGCCTCGGCGTCCGCGCCCTTCGTTCTCTGGAGTTTCGGCCATGGCGAGCAGGCGCTGGTCGTTGCGCTGATGGCGGCGCTGCTGTGGTGGAAGCACAGTGAGAATATCGCGCGGCTGCTCTCGGGGACGGAGAGCCGCATCGGACAAAAAACGTGACATCGCCGGGCGAATCGACGAGCCGTCTGTCCGATGGGCAGTTGCTCGATTGGTTGCGCCTGATCCGAAGCGAGAACATCGGCCCACGCACTTTCCGCGAATTGGTCAACCGTTACGGCGGCGCCTCGGCGGCGCTGGAGGCGTTGCCGGAGCTTGTCGCGCGCTCGCTCAAGGGGCGCGCGATACGCATCGCGGACCGCGACGAAGCGCTGCGCGAGATCGAGGCGTCGCGGGCGATGGGCGCGCGCTTCATCGTCACCAGCGACCCCGATTACCCGCCGCTGCTGCGGATGATCGACAGCGCGCCGCCCCTGCTGATGATTCGCGGCGACGCGGGCGCGCTCGCGAGGCTCTGCGTCGCGATCGTCGGCTCGCGCAACGCCTCGGCGTCGGGCCTCACTTTCACCGAGCGTCTGGCGCGCGGCCTCGCGCGCGAGGATTATGTGATCGTCTCGGGCCTTGCGCGCGGCGTCGACACGGCGGCTCATCGCGCCTGCGTTGAAACTGGAACGGTCGCGGTTCTCGCCGGCGGCCATGCACGGCCTTACCCTTCCGAAAACGCGCCCTTGCTCGAAAAAATCGTGCAGTCCGGCGGCGCCGTGATCTCCGAAATGCCGCTGGAATGGGAGCCGCGCGGCCGCGATTTTCCGCGCCGCAACCGGCTCGTCTCGGGCCTCGCCCTCGGCACGGTCGTCGTCGAGGCCGCGCGTCGGTCGGGCTCGCTGATCACGGCCCGTTTCGCGGCGGAGCAGGGGCGCGAGGTTTTCGCCGTGCCGGGCTCGCCGCAAGATCCACGCGCCGAGGGAACCAACGACCTATTGCGCGAAGGCGCGACGCTCTGCGCCTGTGTCGAGGATGTGACGCGCGTTCTCCAGACGCGGCGCAAGGGGCCTTCGCCCGGCGCGGATCTGTTCGGCGAGTCCGCGCCATTAGTAGAGGAAGAGCCGCTGTTCGACGAACTGGATCTGTTTTCTTTTCGCGAAGCGCCGGCGGCGCCGCCGCGCGCGGCTCCCGCCGAGGCCCGATACGTTGCGCCACCGCCGATCCCGCGATTGGCCGAGAGCGCGGCGCCGGCGGCGAGCGCCCGCGACCTCGTGCTGTCGCTGCTCTCGCCGGCGCCGGTCGCGATCGACGAACTCATTCGCGCGGTCGGCCTTCCCGCGCGCGACGTGCAAACCGCGCTGCTCGATCTCGATCTCGAAGGCCGGCTGGAGCGCCACGGAGCGGCGCTGGTTTCGCTGCTCGTCGAAAGAAAAGCGTAGCGCCTGAAAGGCTTGAATCCATCAGCGCTCGCGCGCGCTCTCGCGGGTGTCGTTTTCCCTGGCGTAGATTTGCGCCTCGACCCGCGTGAGATTGAGGAAATAGGCGAGCATGGGCAAACGCGCCTTGCCGGCGAGTCCCGCCAACTCCGTCGTCATTTCGGCGATATAAGCCGCCAGCGAGGCGGCGTCTTCAGTGGGGGAGGATTGCTTTTCAGGGTGTTGCCGCGCCAGGCTTTGTTCCGCCGTCGTCCGAGAAATTCCGGCCATTAAATCTTCTCCCCGGCGCGATTTTCGAGGCCAGTCGTATAAGCTGCGTTCATAATCGCACTTACAACTTTAGGTTGTCAATCTGTCTAATAGTATCTCAGGGTTGTATTTTCGCGCCTATCAATCCGCCGTGGCGGCGAGCCGCGCCAACCGGTCGAGCGCGCCCTGCAAAATATAGGCGGCGGCCATCCGGTCGACGACCTCGGCGCGCTTGGCGCGCGAAACATCCTGCGAAATCAATTCTCTCGTGACTGCGGCGGTGGACAGTCGCTCGTCCCAGTAGACATGCGGCGCGGGCGACAGCTTCGAAAGATTTCGCATGAAGGCCCGCGTCGCCTGGACGCGCGGGCCGTCGGAGCCGTCCATGTTAAGCGGCAGGCCGATCACGAGAGCCAAAACATCGAATTCTTTCAATCGCTTAAGCAGAGTATCGGCATCGGTGGAAAACTTCACCCGCCTTATCGTGTCGAGCGGCGAGGCGAGCCGCCGCTCCACGTCCGACAGCGCGAGACCTATTGTTTTTGTTCCAAGATCCAGCCCCATCAGCCGGCCCTTTTTGGGCAGCTGGGCGGCGAGTTCCTCGATCGTCGTCTGTCCATTTATCATCGAACAGCGCTACCATGCGCCAAGGCCCATGTAACCTGAGAAAAGCCCATGAAAATCACCTGGCTCGGCCATTCGACCTTTCGCGTCGAGATCGGCGAGAGTATAATCCTGTTCGACCCATTCCTGACCGGCAACCCAAATTTCACCGCGCATTTTCGCGCATCCGCGCGCGGCGCGACGCATATTTTGCTCACCCACGGGCATGACGATCACGTCGGCGACACGCTCCAGATCGCTGACGAGACCGGCGCCGAGATCGTCGCCAATTTCGACCTCTGCATGTGGCTCGAAGGGCAGGGCGCCAAGAAAATAAATCCGGGCAACACCGGCGGCAAAATCCCCTGCGGAAATTTTTCGGTCAGCCTGACCGACGCCCGCCATTCCGCCAGCACGATCGTGGGCGGCGCGCCGGTCTATCTCGGGCCGGCCAACGGGCTCGTCGTCGAAAGCGCCGAGGCGCCGACGCTCTATCACATGGGCGACACCGGAATCTTTGGCGACATGGCGCTGATCGCGGAACTTTACCAGCCGAAAATCGGCCTCGTCCCGGTCGGCGGCCGCTTCACGATGGACGGCGCGATGGCGGCGCTGGCGGTCAAACGCTACTTCGATTTCGAGACAGCGATCCCCTGCCATTACGGCACTTTTCCCGAGATCGCCCCCGACGCTTCCGAGTTTATCGCCGCGATGCAAGGCGCGAAGACGCGGGTTTGGGCGGGCGCCATCGGCGAGAGTTTTGAGGTTTGATGCGGGCGACTCACGCAACGCTCCCGTCATTGCGAGCAGCGAAGCGACGTGGCAATCCAGGGGCCGCGCGCGACTCCTGGATTGCTTCGCTTCGCTCGCAATGACGGCAGAGAGGCGCGGGCTAAAGCAAAAATTTCGACAGGGCTTCGATCGCCTTGCGAACCGCCTCGAACAGCGCGGCGCCCTGCTCGGTCGCGAGGATCGAGGCCGTCGAGCCGAGCAAATTATAAAGCGCGACGAGAAAGCCGAGCGTGCCGAGAACGTAACGGCGTTTCAGCGTCACGCGCCGCGAGCCGGGCTCGGACGCCGAGGCGTCGGGCGGAAGCGGCGCGATGTCTGTCGCGAATTGCGCCGAATTACTGGCGATCTGGCCGATCTTCTCGGTCGCGATGCCGCTCGCGACCGCATCGTTCATTTTCTCGGCGACGTCCTTGATTGGCCGCACCAGCGCATCGCCGGTCGCCCTTTCTTCGTCGATGGAAACTTCCGCGAATTTCTCCTCGCTTTTGAGTGGGAAATGAGTTGCGAGCAGAGCGTTATTGCGAAGAAACGATTCGAACAGCGAGGCGTTGCCGGGGCCAAGCAATTCAGGCTCCTTCGCCCTGATCGCCTCGACCTCCTTTTCGAGCGCGGCCGCAAAATCGTTTAGTAAGCGAGTGATTGGCTGCGAGCCGCGTTCCTGTATATGCTCATCGTAAGAGCGAAGCGCGGAATCCATGATTTTCGGGGTGTTGCGGGGTAGGGCTCGCAGAATTGCTTTTATCAAGGCGCGTTGCGTGTAGGGAAGGTCGACCAAGTCCTGATCGACAAAAGGCCTGTCGAAGACTCTGTTTGGCCCCGCGTCCAACTGCCTATTTTCGTTTAGCGCGGGCTGCGGACTCGCGGTTTCCGCCAGTTCGGCGCGGACTCGCGCGATGCCTTCTTTTGCCGGCGTGGGCGCGATGGCGTCCAGGATCGCCGCCTTGCGCGCTTCCTTCGACAATCCGACGAGTGACTTATAGGCGACTTGGCGCGCGAGAGAATTGAGCGCGGTCGGGCGCAGCAGAAAGGGGATGAGCTTGCGCTTCTTGCCGGAGGGATCGCTGTTATAAGCGGCCGACCATTCGGCCTGACAATGATCGGAGTTTTCATATTCGGGCGAATAAAGAGCGACCATGCGACCGGAATCGTCGAGGCCACTCTGCATTTCACGGACGAAATTATTGCCCGGGGCGATGTCCTTGAACTGCGCGAAAGTCGTAAGGCCGGCCTGCTCCAGCACGGCGGCGACTTCGCGGGCGTCGGCTTCCTCGAGAGCGCTGTAGCTGATGAAGTAGTCCCATGCGGGTTGAACTGGCGAAGGTGATGGCGGCGAGACATTCGGACGATCTGCTAAAGACGCAAAATCATGCACCTCTGGAGACAAGACAGACTCACTTGCCACGGCGCTTTGCAACTCCTCCAGCCGCTCCTTGATCCATTTGTTCGCCGCCGCCGGGCCTGCCTCGCGCTCCTTGTCGGGGACGGTGGCGAAGACGAGTTCGATTTCTTCCGGGTCCGACACGCCGTTGATGCGGCGGTTGGACCAACTCAGCCAGACGCCCCAATTTATGTCTGAAGAAAGGGCTTGAAAGAATTTTCGACGGTCTTCGTCAAACGAAGCGGGCGCAATATTTACCCACCGCGAGTCAAGGTCACCATAGAAGCCGGTATTGCTTTTGGCCCACAACGGCAGGTCTACGAACTGTCTTGGAATAGCCAAATGGCGAAAAATGTTGGCGTCGGCCGTGACGGCCTCCCAAATGTCGGCGGCAAATTCGTCGGTAGCCCGCTTCGCGGCCTCCTTGGCTTGCGCAGAGTTTTTGGCTTGGGCTTCATTGGCGGCCGCGCTGGCGAAAGCGGCGTCGCCAGCAACCGCGGCTGCGGCTATTGAGACTGCGTCCAACGCATGCAAGCGCCAGGCGGCTAGCGTCGTGACGGCTTCAGCGGCGGCGCCAGCAGCTTTAGCAGCGGAGCGGGCAGCAGCATTAGCGCGCGGAACCGCAGCCAAGTGGCTAGCCGTAATGGCTGCGTGGGCGGCGGATCGGGCGTTTACGCGGCCAAGCTGAGATGGATATTTAGCCCACACACGAGCAGAGGCGACAGCGAAGAACACTGCGAAAGCTAGACTTTCGAACCATCGCTTGTGCTCGGCGTCATTCTTGCGTGGAGCGTCCAACGCGATAAGCGGCAAAACCCGCAACGCCGCGCGCGCGGCGATGGCGATGGCGACCCAGCGCCCTTGCTCGGGCGGCAGGCTTTCGAGCCATTTTTGCAGCTCCTCCTGCGACGAAATTTTCAGCGTGCCGCTTTTGCTCTCGTCGGCCAAAAAAGCCCCCTGAAACGAAAAATCGCGAACCCAGCCTTAAGCGCTTTCGCTGCTCCCGCCAAGGCGACGCGGCGGTTGACTCTCCTCGTGCTCGCGCCCATTATGACTACATGTGGTCACACAAGGCGGAGCGATGAAAACCATTCAGGCGCGAGACGCGAAGGCGAGCTTTTCCGCTCTGATCGAGGCGGCGGCGCAGGGACATCCGACGACAATCACCCGGCACGGCGTCCCCGTCGCCGTGATCGCCCCCATCGCCGACGCGCGCAAAATCTACCCCGCGGAGACGCCGTCTTTTGTCGACTTTCTGCTGTCCTTTCCCGGCGGCGCGGAGTTCGAGCGCGACGAGCGACCGATGCGGGATGTCGACTTGTGATAAAGCCCTGCTTGCTCGATACCTCCGTGGTTTCGGCCTTGGCGCCGGGAAGACCGCGCCCTTCAAGCGATGCCGAGGCATGGCTGCGCGCCCGAGACGGCGAGCTTCATCTCTCGACGATAACAGTCGCCGAAATCGAACAGGGAATTTGCAAGCTGCGCCGCGCCCGCGGCGTGGAGCGGGCGGCGCGCTTGACGGAATGGCTGGATCGACTGCTCGAAGCCTTTGACGATAGGTTGATCCATGTCGACGCGGAAATTGGCCGCGCGGCGGGGCGGATGTCCGACGCCGCGACCGCCAAGGGCGTGAACCCCGGCCTCGCCGATGGGCTGATCGCCGCGACCGCGCGAACCCGCGATCTCCTGCTGCTCACCCGCAATGGGCGGCATTTCGATGCGCTCGGCGTGGCGCATGCCGATCCTTTCGTCGCGCTCCCGGACTGAGTGGACGTCCAGCGCCGTGAACCGCGGGCGGGAGAAGGGAGCGCGCCCGCCGCATTGCGCCTCGAAACCGCCGGGTGCTATAGCGCCGGGGTAGGAAAACGAGCGGAGCCTCAAAAATGTCGGTCGATTCAGCCATCGTTCGCCGTATCGCGCATCTTTCGCGCATCGCCGTCGGGGACGACGAGGTCGAGCGGCTTGGGCAAGAGCTCAACGCCATTCTGGCCTTCGTCGAGGAGTTGAACGCGGTCGATGTGTCTGGCGTCGAGCCGCTGACCTCCGTGCTGCCGATGAAGATGAAGAAGCGCGAGGATGTCGTCACCGACGGCGGCTTCGCCGACGATATTCTCGCCAACGCGCCGGAGCGCGAGGATCATTTCTTCGTCGTGCCCAAGGTCATCGAATAAACGCCGCCGCCCGCCGCCCTTCGCTTTAATATAGAGTCCCCTTCATGTCCGATCCCACGCATCTCACTTTGGCTCAGGCGCGCGACGCCTTGCTGGCGAAGACGCTTTCCTCCAGCGAACTCGCGAAGGCGCATGTCGAGGCCATCGAGCGCGCCGGCCTGCTCAACGCCTTCATCACCAAGACGCCGGAGCTGGCGCTCGACGCCGCCAGGCAAAGCGACGCGCGTATTTCGCGCGGCGAGGCGGGACCGCTCGAAGGGCTGCCGCTCGGGATCAAGGATCTCTACTGCACCAAGGGCGTGCGCACGACGGCGGCGAGCCGCATCCTCGACGATTTCACGCCCACTTATGAATCGACCGTCAGCGCCAATCTGCTGCGCGACGGCGCCGTGATGCTGGGCAAACTCAACCTCGACGAATTCGCGATGGGCTCGTCGAACGAGACCAGCGCCTTCGGCCCCGTCGTGTCGCCCTGGCGGCGCAAGGGCGCTGATGGGTTCGACGCGGCGAGGATCGTGCCCGGCGGCTCGTCGGGCGGTTCGGCGGCGGCGGTCGCGGCGCGCTTGTGCCTTGGCGCGACGGCGACCGACACCGGCGGCTCGATTCGCCAGCCGGCGGCATTCACCGGCACGGTCGGGATCAAGCCGACTTACGGACGCTGCTCGCGCTGGGGCATCGTCGCCTTCGCCTCCTCGCTCGATCAGGCCGGGCCGATTACCCGCACCGTGCGCGACGCGGCGATCATGCTGCGCTCGATGGCCGGCGTCGACGCCAAGGACACCACCAGCGTCGACGCGCCAGTGCCGGACTATGAAGCGGCGATCGGCGCCTCGGTGAAGGGACGGCGCATCGGCGTGCCGAAAGAATATCGGCTCGACGGACTCTCGCCCGAAATCGCCGCTTTGTGGGAGCAGGGCGTCGCTTGGCTCAAGGACGCGGGCGCCGACATCGTCGAGATCTCGCTGCCGCATACGCGCCATGCGCTGCCGGCCTATTACATCATCGCGCCGGCGGAGGCCTCCTCCAATCTCGCGCGCTACGACGGCGTGCGCTACGGCCTGCGCGAGCGGGGCCGCGACATCACCGATATGTACGAGAAGACCCGGGCCAAGGGCTTTGGCGCCGAGGTGCGCCGGCGCGTGATGATCGGCACCTATGTGCTCTCGGCCGGCTATTACGACGCCTATTACGTGCGCGCGCAAAAAATTCGCAGCCTGATCAAGCGCGACTTCGATCAGGCTTTCGCCAATGGCGTCGACGCCGTGCTGACGCCGGCGACGCCTTCGCCCGCCTTCGCGATGGGCGAAAAGGGGTCGAGCGATCCGGTCGAGATGTATCTCAATGACGTGTTCACGGTGACGGTGAACATGGCGGGGCTGCCGGGAATCGCCGTGCCGGCGGGACTTTCCAGTAACGGACTGCCGCTCGCCCTGCAATTGATCGGCCGGCCGTTCGACGAGGAGACTTTGTTTTCTCTCGCCAGCGCGATCGAGCAGGCCGCGCCGAGAATTGAACCGCCCGAGCCCTGGTGGCGGGATAGCGATGGAGCGAGGCCGTGACCAGCACCCGCCTTGAAGCCGAAAACGAGCGCGAATTGTCGCCACAAGACGAGATGGCCGATGTGCGCAAGGTCATCGACGCGCTCGATGACGAGATCGTGGCGCTGCTCGCCAAGCGTCAACGCCAGATCGAGCGCGCGGCGCGGGTGAAGCCGCTGCTGGAACTGCCGGCGCGCGTGCCCGACCGCGTCGACGAAGTGATCGCGCGCGTGCTTGGCGCCGCGCGGCGCGAGGGACTGTCGATGCAGGTCGCGCTGACGCTGTGGACCCATGTGATCGAATGGTCGATCCGCTACGAAGAGAAGCTGATGGGCGCCTGCGCGCCGACGCCGCGCGGCGATGACGATGGGACGGGCGACGGGGGGTAGGGCGACGATCCGGCTCTATATCCGGTGTGCGCCGAGAAAGCTCGCGAGTTTTTGAAACGCCCACGGCGCGGCCTGGCGCAGCCATTCGAGCGCGTCGTTAATTGCGTCCGGTTTGAGAAGCGCCAAGCTCACCAATATTATGGCGAGCAATCGCCGATCCGCGCGCAGACCGAATCCTCGTGTCTCCCGGCGCGAACCAGTGTCGGGATCGATCTCCAAATTTCTATGAGTTTCGAGGTTCAGGATCTCCGGTAATTTGTTTGGAGAGCTATTTGACGTGACACGCCTCGATTCGCGCGCACTTGATATTCGCCACCGAGAAGTGCTTAGGCCATAATGGTTAACAAATCCTTATATGGTGTTCCTTTATGAAACCTAGCGTTCTTGAATCCGTCGACGCAGCGCGGCAACACTCTGTAATTCCCTATTTTTTTGCCACGCGATACTTCTTGTATTAGGATCGCATGATGATATCGTTGATATCGACGGGAGGGCTCTATGTCCGACATTCTGATCCGCAACGTGCCGGCGGAACTCAAACGCCAGATCGAAGAACGCGCGCGCGCTCACAAACGCAGTCTGTCGCGGGAGATAGAGGCTTTGCTCCAACGCGCGCTGGCGCAGACGAAGCCGGTTGAGAGCCGCGATCTCGAAGGTGGTCTGGGCACCGAATTGGCGCGACTATTCCCCAAGGAATTTCGATCGGAAGATTTCATCCCGCCATCTCGCGATGATCCGGAACGCCCGCCGCCCACGTTCGATTGACTGGCGCCGAGATGATCTTGCTCGACACCAATATCGTATCCGAATTCATGAAGACCAACCCGGATACGAGGGTTATGGACTGGCTGAACGCGCGCGCGAAAATAGACTTTCATCTCTGCACGCCGGTGATCGCGGAAATTCGCTACGGGATTGCGCAGCTTCCCGATGGAAAGCGCAAAGACAACATGCTCGTCGCCTGCGAACGCCTGGAAGCCGAAACATTCGCGGGACGCATATTGCCGTTCGACCATCGCGCCGCGCATTGCTATGCCGAGTTGCGCGCGACGCGGCGCAGTACCGGCAAGCCAATGTCCGTCATGGACGCCATGATCGCCGCGATCGCCCTCGCCCACGCGATGACGCTCGCGACGCGAAATGTTCGCGACTTCGAGGGGCTTGGCGTGCCGCTGGTCGATCCCTTTTCGCAATGACGCGCGACCCGGGGCCGCTTCCGACGGTTCCGACTTCGGTCTATATGTGCGCCGAGCATTCGCAAACCAGCCGTCGAGGTCCGCCATGAACGTAGCAACCGCCGTCCCCTCCAAACTCGTCCACGGCGCGACGGGCGATTGGGAAATCGTCGTCGGCATGGAAATCCATGCCCAGGTGACCAGCCGCGCCAAGCTGTTTTCCGGCGCCAGCGCCGAATATGGCGGCGAGCCGAACAATCATGTCTCGCTGGTCGACGCGGCCATGCCCGGCATGTTGCCGGTCATCAACGAGGAATGCGTCGCCCAGGCGGTCCGCACCGGGCTTGGCCTCAAGGCGAAGATCAATCATCGCTCGGTGTTCGACCGCAAAAACTATTTTTATCCCGATTTGCCGCAGGGCTATCAGATCTCGCAGTTCAAGAATCCGATCGTCGGCGAGGGCGAGGTCATTGTCGACGTGTCGCCGACCGAGCGCATCACCGTCGGCATCGAGCGACTGCACCTTGAGCAGGACGCCGGCAAGTCGCTGCACGAACTCTCCGCGACCGAGAGCCATGTCGATCTCAACCGCTCCGGCGTCGCGCTTATGGAGATCGTCTCCAAGCCCGACATACGCTCCGCAGAAGAGGCGCGCGCCTATGTCTCCAAGCTGCGCACGATCCTGCGCTATATCGGCTCTTGCGACGGCAACATGGAGCAGGGCTCGCTCAGGGCGGATGTGAACGTCTCCGTGCGCCGCCCCGGCGAGCCGCTCGGCACGCGCTGCGAGATCAAGAACGTCAATTCGATCCGCTTCATCGGTCAGGCCATCGACGTCGAGGCGCGCCGGCAGATCGCAATTCTGGAGGACGGCGGCGCCATCAAGCAGGAGACGCGGTTGTTCGACCCCGGCAAGGGCGAGACGCGGTCAATGCGCTCCAAGGAGGAGGCGCACGACTATCGCTATTTCCCCGACCCCGATCTGCTGCCGCTCGAATTCGATCAGGCCTATGTCGACGCGCTGGCGGCTCATTTGCCGGAGTTGCCGGACGCCAAGCGCGCCCGCTTCGTGGAGCAGTACGGGCTGCCGGCCTATGACGCGGGCGTGTTGGTCATGGAGCGCGCCAGCGCGGATTATTTCGAGGAAGCGGCGAAGGGGCGCGACGCCAAGCTCGCCGCCAATTGGGTCATCAATGAATTGTTCGGCCGCCTCAACAAGGAAGGGCTCGACGTCGCCCGCTCGCCCGTCTCGGCGAAGGCGCTTGGAACGATCGTCGATCTGATTTCGACCGGCGTGATCTCCGGCAAGATTGCCAAGGACTTGTTCGAGATCGTCTGGAGCGAAGGCGGCGACCCGGAGAAGATCGTCGAACAGCGCGGCATGAAGCAGGTGACCGACACGGGCGCCATCGAGGCGGCGGTCGATGAAGTGATCGCGAAGAATCCGGACAAGGTGGCGCAAGCGCTGGCGAAGCCGACGATGCTCGGCTGGTTCGTCGGACAGGTGATGAAGACCACCGGCGGCAAGGCCAATCCGCAAGCGACCAACGACCTGCTCAAAGCCAAGCTCGGCATCTGATTATTCGCATAGCGCGCCGCGAAAGCGAATCACTTTCGCGGCGGCGCTGCGCGATTTCGAGTTCGCGCGACAGCCTCATGACGCGAAAATCGAACGCGCGACATCATCATCGACAGATTTTTTTTCATCCATTCGCGGCGCCGTGAACGCACATGCGCCGCTTGCGCTCGCGCGCGCGCCGTCGACGCGCGAGCGCGCGCTCCGATGCGTGTCGGCGCGCGAGGAGTCTCGCTTTGCTTGGATGCACGCCGACGACGGCGACGCGCGCGCGGCGATGCTTCGTTCGTCTTGCTGATGTTTTCTATTAGCTAAAGAAAATCAACAAATTGAATTTCAAGCAAGGCGCGTCCCGGTAATTTGAATCTTTGCCCGATGCGCGCTTCATGGACGCGAAAACAGCGTCGTTGGCGCGGCGTCTTCAGCGCATTTTTCACGACGTGATTTTTGTGTTTCGTCAACGTCGGCGATCCGCTTCACGCGTGTCCGCGGCGTCGCGCCAGCGTTGTCGCGACGCCGCGCGCATGTTGTCGACGCCGGTCGCGAGCGTGAATCCACGCGGCGCCACTTGAACACACCATTAACCGCGTTACGCTAGCAACGCTTGTTGTTGGCGGAACTGTGCTCCGACAACACGGACTGTAAGGGGACCTAAGATGGCGAGAGCAACAACGAAGCGTAAGCCGGCCAAAAAGGCGGCGGCTAAGAAGGGTGCGCGTAAGACCGCGACGAAGAAGTCCGCGACGAAAAAGGCCGCCGCGAAGAAGACGACGCGCAAGGTCGCTCGCAAGACCGCGACCAAGAAAGTCGCTCGCAAGACCACCACTGCTCGGAAGACGGCCGTAAAGAAACGCGCGACGAAGAAGACCGCCGTGAAAAAGGCTACGCGCAAGACCGCCGTAAAGAAGACCGCGCGCAAGACCGCCGTCAAGAAGACCGCCGTCAAGAAGCGCGCGACGACGCCGCGCAAGCCGAAAGAAACTCCGCCGGCGACGCCGACCACGACCTCGGAGTCTAATTAGATCGCGCGCGCCAACCTCCCACGGGAACGCTCGCCCCATGCGGCGAGGCAGCGGGATGCAGCACACCCGAGAGCGCTTTCGCGTGTCTCGGGTGTTTTTTATTGATTTGAGCCAGGTTTTTGACGGGTTAGACATTCCCCCGCGAAGGCGCGCCACAAGGGCAGCGGACCGCGCGCCTCCATCTTGAGTTTCATCCATTCGTCCGCGCAAGCGTGCATTTGCTCGCGCGAGGCGGGCGGCAATCTTGGCGGCGGCGCGGAAGTGTCGGGCGGCGGAGGAACCGGCAAGGGGGGCTTCGGCGGCGCGCCCTGGACATGCGCGGCATCGTTTTTTGGCTCGCGCGGCGCGACATGGGACGGCGGCGCGTGGGACGGCGCGACACGCGCTTGCGGCTTTCGTCCCGCGGGCGCTGGCGCGTTTTCCTTCTTCTTCGCTTGGTCGCGAGGTTTTCCGGGGGCCGTCTTTCCCGCCGTCGGCTTCGCGTTCGTATTCTCGGCTTCGGCTATTCCGCAGTGAACGCCGGCGCCAAGCGCCAGGATCAAAAACGCGCGACCGAACCCACATGATCGTGGCGGCGACGGATGGCTCGCCATCGGATGATGTTCGGCCACGAACGGATCGCGAAGCACTGCCACTCCCTAATGCGCTCGCGCAATCCGCGGCGGCGCGACAACAAACTGTCTATCGCGCCAGGGCGCCACAAAACAAGTCCGCCGCGAAACAAGATGGCAAGTGGCGCGATCAGAGCTTCGGGCGCCTTTGTCGCCTCGTCTCCCTATGATAGAGCGTTTGCTCATTGCGCGCGCGGCGTGAAAGGGAGCTTATGCACGAGAGACAAGGGAATGCGCCCGTCGATGGGCGTCTTGGTCTAATCCAGCGTCCACGCCGCAACCGGCGCAGCGAATGGGCGCGCCGTCTGGTGCGCGAGCATAGGCTCGACGCGAGCGATCTGATCTGGCCGTTGTTTATCATCGAAGGCTCGGGTCTGCGGGAGCCGATCCCGTCAATGCCCGGCGTCTTCCGCTATTCGGTGGACCTCGCGAAGGAAGCGATCGCGCATGCGGCGGCGCTTGGAATTCCCGCCGTCGCGCTCTTCCCCAACATCGATCCCGGTCTGCGCGACGCGGTTGGCGGCAACGCGCAAAGCCCCGACAATCTCGTGTGCCGCGCCTGCCGCGAGATCAAGGCCGCGGTTCCCGAAGTGGGCCTCATCACGGACGTGGCGCTCGATCCATACACCAGCCACGGTCACGACGGACTTTTGGAGGGCGACGAGATCGTCAACGACGCCACCGTGGCGGCGCTGGTTGGCCAAGCGCTCAACCAGGCGCGCGCCGGCGCGGATGTGATCGCCCCCTCCGACATGATGGACGGGCGGGTCGGCGCCATTCGCGCGGCGCTCGACGCGGCGGGATTCGAGCAGATTCAGATCATGAGCTACGCGGCGAAATACGCCTCGGCCTTTTATGGCCCATTCCGCGACGCGATCGGCACGGCCAAGACATTGCGCGGCGACAAGCGCAGCTATCAGATGGACCCCGCCAATTCCAACGAGGCGTTGCGCGAGGTGGCGCTCGATCTCGAACAGGGCGCGGACATGGTGATGGTGAAGCCGGGCATGCCCTATCTCGACATCGTGGCCCGCGTCGCGCAAACTTTTGGCGCGCCGACCTTCGCGTATCAAGTCTCCGGCGAATATGCGATGCTGACGGCCGCCGCGCAAAACGGCTGGCTGGACGGCGACCGCGCGATGATGGAAAGCCTGCTCGCCTTCAAGCGCGCGGGGGCTTCGGGCGTGCTGACCTATTTCGCGGTCAGGGCGGCGGAGCTTTTGCGGGCGGGGGCGTGAGACGTTGGCGCGCCGCGCCTACGGGCTAGACAAAGCGGCGCGCACGTGGTTTGGCTTAAACTGGTCCGACGCCGCCCTCACCGGGCGCGGCGCGGTTTGGCTTACCCCCTGAAAACGCCATTGCGCATGAATCGTCTCGCCGTCCCAGTTGTCATCCTTTTGTTCTGCGCTTGCGGTATCAAATCGGCTCGCGCGGATTTTCGGCTGTGCAACAACACGAGTGGCCGCGTCAGCGTGGCGATTTCCTATACCGACGGCCACGACTGGTTGTCCGAAGGTTGGTGGAACTTGCGTCCCTCCGCCTGCGAAGTGCTTTTGCGAGGCCCCCTGGCGGCGCAATATTATTATGTCTACGCGATGGATGAACGCGGAGGCGAATGGAAGGGGAAGTCGTTCATGTGCACGCGGGACCGGGAGTTCAGGATCGATGGGCGCGCGGATTGTTTCGCGCGCGGCTATGATCGCACGGGCTTCTTCGAGATCGACACCGGCCGCGAAGCGCACAATTGGACCGTGCAACTGACCGACCCGGCCGCGCCAATCGCGCCGGCGACGGCGCAATAAACGGGAACGCGAGCGGCGCCCGCGAAAAGGAACAAGGAAAGAAATGAGAAGGCTGCGGCGCGTCAAGATCATCGCGACACTCGGACCGGCCAGCGTCGACAAGGCGGTCGTCACCGGCCTCGCCGTCGCTGGAGCGGACGTGTTTCGCATCAATATGAGCCATACCGACCACGCGGGACTTGGCAATTACGTGCGGATGATCCGCGAGATCGAAGTGGAGTTGGGCCGGGCCATCGGCGTGCTGGTCGACCTCCAGGGTCCGAAACTGCGCATCGGCGCCTTCGCCGAGGGCTCGGCGCATTTGCGCAAGGGCGACAGTTTCGTTTTCGATTCCGATCCCACCCCCGGCGACGCGACCCGAGTGCGCCTGCCGCATCCGGAAATTCTCGCGGCCCTCAAGGTCGACGACACGATCCTGATCGACGACGGCAAGGTTCGGTTGCACGTGGTCGAGGCGACTCCGGAAAGTTCCCGGGCCGTGGTCGATGTCGCGGGACGGCTGTCCAACCGCAAGGGCGTGAGCCTGCCGGAGACCGACATCCCCATCACGTCGATGACCAGCAAAGATCGCGCCGATCTCGAGGCCGCGCTGGCCGAGGGCGTCGACTGGGTGGCGATTTCCTTCGTGCAGCGGCCGGAAGACGTTGTCGAGGTGAAAAAGCTGACGCAGGGCCGCGCGCTGGTGATGGCCAAGATCGAGAAGCCGCAGGCGATCGCCCGGCTCGAGGAAGTGATCGAGGTTTCCGACGCCCTCATGGTGGCGCGCGGCGACCTTGGCGTCGAAGTGCCGCTGGAGAAGGTCCCCGGCCTGCAAAAGCGCATTAACCGCTCGGCGCGCCGGCTCGGCAAGCCGGTCGTGGTCGCGACGCAAATGTTGGAGTCGATGATTCTATCGCCCTTGCCGACGCGCGCCGAGGTTTCCGACGTGGCGACCGCGGTGTTCGAAGGCGCGGACGCCATCATGCTCTCCGCCGAGAGCGCCGCCGGGCAATATCCGCGGGAAGCCGTGGCGACGATGAGCCGCATCGCGGAAGAGGTCGAGACCGACACGGTCTATCGCACCATCATCAACGCGCAGCGCGCCGACGCGCCCAATCCGACGCCAGCCGACGCCATCGCCGCCGCCGCCCGCGACGTGGCGCAAACTCTCGGCGCGAAGGCGATTTGCGCCTGGACCCATTCCGGCGCCACGGCGCTTCGCATCGCCCGCGAGCGTCCGGTTTCGCCCGTGGTGGCGCTGACGCCGATAAGCGACACCGCCCGGCGCCTCGCCCTCGTTTGGGGCGTCCACGCAGTTCAGACCCGCGACGCGAGCGATGTCGAGGATATGGTGCAGCGCGCTTGCGAACATGCGCGGATAGAAGGCTTCGGCGGCGCCAAGGGCGCCAATGACCGGATCGTGATCGTCGCGGGGATGCCGTTTGGGTCCCCCGGCGCCACGAATATGATCCGCATCGCGCTCGTAGGGGAGAAGAAACCCTGAGTCCGGCCCCTTGGAGACTCGTCACGCCATCTAGCGGCTATTGCGCCGCCTTGGCGCGGCGGGGCAGGGGATAATCCGGGCTCTCGTAGAGCGGCAAGATCGCCCTGCCGACATATGTTTCCTCGTCGACGTCCAGCGAGCACCCTGGCAGCGCGTTCGCCGGCATGTCTTCCATGACATAACGGATCGCATCCGCCGCGCGAGGGAAGCGCTGGTACTTCAGCGTTTTCTGGCGCGTTCTCCCGCTCGTTCCCGAATAGAGTTCGGCCGAGGCGTCATAGTCGAAACCGTTCATCGTTTACTCCGCGCGGTAGCCTCTATTCGTCGGATGCGTTTCGCTTCGGAGGCGCGAATTCGAACAAGCGCCCGATCAGATCCGCTCCAACGTCGCCTCGGTGACTATGCGTTCCTGTCCATCGCGATCGCTTTTGATCCGATATTGGAACCCATCTCCACCGTCCGGCATCTGGCGGGTGATCTTGAAGGGCGTCTTCTCGCTTTTTCCGCCAATGCCATGCATGACGCTGGCGCCGACCGGAAATTTATGCGACACGACCGCTCTGTTTCGTGTCGCCTGTCGCGGGGCGGGCTTTGTATCAAATGCGCTCATGAGATCTATCCGTTTCTGGAGGGTCGTCGGCCCGTCGGCGCGCGCCGTCCGGCCGGGATAGCGCTACTTCT
>Ga0182016_10002237_pt1 | contig 22921 bp, 21 predicted proteins | sample 712S2MmetaG_FD_120491 | JGI IMG/M metagenome (GOLD analysis project Ga0182016, IMG submission 120491) | Permafrost microbial communities from Stordalen Mire, Sweden - 712S2M metaG | ecosystem: Environmental > Terrestrial > Soil > Wetlands > Permafrost | place: Sweden: Stordalen | collected... | reverse complement strand
CGTGCCCACGGCCGGCCCGGGCTAGCTCGTTTCAGTGATTTCGTGGAAAGGTGGGCACCGTGACCGAGTGGCGCGGTGGGCCGCGGCCTGCGCAGCGGCGTCGGCCGGAAACCCCGCAGTGGGCGCGTGGCGCATCCGGCTCGGGCGGCCGTGGCAGCGGTGACGAAGACAACCGTGAGCGCCCTCAGGGCGGCTCCGGCTCCGGCAGCCGGGGCGCGGCTGGACCCAGCGACCGCCGGGGCGGCTCCGCCGAGCGCGGCGGTTCCAACGGCCGTGGCAGCTACGGTGACCGCCGGGTTGGCCCCGGTCCTTCAACTGGGCGCGGAGCTTCGGCTGGGCGCGGAGCTTCGGCTGGGCGCGGAGCTTCGGCTGGGCGCGGAGCTTCGGCTGGGCGCGGAGCTTCCGGCGAGACTGGCCGGGGAACCGGCCCGCGCGCGGGCCAGGGCGCCGGACGAGCGGGCGACGGGCCGCGACCGCGCACAGGTGCTGGTCCCCGGACGGGTACCGGCCCGCGCACCGCTGCGGGTTCCGGCACTGGAGCAGGCGCTAGTGCGCGGACGGGAACAGGTCCCCGCCCTACTGGCGGCGGCCGCCGCTCTACCGGTGGCCCCCGCGCTACTGACGATGTCCGCTCGACTGGCGCACCGCGCTCTACCGGTGGACCGCGCTCTGCCGGTGGTACCCGCTCCGCCGGCGGCTCACGTTCTTCCGGCGGCCCGCGCACCGGTGATGGCCCGCGCACCAGTGGTGGTCCCCGCCGGACCGGGGGTCCACGAGGTGCGGACGGGTCGTACGGTGCGGGCGGCTCGCGTCCCGCTGGAGCGGGTGGCTCCCGGCCGTACCGTGACAGCGGCGACCGCACCGAACGGCCCGGGTTCCGCAGCGCGGGCCGTCCGGAGCGCAGTGCCGGACAGCGGCCGAGTCGTCCGCGGGAAGCAGGCCCCCGCGCTGAAGGATCTGCGGGGCATGGATCCGGCCGTCCTGACGCTAGCCGCCCCCGCGCCGATCGCGGCGAGCGTCCCGGCGCTTACGGTGCGGACCGCGCGGATCGTGGCGACCGCCCGGGTGGTGACCGTGGCTATCGTGGCGACCGTCCCGGCGGTGACCGCGGAGACCGTGGCGGCAGGCCCAGCGCAGGGCGCCCGGCCCGCGGCGGCGCCCCCGGTGATGCTGGCCGCCGGGACAGGGGCTCCTCCAGCGGCGGCTCGTACCGCCGCGCCGACTCGCCCGACCGCACCCCTGGCCGCGCCGGCCCCAGCCGGAGCGGCCCGTACCGTGCTGGCCCCGGCCGTGGCCCGGACCGCACGGGGCCCCGCCGCAGCGACTCCGGCCGTGGCGGTACTGGCCAAGGCGGTACTGGCCCTGGCGGTGCCGATCGAGGCGGCGCCACCGGTGGCAGGCCCGACCGTACGGAATGGCGGCCACGTGGCCTGGGTAGCGACCGGGTCGGCCGCACCGGATCGCCGCCGATCCCGGAGGACGTGACCGCCGACCAGCTGGACCCGGAAGCGCGCGCGGAGCTCCGCACGTTGCCCGCGGACCTGGCCGACAGCGTGGCCCGGCGGCTGGTGGCCGCCGAGATCGAGGAAGATCCCGAACGTGCCTATGCTCAGGCCCGCGCCGCCCGGGAACTCGCCGCGCGGGTGGGCCTGGTACGCGAGGCCGCCGGGATCGCCGCCTACCGGGCCGGCAAATGGGCCGAAGCCCTGTCCGAGCTGCGCGCCGCGCGCCGGCTCACCGGCCGGGAGATCTACCTGCCCATGATGGCCGACGCGGAGCGGGCCCTCGGCCGGCTCGACCGGGCGCTGGCGCTGGCGCACAGCCCAGAGGCGGCCACGCTGAACCGAGCCGGGCAGATCGAGCTGCTGATCGTCGAGTCGGGGATCCGGCGTGACCAGGGCAGCCCCGAAGCCGCCGTGGTCGTGCTTCAGGTACCGGAGCTCACCGACGGGCGGGGCCGGCCGTACTCGGCGTCCCTGTTCTACGGCTACGCCGACGCGCTGCTGGAGGCGGGCCGGGCGGAGGAGGCCATGGACTGGTTCGCCCGGGCCGCCGCCATCGACGCCGACGGCGACACCGACGCGGCGGAGCGGCTTCAGGAGCTCCAGGGGATCACGCTGGAAGACCTCGACCCGGACGCGGACGAGCCCGAAGACGACGAGACGGCCCCCGGCTCGCCGTGAGGCGCCGGCTCGCCGTGAGGCGCCGGCCCGCCGTGAGCTTGTTTGCTGGTTGGGCGCAGGCGAGCCGGCCGCTGTCTCATGCCATGCCTTTCCTTTCAGATCAGCGGTGCTTCGACCGGGTCGAGGGCGGGGGCGTGCTGTGTCTTCGGCGGCGTGATAGCGAGCGCGCTGAGCGCGGCCAGGAGCGCGAAGCCGGCACAGGCGGCGAGCGCAGGCTTGAAGCCGTCGGTGACGCTCGCGGGCGTGCCGAGGTGCCCGTAGGCGGCGAATACGGCGCTAGCGACGGCGATCGCGAAGACGGCGCCGAAGCGCTGCATCATGTAGTTGATTCCTGATGCTTTGCCCAGCTCGCTCGGGGCGACGGCGTTCAGCACGGCGGTGGGCACGGTCGGCAGCGCCATCGAGACGCCGGCGCCTGCGATCAGGAGGGCGACGTCCAGCTCGACCCAGTTCGCCGAAAGCGAGCCTTTGATGGCGACCCACGCAAAGCCGGCGGCCTGCAAGAAGAGCCCGGTCGCCATGACCGGTCGGCGGCCGACGCGGTCGGAGACGGCGCCCGCGATCGGTGAGACGAACATCGGCGTAGCGAAGAAGGGGAGCAGGCGCACGCCGGCCGAGACTGGTGAGTAACCGCGGGCGAGCTGGAACTCCTGGGTGACGAGGAAGCCGGCGGCGAAGATCGCGCCCGTCATGAGGAAGGTCGTGGCGTTGCCGACCGCGAACGCGCGGCTGCGAAACAGGCGCAGCGGCACCATCGGCTCGCTGACGCGCTGTTCCCAGGCTGCGAAGGCAAGCAGCAGGACAGCGCCGGAAACCAGGCAGCTGACGATCTCGGCGCTCGCCCAGCCCGACTGGTTCACGCGAACCAAGGCCCAGACAATGGCAACGACGCTGCCGGTTAGGAGTGTGACGCCGGGCAGGTCGAGCCGCTCCGGGGTGCCGTAGCTGTCGGGCAGCAGCCGCATCGCGAGTAGCAGGGCGACGGCTCCGATCGGCACGTTGATCCAGAAGATCCAATGCCAGTCGATTCCCTGGGTGACCGCGCCGCCGACGATCGGCCCCATCGCGACAGCCAGCCCGGCTAGTCCGCCGTAGATACCGACAATCATCCCTCGTCGTTCGGCGGGGAAAGCCGTCGTCAGGATCGTGAGGCTGAGCGGGAGGACGATCGCGCCGCCCAGGCCTTGCACGGTGCGGGCGGCGATCAGCTCGGAGGCGTTCGGAGCGAGCGCGCAGACCGCCGAGGCGACGGTGAACAGAGCGAGGCCGATGCTGAAGATCCGGCGGCGGCCGAAGCGGTCGCCGACAGCGGCCGCGGTGATGATGCCGGCGGCGAAGGCGATGTTGTACGCGGTGAGCGTCCACTGTAGCGACGCGAGGCCCACGTGCAGGTCGCGCTGCATGCGGGGCATCGCCGTGATGACTACGACCGAGTCGAGAACGACCATGAAGTAGGCGGTCGAGGTCAGACCGAGCACCCAGCCAAGATGCGGCCTGGCGGCATGCGTGGTCTCCGGATTTTTGACGGCCATTCGCGTCCCTCCTAAATGGGTTCAGACGGGCCGGTTTGTCGGCGGTTAGTGATGTAGACACCGGCTAGCAGCCAGAGTTGGCGGCTACCGGCGCCGCCCAATTTCCGGCCACGGTGGTGTCGGTACCAGTAGGAGCTGCGGCAGAAGCAGCGGGCGAGGCTGTGAAAGGGTGGTTTGGTGAGCACGGACCTGGTAGACCGGGCCCGGATCGGCGACGAGCAGGCGTTCGGCGAGCTCGTCGTCCCCTACCGGCGCGAGCTGCAGGTGCACTGCTACCGGATTCTCGGCTCGGCCCTCGACGCGGAGGACGCGCTCCAGGAGACCCTGCTGGCGGCCTGGCGGGGCCTGGCCGGGTTCGAGGGCCGCTCCTCGGTACGTGTCTGGCTGTTCCAGATCGCCACCAGGCGCTGCCTGAACGCGCTGCGCTCGGCGAGCAGGCGACCGCAGATGGACTGGCCGCCGCCCGGGGTTGAGCTACCCGAGCCCACCCGGCTCGGCGAGGTAGCCTGGCTGGAGCCCTACCCCGACGTCCTGCTGGAGGGGCTCGCCGACACCGCACCCGGCCCCGAGGCGCGGTATGAAGCCACCGAAGCGATCTCGGTGGCCTTCGTCACGGCCCTGCAGCTGCTGCCGCCACGGCAGCGCGCCGTGCTGATCTTGCGGGACGTCCTGGGGTTCCGGGCCAGCGAGACCGCAAGCATCCTGGACAGTACCGAGGAGTCGGTGACCAGTGCCCTCAAGCGCGCCCGGGCCGCCCTGCAATACCGGCGCGCACAGTCCGCGGACCTCAAACCGCCGCCGCCAGATTCCGCACAGGAACGAGAGCTGGTGCGACGGTTCGCCCAGGCCTACGAGGCCGGAGATGTGAATGAGGTCGTCGCCTTGCTAACCGAGGACGCCTGGCTGATCATGCCGCCCGTCCCCATGCGGTACCAGGGCCGCGAGCTGGCCGCCCGGTTCTGGGCCGCGACCGCCTTCCGGCCCGGGCGCTTTGCCCGCCTGGCGCCGGCCCGGGCCAACGGCCAGCCCGCTTTCGGCCTCTACATCCGCGACCCGCAGGCCCCGGTCGCCCACGCCAACGGGATACTCGTGCTCACCCTCGCCGGCAGCCAGATCAGCGCCGTGACCGGCTTCCCCGACGACGGCGCGCTGCGCATCTTCGGGCTCCCCCGAACGCTGCCCGAATGAACCCCCTCAGCCTGACCCGCGTCGGCCCGCCTGGCTGGGCTGGGCGGTCTTGTCGAGCCAGTGCAGGATGCCGCTGACGTTGGCTTCGGTCCCGGTGAGCCGCATCAGCTTCTCACCCGCGTCGTCGTCGCAGGCCTCCCGCAGGCCCGCATAACGGTCTTTGGTGCGCTCGTGCACCATGGCTACCGCGTGGTCCAGGTCCAGGCCCGCGCTGTGCGCCCGGCGGGTTTCCTCGACCCACACCCGGATCTCCTCCGCGGACCGTTCCAGCGTCTCCTGTACCGAACCGAGCGGCCCGTAGTGGCTGAAGAGCAGGCGCTGCGGCCGAAGCGCGCCGAACAGCCGCAACGACGCGAGCGCCGTGTCCAGGTCGAAGTCCGGCGGGGGAGTGGCGGCCCGCAGGTCGCCGGTCTCCGGCAGGTAGACCCCGGCCGCATCACCCACGTAGAGGTCGCCGCTGGCGGAGTCGAGCAGCCCGACGTGGTGCTTGGCGTGGCCAGGCGAGTAGTGGCTGTCCAGCCGGCGGCCACCGCCGAGGTCGACGACGCCGGTCTGGTCCACGGTCTCGATCCGCTCGGCCGGCGTCGGGGCCAGCGTTCCGAACAGGGCGTCCAGGGCGTCGCCGTACACCATCCGCGCGCTCGCCATCAGGCGGGACGGATCGGCCAGGTGCCGGGCGCCCTTGGTGTGCACGACCACCCGCGCAGCCGGGAACATCTCCGCGATGTCGCCGACACCGCCGGCGTGGTCGAGGTGGATGTGCGTGACCACCACCGTGGCCAGGTCCTGCGGGCCCACCCCGAGCGAGGCGAGCGCGTCACGGACGACCGGCGCCGAGGGCGCGGTGCCCGTCTCCACCAGGCACGGCCGGTCCGACCGGATGAGGTAGCCGGCGGTGATGCCGCGGTAGCCTGCCATCCGGGTGTCGATCTCGAACACGTCGTGCCCGAGCGCGGTAATACCCGCCGCGGTGTCCGTACTGCCGTCCTGCGTGCCGCCTGCCTCGTCGCTCATGTGCCCATTCTCGCCCAAGGGCAAATTCCTGCTCAGGACGTAACGAAGGTCCGCATCACGAGCCCGGTGCGCGGCTTGGGGCCGAACGAGGTCGACTTGCGGGGCATCCGCTCGCCGTTCTCCGCCACGGCCCGGACGTCCGCGGCGGACACCGGGTTACAGATGACCGCGGTACCGTGCGCCTCCCGGGCCGCCTGCACCGCCGCGGCGGCGTCTCCCGGCACGACGACCACCTCCGGCTCGGCGTCCCGCAGCTTCCAGGCGCCCTGGATCAGCAGCTCGCGCAGCACCGACGCGGCCAGGCTCCGCCAGCGCGCCGAATGATCCCGGGGCATGACCTCGGCCAGCCAGTCCGGCTGCGGATCGGTCAGCAGGTACTGGTCGGTGCCGTCGGTGAGCAGGAAGGCCGGGCCGTCGCGCCCGGCGTCGGCCAGCAGCTGCACCGCATCGTTCAGCTCATTTTTGACGGGCCGGACGCAGAGTGCGCCCTTGGCCATCTCGGCGGCCCGCGCCGGCGCCAGGCCGGGGACCACCCGGTGGATGGCACCGATCCGTGGCGGGTAGGCCGTCGAGTCGACGAGGAACGCCAGGCCGAAGTCCCACGGTCCGCAGCTCTGGCCGTCCCCGCGCTCCCGGTCCTGCATCTTCAGGTAGGCGGCGTAGCGGTGATGCCCGTCGGCGATCAGCGCGCTGCGCCGGGCCAGGTCGGCCGAGATCGCCGCGTGCTCGGCCGGGTCGGTCAGCGCCCACACCCGATGCCGGATCCCGTCGTCGGTCACCGCGGACAGGATCGGCACCCGCGTCGTGGCCGCCTCGTCGACCAGGCGGGTGGCCTGGCTGCCGGAGCCACCGGTGGCCTGGCCACCGTCCTCGCCCGAGTCGTACAGCAGGAAGATCGGCTCCAGGTTGGCCTGGGCCGTTTCCATCAGCTCGCGCCTGCCCTCCACCGGGCCGGGCATGACGTCCTCGTGCGGCAGCACGCTCGGGGAGCCCGCCGGGACCAGCCGCAGCGCACCGATCAGCCCGCGCTGGAGGACCTCCCAGCGGGAGACTCCGGTGCCGCCGGTGCCAGGAGTATCGCCGCCGTTGGCGGGCACGCTCTGCTCGTAGGCGTACAGCGCCGGCTCCGGGTCCCGGACCAGCACGCCCGAGGCAAGCCAGCCGTACAGGTCGCGCGCGGCCAGCTGGCTGGTCTCGGGGCCGTGCGGTGATTGCGGGGATCTGGCTCCGGGCAAAATCAGACGAACGACGTTGTGCGGCTCGGACTCCAGGAGTCGCTCGACGGTGCCCGGGCCGATGACGTCATACGGTGGGGAGGTGACGTTCGCGATGCCGCTCACCCGGTCAGAGGCGTAGCGAACCCCCCGGAAGGGCGCCAGCGTCAGGCCATGAGCCCCCGGCGCTGGCCGTTGGTCGGACGAAAGGGTCTGCACACATGTCAGAAGGACCAAACGGTATTCAGGATTCCCGGCCGGGCGGTGCAGGGCCAGATCATGCTGACGCCACGGGCGCCGACGGCCCGCCGGGTGATCCTTACTCCTGGTATCAGCGCGGCCTGGAACTGCTGAGCCGGGGCAGCCCCGCCGCCGCGGCGCAGATCCTGGAGCGCGCTGCCACCGCCGAGCCGGGCTCACGCAGCGTCCGGGAGGCGCTGGCCCGCGCCCAGTTCGACGCCCGGCGTTACCTGGAGGCGGCGGACAACTTCCGGCTGATTGTCGAGGCCAGCCCGGCCGACGACTACGCCCACTTTGGGCTCGGCCTGTCCCTGGCCCGGTCCGGGGATCCCGCCTCCGCGGCCGAGTACCTGGCCCTGGCCGCCGCCATGCGGCCGGACGTGAAGCACTACACCACCGCCCTGCACCAGGTGCGCGCTACGCTGCACTCCCGGGCGGGGGACGGCCCGTCGCGGCCGTCCAGGCCCAACGGCGACCCCACCGGCGACAAGGAGGACAATTGAGCGAGCAGGCGGCCCAGGCCGACGCGGCCCGGGGCACCGCGGAGGCGCCCAGGGGCAGCGAGCAGCCGCTGTGCCACGCTTACGACGTCGCCCTGCTCGACCTCGACGGCGTCGTCTACATCGGCGGTAACGCCGTCCCGGGTGCCAGCCAGGCACTACGCAAGGCCAGCAAGGAAGGCATGCGGCTCGCCTACGTTACGAACAACGCGTTCCGCACGCCCGCCGCCGTGGCCCAGATCCTCACCGGGTTCGGCATCGCTGTCGCGCCCGGGGACGTCGTCACCTCCGCGCAGGCCGCCGCGCGGCTGCTCGCGCAGAAGCTCCCGGCGGGCTCGGCGGTGCTGGTCGTGGGCGGCATGGGGCTGCGGCTGGCGGTGCGCGAGCGCGGCCTGCGCCCGGTGTCGACCTCGCTGGACAAGCCAGCCGCCGTGGTCCAGGGGTACGCCCCTGGTATCAGCTACCCGCTGCTGGCTGAGGGCGGGCTGGCCGTCGCGGCCGGCGCCCTGTTCGTCGGGACCAACGCCGACAAGACGCTGCCCGGACCGCACGGGCGCCAGCCTGGCAACGGATCGCTGCTGCAGGTGATCGCCTTCGCGACCGGGCAGCAGCCACTAATCGCGGGCAAGCCCGAGCCGCCGCTGCACGAGGAGTCGGTGGCCCGAACCGGGGCGCGCCACCCGCTGGTCGTCGGTGACCGCCTCGATACCGACATCGAGGCCGCACAGCGCGTGAAGGCGGACAGCCTGCTCGTGCTGACGGGGGTGACCAGCCCTGCCGAAGCCGTCCTCGCGCCCCCGGGCCAGCGGCCCACCTACATCGCCGAGGATCTGTCCGGCCTGGTCGAGCCGCAGCCCGCGGTAACGTCCGGGGACGACGGTTTCAGCTGCGGCGGCTGGACGGCCCGCTGGGGGGACGGTTACCAGCTCGAACTGTCCGGCCATGGCGCGAAGATCGACGGCCTGCGCGCCCTGTGCGCCGCCGCCTGGTCCCGCGACCGCGGCACGGAGGGGCTCACCAAAGATGGGCTACGCCAGGTCCTGCAGACCCTCGGCTAAGTGCTGGCCTGTAACGACGTGGTACCTCATTTGACAGCGGGGCGCCTGAACTGCTGTCCTATACGCCATGGACGACCGCTTCTGCATGGCCCACCGCAGCGAATCATGCCGCGTGGTGACCGGGGGCTGCGGTCGCTGTCCTTCCTGTTGTTGTTGTCGCTGACGGCCTTCTGCCGCGCTGACCTCCTGATTGCCCGTCCTCGCTGAGGGCGTTGCCGATCGGCCAGTGCCGGCCCGAGCCGCTGCCGGGTGACCATCCCCCGGCATCCCCGGTCATCCGGCGGGGATTCCTTGGACAGCACTGACGAAGGACTTGATGTTGTGGACCTCGACGTTTCCGTGGCCCCCGAGATCGCCCAGCTCATGAGCACGGGATCGCCTCGGCTCTGCAGCCCGGCCCCGGACGGGCCGTCCGGCTCTGGCCGCCACGGCGCGGACGGGGGCCCCGCCACCATCGGCGACCTGGCCCGCCGGCTGCGGCTGATCACCGCCGCGCCCGAGCGCTGGTGGAGCCTGGTCCGCTTCGATCCCGACCGGGCCGTGCGCGTCGCCATCCCCTCTGACGGTCCCGGTGAGGCCTGGCTCCTGATCATCCCGCCGCACAGCGGCTGGACCGGCGACGACGGGGAATGCGGATGCGAGGTCGTGACGGTGGTCGCCGGTGAGGTCACCGAGCAGGCCATCGACGACTGCGGGGTCGCGACCAGGCCGCTGCTGCCCGGCAAGACACGGGTGCACGGCAGCGGCCAGCTGCACCAGGTCATCAACCGCAGCGACGGGTACGCGGTGAGCGTGCACGCGCGCGCCAGGGCCAGCGCCGATTGAGCGCTGCAGCCGGTTAAGCGCTGACGCAGGCGGACCGCGGCAGGGAGATCAACCGTTAGGTGCACGGTAAATCCCCCTTAAGGCCGATGCCTTATGACATCTGTCATGGCACGCTGTGGATGGACGGCACTCCGCCGTGATCGCCGCCGGCGCCTACCGTGTACACGATCGCGGATGCGCGCTCGCCGGCAGACATGCGCAAGAATTAACCATGCCCGGCCTCCCCGGGCACGTTCAGGGGCATGAAGGGACGAATAGATGATCGAGGTACGGGGCCTCTCGAAAAGATACGGCGACAAGCTCGCCGTCGATGACCTGTCCTTCACTGTCGAGCCCGGCAAGGTCACCGGGTTCCTGGGCCCTAACGGGGCTGGCAAGACCACCACGATGCGGCTGATCCTCGGCCTGGACTACCCGACCGCCGGAACGGTGCATCTTCACGGCAAGCAGTACCGTGACCTCCCTTACCCGATGCACGAGGTCGGTGCGCTGATCGACGCTAAGGCCGTGCACGGCGGCCGCAGCGCCTACAACCACCTGTGGTGCCTGGCCCAGACGAACGACATCCCCAAGCGCCGGGTCGACGAAGTGCTGGCGCTGGTGGGCCTGACCGAGGTGGCGAAGAAGCGAACCAAAGGCTTCTCTCTCGGCATGAGCCAGCGGCTCGGCATCGCCGGGACGCTGCTTGGTGACCCGGACGTGCTGATGTTCGACGAGCCAGTCAACGGGCTGGACCCGGAAGGCATCCGCTGGATCCGGAACCTGATGAAGGCGCTGGCGTCCGAAGGACGCACGGTGTTCGTCTCCAGCCACCTGATGTCGGAGATGGAAAACACGGCCGACGACATCATCGTCATCGGCCGGGGCCGGCTGATCGCCAACACTACGATCGACAGGTTCATCGCGGAGAACTCGACCGAGACCGTCCGGGTGCGCACCCCGCAGATCGACGTGCTGGCCAAGGCCGTCGCCGCGGCCGGGGGGACCGCGACGGCCAAGGGGGACGGCTCGCTCCTGGTCCAGGGGCTGAGCACCGACCGCACCGGGGACATCGCATTCGAGGCCGGTGTGCGGCTGCACGAGCTGTCCCAGACCCGCGCGTCGCTGGAGCAGGCGTTCATGGAGCTCACTGCGGACAGTGTGGAGTACCACGCCGGGAACCAGCCGGACCAAGCCGCAGGATCCCACCGCGCTGCCGCGGCAGACGGCCCAGCCCCGGCCCAGACCACGGGGGACACGGCGGAGCCAGCGGACACAGCGCAGGCACGCACCGGGAGGATGAACTGAGATGGCCACGGTAAGCACAGAAGGCACCCGGGTCTCGGCCTTGCCGCCTGCGTCCGGCCGGGCGGGCCTGATCGGCACGGTCCGCTCGGAGTTCACCAAGATCCGCTCGGTGCGCTCCACCTACTGGACGATGCTGGTCCTGTTCGTGATCTGCGTCGGCCTCGGCGCCCTAATCACCGCGCTGACCGCAGCGCACTGGAGCCAGGCGGGACCGGGCCAGCGGGCGTCCTTCGACCCGACCCGCAACAGCCTCGTGGGCCTGTACTTCGGGCAGTTCGTCATCGTGGTGCTCGGCGCGCTGACGATCACGTCGGAGTACTCCACCGGGATGATCCGCACCGCGCTGACGGCGATGCCGCGGCGCGGGATCTTCTACGTGGCCAAGGCGCTCGTCTTTACGGCGGTCGCCCTGGTCATTGGTGAGCTCACCAGCTTCGTCGCGTTCTTCCTGGGTCAGACCCTGCTGTCCAGCCACCACATCCAGACCACGCTGGGCGCGCCCAATGTGCTGCGCGCAGTGATCGGCGGCGGCCTGTTCATCGCGGTGACGGGACTGTTCGCGTTCGGTATCGGCACCCTCGTCCGGCACACCGCCGCGGCGATCAGCGTCGCGATCGGGGTGCTGTTCGTGGTGCCTATCATCGTGAACTTCCTGCCCTCGTCCTGGACCAACGACATCATGCGCTGGCTCCCGTCCGAGGGGGGGCTCGCGATCTGGAACCCGCACCAGCAAGCACACGAATGGTCCGCCTGGCCCGAGTTTGCGGTGTTCTGCGCGTACACCGCGGCCGTGCTGATCGCCGGGTTCATCCTCTTCCGCAACCGGGACGCCTAGCCCCGAGCTGACACGTCCCGAACGGGCCCTGGTCCCCGCGCCAGGGCCCGTGCTGGCCCGGAGGCACGGCCCCGCCCCGGGGCCGACGCGGCGAAGTACCACCGCGCGGGCGCGGAGCGCATTCGGGGGGTTCCGGGGGGTCGGCCCCGGGCTAGCACTGGGCTAGCACTCCGTCAGGATCTAACACTCCGTCAGGATCTCGCGGCCGTCGTCGGTGACGAGGATCGTGTGCTCGAACTGCGCGGTCCGCTTGTGGTCCTTGGTCACGACCGTCCATTGGTCATCCAGGATGTCGTAGTCGATCGTGCCCAGGGTCAGCATGGGCTCGATCGTGAACGTCATGCCCGGCTCCATTACGAAGTCGTTGTCCGGATCGTCGTAGTGCGGGACGACCAGGCCGGAGTGGAACGTCGTGCCGATGCCGTGCCCGGTGAAGTCGCGGACGACGCCGTAGCCGAACCGGCGCGCGTAGGACTCGATGACCCGGCCCACCGCGTTCAGCGGCCGGCCCGGGGCCACGGCCCGGATCCCGCGCATCATGGCCTCGCGGGTGCGCTCGACGAGCAGCCGCGACTCCTCGTCCACGTCACCCGCGCAGAACGTCGCGTTGGTGTCGCCGTGCACCCCGCCGATGAACGCGGTGATGTCAACGTTGACGATGTCCCCGTCGCGGATCACCGTGTCGTCGGGGATGCCGTGGCAGATCACGTCGTTGAGTGACGTGCACAGCGACTTCGGGTAGCCGCGGTAGCCGAGCGTGCTGGGGTATGCGCCGCGGGAGACCAGGAAGTCGTGCCCGGTCTGGTCCAGATCGTCGGTGGTGATCCCGGGGGCGACGTGCCTGCCCACCTCGGCCAGGGCCTGTGCGGCGATGTGGCCGGCGACCCGCATCCGCTCGATCGTGGCGGGGTCCTTGACGTCGGGCTCGCCCAGTCGCGGGCGCTTCTTGCCCACGTACTCGGGGCGCGGGATCTGCGGGGGTACCGGGCGGGACGCGGAGGGTCGGCCCGGGTGGAGCTTGGTCGCCATATTCTGCGAGTCTAGTGTCCATGGCGAACGACAATGGCAAGCACTGGTGGTACTGCCTCACCCACCACGAAGTCGAAGGCGACGACGGCTGCCCCGGCAAGGACCGGCTGGGGCCCTACGCCACCCGGGAGGAAGCGGCCCGCGCCCTGGAACTGGTCCAGGAGCGCAACCGCGAGTGGGACGCACGCGGCGGCGATGACGAGTACTGACCGCGGCCGGGCGCGGAATGCCGCCACCGCGGGAAGTCATCCTGCGGCTGCGGGGCGGAGGTCACCCTCAGTCAGGTCTCAGGATGGCCGTGGCAGAGTATCGTGAGGTGACAGCGAGAAAGGTGCGCCGTGACCAGTGATCCGCGCCGGGCGGGACTGCCCCCTGTCGCTGAAGCGCGGATGGCCGAGATCCGGCGTAGCGGCACGTGGGGTTCAGCGCTGTCCACCGACGAGTTCACCTCGATCCGCAGCGTCGGCTTCGAGCCGGTGGGCCAGGTCCTGGGCGCGGCCGTGTACAACATCGGCTACACCGGTGGGTACGGCTGCGCGGGCGCGTGGAGCGGCTACTACGGCAACTCGTTCGGCCCGACCCGGTCCGTGACCCAGGTTTCCAGCCGCGGCGGCGCCACCTCCTTCGCCCCCCTGGTGCAGACGCTCTACGACGCGCGGCACGCCGCGATCAACCGGATGGCCGCGGAATGCACCGAGCTTGGCGGGCACGGTGTGGTCGGCGTGCGGCTGACCATCGGCCCCTTCCCGGCCGGCGGCCTGGAGTTCAAGGCGATCGGGACCGCGGTGCGCGCCCCCGGCGCGCGGCTCCCGAAGCGACCGTTCACTTCCGACCTTTCCGGGCAGGATTTTGCCAAGCTGATCATGCGTGGCTGGGTGCCGGCTTCGCTCGCGCTCGGCATCTCGGTCGCGGCCCGGCACGACGACTGGCTCACGGTCGGCCAGACGCGCTGGAGTTCGGGCAACGCCGAAGTCGCCGGGTACACCGAGCTGGTCCATGAGGGCCGGCACGACGCCCGCGTGCAGCTGGAACGGGACGTCGCGCGGATCGGCGCCGAGGGCGTCGTGATCGCCGACATGCAGTTGCGCGTCAGCGAGCGGGAATGCCCCATGTCGGAGGGCCGCCGCGACCACATCGTGGAAACGACGATCCTCGGCACCGCGATCGCCCGTTTCACCGCGAGGTCGGACCACGAGCGGCAGCCGAGCCTCGCCATACTTTCCCTGGACCCTCAGCGCAGGCAAGCCGCGCGTGTACGGATCGGACGATCCTAGGAGAACCGGATGACCGACCAGAACGTCACCGAAGAACTGGGCGCCGCCGGGGTTCCCCAGGATGCCATGCGGCGCCTCGCCGAGCTCCAGCCCGGGCGCGCGGGCAGCATCTTCACCTCAGACCTGTCAGTGAACGAGTTCCTGCTGGTCCGCGAGGTCGGCTTCCGCCCGGTCGGCTTGGTGCTCGGCACGTCGATCTACCACGTTGGCCTGCAGGTCGGCCGCTGGGGGAAGAACCAGGAGCTTGACGTGCTGTCCCAGGCCATGTACCACGCGCGGGAACTGGCCATGACGCGGATGGAGGCCGAAGCCGACGCGCTGCACGCGGACGGGATCGTGGGAGTCCGGCTGGACGTGGAGATGAAGGAGTTCGGCAACGACATCGCCGAGTTCATCGCCGTCGGCACCGCGGTCAAGGCCGAGGAGGGCGCGGGCGGCGGGGGCGTCACCCAGTGGCGGAACAACAAGAGCCAGCCGTTCACCTCCGACCTGTCCGGCCAGGACTTCTGGACGCTGATCCGGGCCGGCTACGCGCCACTCGGCATGGTCATGGGTTCCTGCGTGTACCACATCGCGCATCAGCGGATGGGCAGCATGATCGGCAACATCGGGCGCAACGTGGAGATCGAGCAGTTCACCCAGGCTCTCTACGACGCTCGCGAGCTGGCCATGAGCCGGATGCAGGCCGAGGCGGAGGAGTTGCACGCCGAGGGCATCGTGGGGGTTCAGCTCCGCCAGCACAGCCACACCTGGGGGACCCACACCACCGAGTTCTTCGCGATCGGCACGGCGGTCCGCCCGCTGCGCCCCGATCACGTCATCGACCGTCCGACCATGGTGCTCAGCCTGGACAGCTGAGCCCCCCGGCCCGCCTGCCCAGCGGCCTGGCCGGGGTCAGCCGGCCGACGGGCCGCTGACCACGTCGAGCAGGTACGCCAGCCGCTGCCGCACGCCGCGCCGGGCCCGCGGGCCCGGATCTCCGGCCGCCGCGCTGACCAGGTGCTGGGCCACGGTGAACGACACCGGCGACGTGGCCGCCGGCACCGTCAGCGTTTCGTGGGCCAGGCTGTCCAGCTCGGCGTCGCCCTGGTTCAGGGCCAGAATCGTGGCGCCGATCCGGCGGGCGTCGCTGACCCGTTCCAGCAGCGGGGAAGGCGCGGTCTCCGGCGTGACCACGAACAGCGTCTCCCCGCGCCGCGCGACCTCCAGCCGTTCCAGGCCGACCCGCAGGTGCGGCGGCGCGTCCACCGGAGCGTTCCAGCGGACCAGGGTCGGGGCCAGCTCAGCGATCCCGGACAGCCGGCTCTCGTCGTCCAGGTGGGCCGCGAGGTGCCATGGCTCTTCGTCAGGCGTCCCTACCAGGAGCAGCCCGCCGCGGGCCCTGGTCGAGGTCCGCAGGGCACGGGCCAAGACCTGCGCCCGGTCCGGCCACCCGGTCGGCGCGAGTAGCGCCCGCAGTGCGGCCACCTCATCGTGGTTCACCTGTCCATCGTGCCCTAGCCCGTGGTACTTCGCACGGTCATCACGCGAGTGTGTGCTGTGTTGGCTGGGCCGGTAACGATCGCGTCCCGTTCTGGCGGCGCCCTGCCGCTTTGGTAGCGTCCTGATCAGACGGACGTTTCTGCGGGATTCGGGGATGAGATGAAATTTGCCTGGCTGTGCAGCCACGAGGCCTACCACCCTGAGGAGCTGGTGGAACAGGCGGTGGCGGCCGAGGAAGCCGGTTTCGATGTCGTCCTCGGCTCGGACCACTTCCACCCCTGGGTCGATGACCCGTCCGCGGCCGGGTTTGTCTGGTCGTGGCTCGGCACGGTCGCGGCGCGGACCGGGCGGGTTCAGCTTGGGACGGCCGTGACCTGCCCGCTGTTCCACTATCACCCCGCGCTCGTCGCGCAGATGGCGGCGACCATGAACCGGCTGTCCGGCGGCCGGCTCCTGCTCGGCGTTGGCACCGGCGAGGCCATTAACGAGCGGCCGCTGGGCTTCCCATTTCCCGGCTACGCCGAGCGGCAGGCCCGCATGCAGGAAGCCCTGGAGATCATTCACCGGCTGTTCGCGGGGGAGAAGGTCTCCTTCGACGGGACCTACTACAAGACCGAGACCGCGCGGCTGTATTCGCCTCCGATCAGTCAGATTCCGGTGATGATGGCGGCCGGCGGTCCCAAGTCCGCGGATTTCGCCGGGCGGTTCGCTGACGGCCTGATCACGAGCGTCAAGCAGCCCGAGGACACGGTGGCCAAGGTCATCGAGCCCTACCGCCGCGCGGCGGCCGAGCGCGGCAGCGCCCAGCGTGTCCTGGCGACCCGGTGGACGGTGCTGGCGGAACACGACGAGGCGGCGTGGCGCTCCCTGCTGCCGATGCGCGGCCTGCGGGCCCCAGGCCGGCTGGAGACGGCCGACCCCGCCGACCTGCGGGCCCGGGCCGACGAGATGGAACGCTCCGAGGTCCTCAGTAGCTACAAGCGTGTCCCGGATGCCGCCGGGCTGGTGGACGCCTACCGCCCGCTGGTCACCGACGTCGGGGCGGACATCGTCTCCGTCCAGGTCATGTCGGAGGACCCGATGGCGACCATCGAGATGATCGGCAAAGAGGTTCTCCCCGCGCTCCGCGCCGCCTAGAGAGGTGGCCCAGCGGCGCCGCGATGGCCGTCTAGGCCCCGGGGCGGCCCTGCCTAGACCTGGAGAGATGGTTTCCGCCGAACCGGGTCTGAGAGAGCAGGGGGCATGGCCGCCCTGGTCTTGCATGCTGGTTAGCGCGACGGCGGCCCTCATCGCGGGCCGCCGCCTAAGGCTTGCTGAACTGGAGCCGGTCCTGCTCCCCGGCACGGAACAGATGCCAGCTGGACTGTGTTCTGCGTGATGCGCAAGGAGTCGCTCACACGCCACGATCGCACGAGGAGACGGCCATGTCCCGCCCCGTTCTAGAGCCCAGCGCCAAGCACCCGATCACGATCGAGCCGACCGAGGGCCGTGTGGTCGTCCGCATCGGGGACCGGGTGGTGGCCGATTCCCGGCACGCGCTGACCCTGCAGGAGTCGACCTACCCCGCGGTGCAGTACATCCCGATCGCGGACGTCGACGCCAGCGTGCTGCGGCGGACCGACACCTCCAGCTACTGCCCGTTCAAGGGGGACGCGAGCTACTACACCGTCGAGACCCCGGACGGCACCGTCGACGACGTCATCTGGACGTACGAGAAGCCGCACGCGGCGGTGTCCGAGATCGCCGACCACGTCGCTTTCTACACCGACCGCGCCGAGCTGACCGTCGACCCCGCCAGCGCCTGATCTGCTGATCTCGCGACCCGGCCTACTCATCGGGGCGGGCCCGGGCCACGTCGGCGGCAGTACGCTCGGCGCCTTCGGCGCGCAGGCCCTCGATCACGCCGTCGATGTCGGCCTGCGGCCGGTTCTGGCTCAGCTTGGCCTTGGCCTCGATCCGGGTGATGGCCAGCTCGATCCCGACGATGGCGCGCAACTGCCCCGCGATGAACGCCGGCGGAGCGTCGTCCACCGACCACCAGGGGTCCCGCCCGTCCTCGTGCTTGGCCGTGAGCCGCCGGACGAGGGCCTCCACCCACGCCGGGTCGTCGTGCACGATCAGCTGCCCGTAGACGTGGGCGGTGATGTAGTTCCAGGTCGGCACCACCCGGCCGTGCTCCGCGGTGGACTGGTACCAGACCGGGGAGACGTACGCGTCCGCGCCCCGCACGATGACCAGCGACTCGCCGAGGGCCGGCACCTTCCATTGATCGTTGTTGCGCGCCACGTGGCCGAGCAGCGCGCCGTGCTCGCCGGCCGTGGGGTCGTACACGAACGGCAGCAGCGTCGCGAGCAGTCCCTGCGACGTGCTGGTGATCAGGTCAGCCGCGCCGTGCCTGGTGAGCAGTTCGCTCACCAGGGCATCGTCGGCCGCGAAATGCGCGGGTATGTACATGGGCTCCTCCGCTGACCAGCCTTCCCGCAAACCGGCCAGCGATCACCCGAAGTTCAGCGGTAAGACTCCGCCGGGCCGGGGAACGTCCCCGACACCACGTCGCGTGCGTACGCCGAGGCGGCCTCACGCAGCACCGAGGATACGTCGGCGTACTGGCGGACGAACTTCGGCGTCCGGGCGGACAGGCCCGCCATGTCCTGCCACACCAGCACCTGGGCGTCGCAGTCCGGGCCGGCCCCGATGCCGATCGTGGGGATGGACAGCGCGTCGGTCACCCGCGCCGCGAGCGCCGTGGGCACGCACTCCAGTACCACGGCGAACGCGCCGGCCGCCTCCAGGGTCTTGGCGTCCTGCAGCAGTTGCTCACCGTCCTCACCGCGGCCCTGCACCCGGTACCCGCCGAACGCGTGCACCGACTGCGGGGTCAGCCCGAGATGGGCCATGACCGGGATGCCGGCCGCCACCAGCTCCTCGACCTGGTGCGCGACCCGCTGGCCGCCCTCCAGCTTGACCGCGTGCGCCCCCGACTCCTTCAGGAAGCGGATCGCGGCGGCCAGCGCATCCCCAGCTGAGGCCTGGTAGGAGCCGAACGGCAGGTCGGCCACCACCATGGCCCGGCTGGTGCCTCGGACCACGGCGGCGGTCAGCGGGATCAGGTCGTCCAGGGTGACCGGGATCGTCGTGTCGTGACCGAATACCACCATCGCCGCCGAGTCGCCGACGAGCAGCACCGGGATGCCGGCCTCGTCGAAGATGTGCGCCGACAGCGCGTCGTAGGCGGTGAGCATGGGCCATTTCTCGCCGCGTGCCTTGGCGGCGGCGATGTCCCGGACGGTGATCCGCCGCCCGGTGCGGCTGCCGTACAGCGGCTCGGGTGCGGCGGTACGGTCGGCCTGGGTGGTGTGGGGGGGCTGGCCGGTATGGCCGGGCTGCGCGCCGCCCGGCTGCCTGGCCGGGACTGCTGCCGTGGTCCGCCCTTCGGTAGCGGCCGCGCGTGGTCCTTGTGCCTGCGGATTCATCACTGAACCTCCAGTCTCGAGGCGCCCCAATGGCGTCCCCGGACACATTGATCATGACATGCCTCGCATGCGGGCGAAACCACTTCGATACGCCCGCGTTACGGACAGCCCAGCCGGGCGCCAGCTGGGCTCCGGCCTGGCCGCCCGGCCGGGCCAGGAGCGGGTGGCGTCCTGCCGTGCCGAGCGCGGGCTGAGACACTAGGCAGTCGGATCAGCGTGAGGAGGCGGTCTTGTCAGAAGCGGAGCGCGACGGCGTGGGACTGGAGGCGGCGCACTTCGGGGCAGCGGACTTCGAGGCGGCGGACGCGCTGGCCGAAAGCTTCCAGCGCCGCGGCGGCCAGCCTGGAATCGCCTACGGCATCGTGGCCGGCGGCCGCCTCGTGCACGCCGGCGGATTCGGGCAGCGCCGGGCCGATGCGGATGGGCCCGGCGAGGTACCTGGCGCCGGTACGGTGTTCCGGATCGCGTCGATGACGAAGAGCTTCACCGCCGCGGCGGTGCTGGCCCTGCGCGACGAGGGCGCCCTGCGGCTGGACGACCTGGCCGAAGATTACGTCCCGGAGCTCCGCGGCTGGTCCTCGGTCACCCCGGACGCGCAGCGGGTCCGGCTCCGCCATCTGGTCACCATGACCGCCGGGTTCCCGACCGACGACCCCTGGGGGGACCGCCAGCAGGGCTTGCCGCTCCCGGAGTTCGCTGCGTTCCTGTCCGGCGGGGTCAGCTTCGCCTGGGCACCGGGCACCCGGTTCGAGTACTCCAACCTCGGCTACGCGATCCTCGGCCGGGTCATCTCCGCGGTCTCCGGCACCTCCTATCCGGACTTCATCCGGTCCCGGGTGCTCGGCCCGCTGGGTATGGCGCACACCGGTTTCGAGGCGGCCGACGTCGACCCCGGCGAACTGGCCGGCGGATACCGGCGTGACCATGGCCGCTGGGCGGAGATCAGCCCGGCCCCGTGTGGCGCGTTCGCCCCCATGGGCGGGGTGTTCAGCTGCGTGCAGGACCTCGCGACCTGGGTCGCGGGTTTCACCGCCGCCTTCCCGCCCGGCCCCGAGGAGACCGGCGGCCCGCACCCGCTGTCCCGCGCGAGCCGCCGCGAGATGCAGCTTCCGCAGGTGGCTACCGGGCTGCGGATGCCCGTGCCGGTCCCGGGCAGCACGGCGACCGGCAGCTACGGGTTCGGGCTGTTCGTCGAGGACGACCCGGCCTGGGGCCGGATCGTCCAGCACAGCGGCGGCTACCCGGGCTTCGGCAGCAACATGCGCTGGCACCCGGCCACTGGGCTCGGCGTGATCGTCCTGGGCAACAGCACGTACGCGCCGGTCGGGCCGTTCGCGGTCCGGCTGGTCAGCACCGTGCTCCGGCAGCACACGCGCCGGGCCGCGCCGCGCCGGGCCGCGCACCTGGACGGCGCCCTGCCCGCCGAGCGGGCCCTGGCGCTGGCGCCGGCCGGCGCATGGCCGGAGACGGTGGCCGCCCGGGACGAGGTGTCCCGGCTGATGCAGTCCTGGGACGACGCGGCGGCGGCGAAGCTGTTTTCCGAGAACGTCGCGCTGGACGAGCCGTACCCGGACCGGCGGGAGAAGATCCGGCTGATCCACGAGCGCCTGGGCGAGTTCCGCGCTGACCCCGGCCGTCCCCCCGAGTCGGACACGCCCGCGCACTGCCGCTGGTGGGTGGCCGGGGACCGCGGTACAGCGCAGGTCGAGATCCGTCTTAATCCGGAACGATCCCCCCGTGTACAGTCACTGATCCTCGCGGTTCCCCCGGCCGCGGGTTCGCCGCTCCAGTCGATGCTGGGGCAGATCATCACGCTGATGAACGACGGTGCCATGTCCTGGCCGGGGGCGGCGCCGACCGCTCCGTCCCTGGACCGTTCGCTGGTCCTGCGCCGCCTGCGGGCGGCGGGCGCCTGGGCCGGCCCGTGCCGGGCCGGCGGCTACCGGGCGGGGGACGGCGAATCGACCGTCACCGTCGAGCTCGAGGGCCAGTTCGCTCGGCTGATCCTGGCTGTGGTGGTCGACCGGGCCGGGGGAGCGCTGCAGCAAGCCGACGTCATGCTCGGGTCGTGACGAGTCCGGAACCGGCACCGCGTGCAGTCCAGAGCCTCAGTGTGTGTCGTGCCGACCGGCGCTCGTTAACTAAGCGCAATCGGAAGGTCGCGGAAAAAATCTGAGGCGACCAAGGAATGTATTCCGATACGGTCCTGTTCCGTATCGATAGCGCGGGTCGACGGCGCGAGGCCGGACCGGGGCTGGAGCCACGAGCCCAGCGGGCCCTACCGGCGGGAACGACCGCACCGCGCGTGATCTTCCCGCTGAGGCAGGCCTATGCAGCCCTGCCGGAAGCGGGACCGTTCGTTGTTCTTCGTTCAGCTTGCGAAAGGCACCATGGACAGCCAAACGATTTACCGACGGCGCTGGGGCATCCTCAGCGTCCTCATCGTCAGCCTTCTCGCCATCGTCATCGACAACACCGTGCTCAACGTCGCCCTGAAGACGATCGCTGAGCCCCGCGCCGGCCTGGGCGCAAGCCAGAGCCAGCTCGAATGGGCCATCAACTCCTACACCCTGGTGTTCGCCGGCCTCCTGTTCACGTTCGGGGTCATCGGCGACCGCATCGGCCGCAAGCGGATGCTCATGATCGGCCTGATCCTGTTCGGGATCGGCTCGCTGCTGTCCGCCTACTCCCGCTCGCCGGATCAGCTGATCTTCGCGCGCGCGGCGATGGGCCTGGGCGGTGCGGCCGTCATGCCGCAGACGCTGTCGATCATCTCCAACGTCTTCGAGCCGGAGGAGCGGTCGCGGGCCATCGGCATCTGGGCCTCCGCCGTCGGAATCGGCTTCGCAATCGGGCCGGTGCTCGCCGGCGTGCTGCTGGCGCACTTCTGGTGGGGCTCGGTCTTCCTGATCAATGTGCCCGTCACGGTGGCTGGTGCGATCGCCGTCGCGCTGCTGGTTCCCGAGTCAAGGAACCCCGAGCGGGCGGGGATCGACGTTCTCGGCGTGCTGCTCTCGATCGCGGGCCTCGTGCTGGTCGTCTTCGGGATCGTCCAGGGCGGCGACGCCGGCTCCTGGGTGCACCCCTCGGTGCTCGGCCCCATCGTGGGTGGCCTGGCCGTGCTCGCGGTCTTCGCCTGGCACGAGTCCCGGACCCGTCATCCGGCGCTGGACGTCCGGCTGTTCCGCGACCGGCGCCTCTCGGCTTCGGTGGGCGCGCTCGGCCTGGTCTTCTTCGGGATGGGCGGGGTGTTCTTCTTCACCGCTTTCTACCTGCAGAACGTCCGGGGCTACAGTGCGCTTGAAGCGGGCCTTATGACTGTGCCGTTCGCGGTCGGACAGCTGCTGTTGTCCCCGCGTAGCGCCGCACTGGTCCGGCGCTTCGGGCCCAAGGTCGTGGGGACCGCCGGCATGTTCGTCATGGCCGCCGCCCTCGCCGGGTACGTGCTGCTCGGCACCGCCTCCCCGGTGTGGCTGCTCGGGCTGCTGTTCTTCATTCAGGGAGCGGCCATCGGCGCCGCAATGCCGGCCGCCACGTCCGCGGTCATGGACGTGCTGCCCCGCGAGCGGGCCGGCGCCGGTTCCGCGCTGACCAACACCGCGCGCCAGGTCGGCGTCGCGCTGGGGGTAGCCGTGCTGGGCTCGATCCTGGCCCAGTCCTACCACCAGACGATGAGCCCGACGCTGGCCAGCCTTCCGGCCGCCACGAGGGACGCGGCCGGTGGTTCCATCTCGGCCACGCAGGCCGTGGCCGCGCAGCTCGGCACGGCGGGGCGGGCCCTGCTGGG